>Ga0210396_10000198_pt1 | contig 97192 bp, 86 predicted proteins | sample IncBWH17OmetaG_FD_155466 | JGI IMG/M metagenome (GOLD analysis project Ga0210396, IMG submission 155466) | Forest soil microbial communities from Barre Woods Harvard Forest LTER site, Petersham, Massachusetts, United States - Inc-BW-H-17-O ... | reverse complement strand
ACCACCGGAATGTTGTTGATGCTGTTGCCCGCAAGACTGCTCAGCGTAAATTCAAACTGCAGTGAGACGTCGCCGTCCGGGTGAATCCGCGGTGTAGCCTTCACTTTCAAGCCGATGTCGATGTATTCGGCGCCCGGGAATTGCGTTCCGACCCCACTGCCGGACAAAAGACTAATAAGCGACGACGAATCCAGAATCACCGAAACGCTGTTCGAGCCGAAATTCGAAATTGCGAGATCGGGAAGTCCATCACCGTTGAAATCGGCAGTCGCCGCTGAATCAGGGGTGGTTCCAACAGGTATTTCGATTGGAGCATCGAACGCGCCGCCGCCGGCTCCAAGCAGCAATGCGAAAGAATTGTCTCCAGTGGCCGTGACGGCAAGATCCGGCAAGCCGTCTTGATTAAAATCGGCGATGGCGATGGATGTCGGATTTGTCCCGGCCGGGAAATCCAGCCGCGTACTACCAGGCTTGATGAATGTGCCGTCGCCATTGCCCAGAAACACCGAAACACTGTTGCCAACGGCATTGGAACTGGTGGCAACGCCGCTGTCCGCCACCGCCAGATCCAGGTTACCGTCAACGTCCAGGTCGGCCGAGGCGACGTATAGAGGGGTCACGCCCGTGGCGTAGGTGACGCCTTTCTGAAATGTGCCATCGCCATTGCCGATGAAGATTTCGAGCGTGTTGTCAACCGAGTTGGTCACGGCGAGATCAATAAGGGATGGATTGCTCGGATTGAACGCCGCGGCCACGATCGAAGTGGGTGCGCTGCCGGTAACGATCGTAGTCGGTGGTTTAAACGTACCATCACCGTTGCCGAGAAAAATGCTTACCGTGTTGGCGGCCATATTCACGACTGCCAGGTCCGAAAAACCATCTTTGTTGAAGTCGCCTACTGCGATTGAAGTGGGGCTTGAACCGCTTGGCAGCACGAGCGGCGAGGATGGCGCCACCGTAAAAGTACCATCGCCGTTTCCGAGCAGGATCGAGACGGTATTATCGACTTGATTGGCAACGGCGAGATCGATAATTCCGTTGGTGTTTGTCTTGGCGTTGAAGTTTCCCGTGGCAATCCATGTCGGACCCTTGCCGACAGTGACCGTGCTCGGGGTGCCGAACGTACCCAGGCCAGCGCCTAAGAAAACCGAAAGGGTCCCGTCTGTAAAATTCGCGACTACCAGGTCCTGAAAGTTGTCTTGATTCAGGTCGCCGGTGACCACGAAATCAGGGTTCGTTCCGGTCGTGAGGGTTGTGATCGGAAGACTGGAGGCAGAGCCGCTTGAGACCGTGGGAGTGCCAGTGGCGGTGCTATTGGCATTGCCGACAAGGCTGGAAGAAAACTGCGCCAGCGAAACCGGAAAGCGCTCACCCACAAAAAAGGAAGCGGGCTGACCATCTTCCGCCCTCAGCAGAACCCGGCGGCCGGTGCGCACGGTCGAAAGCATATTCGAAAAGCTGGCGGCTGCGCCTGGGAGTGTTCCCAAGAAAGTCGTCTTCCCCCCGCCGAAAGCGAATAGGCCCGGAATCGATGACGACGATCCAAAAACTTGTTCTAGCAAGGCGCTAAGCGCCGCGGCACCGCCTTCCGCCACGAGTTGCTGAGCGTTCGATGGAATGGAGAAAATCGTCGCAGTCTGCGGTCCGGTGATACCCAAATCCCTATTGTTGTTGCGATCTACTTCCAGGACTTCAATTTCCAGGATGAGCTCCGCAGGAGGCTGTTCTAGATCTTCAATGATGCCGGTGGCGACGGTGATGGCTTGAGGAGAAGCCCGCATGGTCAATGTGTGGCTCTTCGAATCGAGGTCGGTTCGAGTGATTCCGGCAACCTCGCGAACCATTCGCGTCAACTCCGTCATCTGCTCCGATGTTTCCGCAGCGGACAGAAGCACGGTACGAGCAATTGAAACGTCGTAATCCTTTCGCTTTTGCTGCGTGTCCTGCGCCACAAAGAACAGATGCTTTGTGAGCGGCTTCCAAAACGTTCCGGTTTCCTCGCCCAGCACGCGCATGACCGTAGCGAAGTCAACGTCCTTCAGATCGAGGCGCACCGGTGCGTTGCGCAAGTCCACATCAAACGCGACTTCGACGCCGAATCTCTGGGCCACTTCCTGATAGGCTCCCTGCGTTTGTCCACGAAGCTGAAACGATTGCGTTCCGGGCCGGTGCTCGAGTTCGACTTCGGGCGCCAGCTCAGGTTCAGCGATCAGTTGCTTTGCGCGCGCCGGATCGAGCGCCTCCAATTCGATCAGGCGCTCCCGGATGGTGCGATTTGAGGGGTCTAATTCCTGCGCTTGATGCAACGCGTGCAGTGCATTGGTAATTCTCCCGGAAACCGCCTCACGCTCGGCCAAGTCAACTTTCATCTGCACCACATGGCCCTTCGCCACGGCCTGCCGCACCAAGTATTCTCTGTTGCTGGGATCCCAATCCACCGCGTCAGAATACGCATCGTAGGCGGCTTGCCAGTCGCCTTGGTCTTCAAGCTTTAGTCCCTGCTTATAGGCCTGTTTGCCTTTTTTTACGTCGGCCTTGCGCGGAGGTGCTGGCAATTTTTCTTCCAGAGGTGAATTGCTCGACGCGGCCGGTGATTTTTGAGCTTGTTTCGACGGCACCGAGGGTGGCTCGTCCTGGGGTCGTGAAAACGCGTGGAGCGAAGACAGGAACATGGGAAACGCAACGAGGGCCGCAATAGCGATCGGGCCCAGGAAGGTCGTTCGTTTTCGATAGCGGCGTGAGGAATGGCGCAAGGAAATCATTCGAATGTAAGATGCTATTCTACCGTGAAAGGTGAGCATGGTGTTGCAGCGGTTGAATTCACTTGATTTAAGAGCAGGCCGGGGCTAAACTTAATTTTCCAGTTGCAAATGATTTACAACTGGAAAAGATATGCTCTCTGCTTTACTCCTTGCTCTCCGTGAAGGCGTTGAAGCCGCCCTTGTCGTCGGCATCGTCCTGGTCTATCTAAATCGCACTGGTCGTCGCGCGCTTGCTAGGTATGTTTGGGGTGGTGTGATGCTGGCCTCTGCGGCGAGCGTTGCCGCTGCGGTTCTGCTGGATCGCTGGCAGGTCAGCGAGGATGGTTTCGAAGGGCTGCTGATGCTGGTCGCCTCCGTCCTCGTGATTTCGATGATCATTTGGATGAACCGCGTAGCGCGGCATCTAAAGAAAGAAATCGAACAGCGGGTGGAGGCCTACGCGCAGAAATCCACGCGAACGGCTGGGTGGGGCATCGGCCTTTTCGTTTTTCTCATGGTGGTGCGCGAAGGCGCTGAGCTCGTGCTGGTCCTGCGCGCCGTCGAACTTTCCAGCGCGGGTGTGCGGGTCTGGATCGGCACAACGATTGGCATTGCGATCGCTATCGCCGTCGGCTTTTTCTTTTTTCAGGGCACGCTGCGGATTCCGCTGCACCGGTTCTTCAAGGCTACCAGCGCCATCCTGATGGTGGTCGCTTTTCAGCTAGCGCTCACCGGCATTCATGAGCTTAGCGAAGCAATGTGGATTCCCTCAAGCAAGACGGAAATGTCCACCATCGGGCCGATCGTGCGCAATGAAGTTTTCTTTTTCGTTTTGATTTTGGGCGCCGCCGCGTTGGTGGTGCTCCGGGAATGGTTTAGCGCGAAGCAGCCCGCTGCAGACGAAGCGCCCAATCCCGCCCAGCGGCGCATGCGGGAATACGAATTTCGGCGCCAGCGCTGGTGGAGTTTCGCTGCGGCAATTTTGTGCGTCGCCGTCGTCATTTCATTCGCTGGAGAATATGTGTACGGCCGCGTGGCCGCTGCGCCCTCGCCCGCAAAGACTCTGGTCGCGCAGGATAGTTTGGTTCGCATACCGCTTTCCGAGCTCACCGATTCGAGCCTGCATTTTTACACGGCAGACGTGAACGGCACGGTGATCCGTTTTCTGGTGATTCACAAACAAAATGGCGATTACGCGACGGCGCTGGATGCCTGCCAGATTTGTGGGACCGCCGGCTACCGGCAGGAGGGCCAGAACGTGATCTGCCGGAATTGCGGGGCTTCGATTTACATACCCTCGATCGGACAATCGGGCGGTTGCAATCCCATCAGCGTGAAGTCCCGCGTTGCAGGAGGCGAAGTGATCGTGGACCTGTCGGCGCTAGGCGACGCCGCCTCCAAGATTCACTCCTGACACGATGTTTGCTCGCCTGGTAAAGGAATCCTTCGTTCGCAATCCGAGGCGCAAATTACTGACCGCAGCTGCGCTGGTCGTGGGGATGGCAGTGACCACGGCGACGCTCACCATAGCGCTCGAAGTGGGCGATCGTCTGGCGCGTGAATTCCGCAGCCTTGGCGCAAATCTCCTGGTCACGCCCGAATCCGACACGCTGCCGGTGGAAATCGGCGGCGTGGATTATCGCCCCGTGGATGAAGGCGCTTACCTAAAAGAGGCCGACCTCGGCAAATTGAAGACAATTTTCTGGCGTCACAATATTTTCGGTTTCACGCCCTTTCTCGATGTGCCTGCTTCTGCATCGGACCAACAGGACAAATCTCCCGTTCCTGTCACGCTGGTCGGGACCTGGTATGAACACAACGTCCCTGTTGCAGATGGCACAACGTTCGAGACGGGCGTGAGGGTGACGCACCCCTGGTGGAAAATCGAGGGCCGTTGGTTTGCGGACGGCACCGACGAATGTGTTTTGGGTGCGGCATTTGCGGGAAGGATGCCGGGCATTAGGCCGGGGCGGATGATTTATGTGAGGGAGCAGGGGGTTGAGGGCAAAACGGCTGCGATGGTGACGCCGCTGATGGTGACAGGTATTGTCTCGACGGATGATGCCGAAGATGAGGCAATTCTCGCGCCGCTTTCCGTGGCGCAGAGAATATCCGGACACGTCGGCGAATTTCGCCAGCTCTTTGTCAGTGCATTGACTAAGCCTGCCGATGCGCTGGCGGAACGTGGTGAGCGCGCGCAGTACGACAAAAATATCCAACTCACTCCGACGGAATACGATCGTTGGTTCTGCTCTCCGTACATTTCTTCCATCAGCTATCAAATCAAGACGGTGTTGCCAAGTACGGATGTACACGCCATCCGGCGAGTGGCGGAGACCGAGGGGCGCGTCCTCGATCGCGTCGGCACACTGCTTTGGATTGTTACGCTCGCGGCGCTTGTTGCTGCGGCCCTGGCCGTCGCGGCGACATCTGCGACTACCGTGCTCGAACGGCAAGAGGAAATCGGTGTGATGAAAGCGCTCGGTGCGAGTAACGCGCTTGTGAATGGGGTTTTTCTTGCTGAACAAGTGTTGCTGGCGATCATCGGCGGCGTAATAGGCTTTATTGCCGGCACAGCTTTGGCGCGGATTTTGGGGACGAGCGTGTTCGGGAGCCCGGCGTCGCCGCGTCTGATATTGCTGCCAATCGTGCTTGCTCTCGCGGCGATTGTGGCGATCGCCGGCAGTTTGCTTCCTCTGCGTCGCGCGGCACATTTCGAGCCTGCCCTGATTCTGAGGGGCGGATGATGTTCTGGCGCCTGGTATTTCAGCTTCTGCGCGGCAGCCGTGGACGGTTGGCCGTCGCGATTCTCGCGATCGTTAGCGGAGCCGCCGTGATTTCAGCGCTGCTGAATCTCGATCTCGGAGTCCAAAACAAGCTGACGCAGGAATTTCGCTCGCTCGGCGCGAATATCGTGATTTCACCTGCGAATAGCACACCAACGATGGAAGGAGCGGCGACGCCTTCTCTGATGCGGGAAGACGAAGTCCTTCACTCGCTGCAGCGCCTGCAATCACCGGAAGTCGCTGTGGCTGCGCCGTATCTCTATATCGTCGCCCGCACCCAAGACACTCCCGTCGTGGTGACAGGGACGTGGCTCGATCAAGCGCAGAGAATTGAGCCAACGTGGAAACTTGAAGGGAATTGGATTTCTTCGCGCGACGATGATTCGCACTGCCTTATCGGACGAGCTGTTGCGCGGCAATTGCATCTCGCGCCGGACGGGCAGCTCGAGCTGGGTTATGTGAATCGTAGGAAGCAGTGTACGGTGGCTGGGGTTGTGGACGCGGGCGGTGCCGAAGATAACCAGGTATTCGCCAACCTGCATGCTGTGCAGTCACTCGCGAATTTGCCCGGGCAAATCGGCCTGGTGCAAATAAGCGTCAGTGGAGCGCCAGACAATGTTGCGGATTATGCGGCACGCCTGGCTGTCGCGTTGCCTTCGGGCGTACAAGTGCGGCCCATCCGTCAGGTAACCGAAGCGGAAGGCTCGTTGCTTGGCCGCATCCAGTTTCTGATTGTTTCGATGGTGGTGTTGATCCTGATCCTGACGGCGCTTTGCGTTCTTGGCACGATGGCCGCATTGGCGATGGAGCGCCGCAAAGACGTCGGGCTGATGAAGTCGCTAGGTGGTTCCATTTCGCGCATCATGGGCTTGTTTTTGGCTGAGGTCGGCGTGCTTGGGGCCGTCGGCGGATTGATTGGAGCGATCCTGGGAGTCACGCTGTCCTATTGGATGGGTTTGCGCGTGTTTGGCGCCGCGATCTCGCCGCGCTGGGAAATTTTCCCGGTGACGGTCCTTCTGATGATCGTTGTAGCCATGGCTGGCGCGCTGCCATTGCGCGCGCTCGGTGATGTGAAACCCGCCGTGATTTTGAGAGGAGAATAGGGAATCGTGGCGACGGTGGTTGAGATCGAAAATCTGCGCAAGGAATTTGGCAGCGTGCGCGCCCTTGACGGCATTTCGCTTCGTATTGACCATGGCGAATGGATCGCGATCATGGGGCCGTCTGGTTCGGGAAAAACCACGCTGATCAATATTCTCGGAGGGCTCGATTCACCCACTTCCGGCCGGGCAATGGTGGACGGCACCGACGTTGCGCGCCTCGATGAAACTGGGTTGACCCGTTTCCGCGCCGAAAAAGTTGGCTTTGTATTCCAGCAGTTTCACCTGGTGCCGTACCTCACGGCGCTCGAGAACGTGATGCTGGCGCAATATTTTCACAGCACCACGGATGAAAAAGAGGCGCGCCAATCCCTCGAGCGGGTCGGCTTGAGTGACCGCTCCGAACATCTCCCCTTGCAGCTTTCCGGCGGCGAGCAGCAGCGCGTGGCGGTCGCACGCGCGCTGATCAATCACCCCAAGCTGATTCTGGCGGACGAGCCCACCGGCAATCTCGACGAAATGAACGAACAAATCGTACTCAATCTTCTCCGCCAGTTGCATCAAGAAGGTCACACGATCTTGATGGTCACGCACGCCCCATCGATCGGACGCCTCGCCGACCGGAGAATAGAGCTCGCCCATGGACGCCTCGCGCACATTAGCGCGGCGAGCCTAAGGCCCGAGCCGGTGTGAAAACATCATTGGCGACGGATATGGCACACTCGTTGTTGGAAACCGAACCACGATTCATGACAGGCTAAATTCAGAATGCCAATACAACAGGATGTTCGTAAGAAACCGATCAGCATCAAGGTGCATGTCTCCACCGGTGAAGGTGTCGAAATCACCTGGGCGGACATGCACACCAGCCGCTATGATTTTCCTTATTTGCGCGATCATTGCCCCTGCGCGCTGTGCAACGACGAGCGCGAGAAGAAGTCGAAGGCTGGAGCAGCGTCCGCGGTCCTGCCGATGTATAAGCCGCGCGTCACAGCCAAGAGCGCGAACGCAGTGGGGAACTATGCGATTCAGATTCAATTTTCAGATAGCCACGCCACCGGTATTTTTAGCTTCGAGCATTTACGCGAAATCTGTCCCTGCGAGGCGTGCGCTCGCGAGTTCCGCTCAGCCAAGAAGGAAAAGACCGCCTAGCGTTTCCGCAGCAAACCAAGCAGGGTCCAGAGATAAGGCTTGGTGACCCAGTTACCCCGAGGCAAGAACCCTTCTACCGAGGCTTCCTTTTTAGCTGGGTTTCAACGTATAGTTCATTCCCGCATCTCAAGAGCGTATGGTTTCCGATTCCACCGGTCCCACATTCACGCCAGGTCGCATCCGTCCTGTAGCGAAAGTCCTCGTGGCCACCACGGCCATGCTGGCTTTCATTTCGTTCTGGCGCGCCGCGGCGATCGTCCTTAACGACCTGGCTTCCTCGGCTTACTACGCCGGCGGCGAGGCCGAGCAGTTCATTGGGAAGACGGCGCCGTGGTTCATCCTCGGGATCATGCTGTTTTCCTACGCCGTCCGCGCAATCTACGTGGAAAGCTGCAGCATGTTCGTGCGCGGCGGCGTGTATCGCGTCGTAAAAGAGGCCTTGGGCGGCACTCTCGCCAAGTTTTCCGTTTCAGCGCTGATGTTTGACTACGTTCTCACCGGTCCGATCAGCGGCGTTTCGGCTGGGCAGTATCTGGTGGGAGTGATCAACGAGCTCTTCCATCACGCCGGTATGGCACTTCAACTAAACGTGAACGGCACGGCCGCCACGGTAGCCATCGCCATCACGCTCTATTTCTGGTGGGAAAATATCAAAGGCGTTCCGGAATCCAGCGGCAAAGCTCTGCGCATCATGGAATTGACCACCGTCATGGTGGTGATTCTGATCAGCTGGTGCGTGTACACCTTGTGGGTGCGAGCGGGCTGGCATTTGCCACCTCTGCCAACTCCGCAGAATATGAAGCTGGACAAGGGCTCGCTTGGCTGGTTGGACCGCTACCACTGGGCGCACACCATCACGCTGATCATTATCTTTGTTGGCTTGGGACATTCCGTGCTGGCCATGAGCGGCGAAGAATCGCTCGCGCAGGTTTATCGCGAAATCGAGCATCCCAAGCTGAGGAACCTGAAAAAAGCCGGGCTGGTGATTTTCATCTACAGCCTGGTGTTTACCTCGCTGGTCTCCTTCTTCGCGGTGATGATCATTCCTGATAACGTGCGCGGAAACTTCACCGAGAACCTGATCGGTGGACTCGCGATGCATCTGGTTGGGAGTTTTCGAGTGCGCCTGGCGTTCCACGTCTTTGTCGTCGTGGTCGGGACGCTGATTCTGGCCGGAGCCGTCAATACCGCGATTGTCGGGTCCAATGGTGTGCTGAACCGCGTGTCCGAAGACGGAGTCCTCACCGATTGGTTTCGCCACCCGCATCGCCGGTTTGGAACCACCGACCGCATCATCAATCTCGTGGTCTTGTTTCAGATCATCACCATCATCGCGAGCCGTGGCGACGTTACATTTCTCGGAAACTTGTACGCCTTCGGCGTGATCTGGAGCTTTTCGATGAAGGGCATCGCGGTGCTGGTGCTGCGTTACACGCACCCTCAAGACCGCGAGTATCGAGTCCCGCTCAACCCCGTAATTTTCGGCAGAGAGATTCCGGTTGGCCTGGGCCTGATCACCCTGGTGCTTTTCGCGATCGCAGTGATCAACTTGTTTACCAAGCCCTCAGCGACCATTGCCGGCATCACATTCACGATCTTGCTTTTCAGCGTGTTTGAGATCTCCGAGCATCGCATGAAGGTGCGTGCTGCGGGCGCGGCGCATGTGGAGCTCGATCAATTTAATCTCGCGCCGGAAGCCGAGCTGACTCCTACGAGCGTAGGCGTCGCCCCCGGGAATATTCTCGTTCCGGTGAGTACGTATTACGCTTTGTACCATCTCGAGGCTGCCTTGCGGCGGGTACGTGAAAAGGAAGCGGAAATCGTTGTGTTGCACGTCCGCATGCTGCGTCGCGCAGCTTCCGGCGAGTACGATCTCGCCCCGGACCAACTTTTCAGCACCATCGAGCAGTTGCTGTTCACCAAAGTGCTGTCGCTCGCGGAAAAAGAGGGCAAGCCCGTGCGGTTGGCTGTAGCAGCAGCGAATGATTTGTGGGAAGGCATCCTGCGCACCGCAATGAATCTGCAATCAAGCACTATTGTGGCCGGGAGTTCAGCAAAGATGCCCGTTACAGAGCAGGCCCGCGAAATCGGACTGGCTTGGGAGCGTATGCCCGAACCACGCCCTCGCGTCGCACTTGAAATTTTCACTCCTTCCGGCAAGGAACAGATTTTCTATCTCGGCCCGCACGCGCCTCGCCTGACCCCGACGGAAATTGATCTGCTCCATAGAGTGTGGTTGGAACTCAGCGACAAGCTGCCGGGGGAGGAAGTGCATCACCACGACGTCGTGCACTTCGCGCTCACGGAAGTCGAACGCGAAATGGCGCAAGGTGAAGTGGATGCCGTGGTCGAGCGGTTGCGCCAACACTTGCACGATATTCAGGGTCGCCGCCAGATGGCAGGCGACGATAGCAAGAAGTTGCCGGGAAACTGAGCGCCGGTTCCGCAACTAGGGGCGCGTCCTCGTCAAGCGATTAAGCGCGTATTTCGGACGTGCAGTTTGGACAGCGCGTCGCCTTCAGTGGAATCGTCGAAGCGCAGTAGGGACATTCCTTGGTGCTGGGCGCAGCAGCGGGCGCAGGCTTGTTCCAGCGGTTGACCATCCGAACCAGCAGGAAAACCGCAAACGCAACAATCAGGAAATCCACAATGTTGTTCAGGAAAATCCCGTAATTGAGCGTCGCTGCGCCGGCCGCTTTGGCTTCCGCCAGCGACGAATACGACTTTCCCGACAGGTTCAAAAAGAGGCTGGAGAAATCGACCTTGCCGAGTATCAGTCCGATCGGCGGCATGATGATGTCCGAAACCAGGGACGTAACGATCTTCCCAAACGCCGCGCCGATGATAAAACCGACGGCCAGGTCCAGGACGTTTCCCTTCATCGCAAACTCTTTGAACTCTTTCAGCATGGCGGTTCTCCTCGAGTGTCGCGAATCGGCAGGCGATTCCCGGCGACACGGCCGCGCGTCGTTTGAGTGACGTCCCGCGCCGCTGCGCGGGAGAGTATCCGGAAGGCCCGCGGCTGGCAAGGGCAAACACAAAGGTGGCGAGACTGTCTGCCGTCATTTAGTTGTCAAGTTGCCGCGGAATGAAAAAACCGCTCCGAGCAGGCCGCGCAGAACCAGAACCGACCCAGCCACGCTCAACAGTAGCGGCGCATAGCGCACGGATAAGAACGGAATGGCGAGGACGGCAATTCCTACCAGCGCCAGTGAACTGGCCCGAATCCTGGCTTCAAGGCGGGGCGTCTTCGCGTCTGGCCGCATGCCCGCTCGGGCTCCCCAATAGACAAAAACGACTCCCAGAGCGACTAAGGCCACCGGGCGGGCAGGCAATCCTATTCGTCCAGATAGGGAAAGCAGAATCAAGAGTGCACCGAGGAGCAAGACAATGAATTCGCTGAGGAGCTTGAAAAGATTCTGAGGAATTGGCATGTTCGCCCACCGTTTAGCGTGTTCCGCCATTATCCCGCAGGCCGCTGGGTCCCGCAAACGGGGTGCAAATTGCCGCTTGCGCGAGCGCAACCAGCGAAGTTATTGTTCGCGTTCGGAATGGTACAATAGAGAATTGGGTCTGTATCGCCGCGCGGCTTTCAGTCATCCAATACCTGGGAGAGAAATTCAGTGCACAAGGTGATTATCATCGGCAGCGGGTGTGCGGGATTGACGGCGGCTATATATGCGGCGCGGGCGGATTTGAAGCCTCTCGTGCTCGACGGTTACGAGCCTGGGGGGCAACTCTCATTGACCACGCTGGTCGAAAATTTCCCGGGTTTTCCCGACGGCATCCTCGGGCCGGAATTGATCGAAAATTCGCGCAAGCAGGCGCAGCGGTTCGGCACAGAATTCCGCTCGGGCGCGGTCACGTCGGTGGATCTGAGCAACCGGCCATTCAAGATTGTAGCTGGAAAGGAAACCTACGAGGCCGAGACGCTGATTATAGCGGCGGGCGCTTCCGCGCGAATGCTGGGCATCGAATCGGAACGGCACCTATTGGGCCATGGCGTTTCCACCTGTGCCACTTGCGACGGCTTCTTTTTTCGCGGCAAGGAAATCATGGTTGTCGGTGGCGGAGATACCGCTATGGAAGAAGCCACATTCCTCACGAAATTTGCGAGCAAGGTGACGCTGGTTCATCGTCGAAACGAATTTCGCGCCACCAAGATCATGCTGGATCGCGCGCATGCCAACGAGAAAATTGAATTTCTCACTCCGTACGTCGTCGAGGAAGTCCATGACATGGACAAGAAATCGGTGGAGAAAGTGCGAGTCCTCAACGTGGAAACAAAGCAGACCAAAGAAATCGAGGTGGCGGGCGTTTTCGTCGCCATCGGGCATGATCCCAACACAAAAATATTCAAAGGCCAGCTCGATATGGACGAGGGTGGCTACCTGATCACACATGACGGGCCGAAAACCAATGTCGAAGGCGTCTTTGCAGCAGGCGACGTGCAGGACCATCATTACCGGCAAGCCGTGACCGCAGCCGGCTCCGGCTGCATGGCCGCCATTGAAGCCGAGCGTTTTCTGGCAGGACACAAGGGCTGACGGCTCGTTCTGCTTTGCTGCATAATCTAGTTGAATGCACCCTGATCCTCAGCGTTTATCTCGCACAACGAGCGTGGTCCGCCTCTGATGCGCGCGCTCCTATTGCGTCTTTCGGAAAGCAAGCGTCTCGCACCGCTGATGATGCACAACGGCACCAGCCGCCGTGTCGCTCGCCGTTTTGTCGCCGGCGAAACCCTCGATGATGCCGTGGAAGCCGCACGCGAAGTAAATCGCCGCCTGCAGCTCGCGAGCTTGGATTTGCTCGGTGAAAATGTCTCGGATGAAGCCGGAGCCCGGCGCGCTGCGGAAGGCTATCTTGCAGTTTTTGATCGCATTGCGCAGGAAAGGCTGGACGCTAACGTTTCACTGAAGCTCACGCAGTTGGGGCTGGATTTGAGCGAGGACCTTTGCCTCGAACTGCTCGAAAAAATCGTGGCACACGCCACGAGCCAGGGAAATTTCGTGCGGATCGATATGGAAGGTTCGGCGTATACGCAGCGCACCGTCGAAATCGCCAAGCGTGTTCGCGCTCAGTATACGGGCGTCGGTACGGTGATGCAGGCGTATTTGTATCGCACGGAGAAGGACGTGCAGGATCTGCTGGCGGCCGGGTGCCGGCTGCGTCTTTGTAAGGGCGCGTACAAAGAGCCTCCAGAGGTTGCATTCCCGAAAAAATCCGATGTGGACGCGACTTACGTGAAGCTCATGAAGATGTTGCTACTCAGCGGGATTTACCACGGCATCGCGACGCATGATCCCGCCATGATCGAAGCGACGAAGGATTTCGCGCGCGAGCAAAATATCAAACGCGATCAGTTCGAATTTCAGATGCTTTACGGCATTCGCGCGGATTTGCAGGAAAAACTTGTGCGCGATGGATTTCGCGTACGCGTTTACATCCCTTATGGTGTGGACTGGTTTCCTTATTTCATGCGCCGTTTAGCCGAGCGGCCCGCGAATGTCGCTTTCTTTCTGCGGAATTTGCTCCCCAGATCGTCCAGCAGCGCTTCTTCTTAGCCCGGAATCGGCTAAACTTCTAGGAATCTCGCAGGTTCTTCTGGACTCAAGCGAGCTAGCCTATCCTCCGAAAGATTGAGATTACGCATCTTCCGAATTAGAATACAGACGCGTATCAACCCAGACCCTTTCACGCTATTTTCTTCGGATCGCACAGGAGCAGAAAATGCGCAACAAGCTCATCGCTCGATGCCTCGTCGCTATCGTTCTATTAACAGTCGCTGGGTGCGGCGGCAAGTCAACGACCGCTCCCGAGTCCGGTAATTCGGCGAATTCGCCCAACTCTGCGAACTCCTCTTCAAGCTCGTCGTCCCCGAATCAGGCAACTGGTAATGCGGCTCAGAGCGCGCCGGCTCCCACGCCGCCGCCCCCACCCCCTCCGGTCGTGATTCCCGCGGGTGCTGTGCTGACCGTGACGCTCGATCAAACGGTGAACTCCAAGACCGCCAGCAACGGGGACAGCTTCGTTGCTTCGCTCGCTGAGCCTGTCACTGTGGGTGGCAGCGTCGTTCTCCCCCCGGCCACCAAAGTTACTGGAACAATCGTGCGCGCCCAATCGGCGGGTCGTTTCAAGGGCAACGCGCTCCTGCAACTGACGCTGGATTCACTCAAGGTGAACGGAACGCCGTACTCGATTCAAACTACGGAGTTTGAGGACGCCGGGAAGGGACGCGGCAAACGCACGGCCATTGGCGCCGGAGGCGGTGCAGCATTCGGGGCGATTGTGGGGGCGCTCGCAGGCGGCGGTAAAGGTGCCGCAATCGGTGCGCTGGCAGGTGGCGGCGCTGGCACAGCCGGAGCCGCATTTACTGGGAAGAAGGATATTGTGCTGCCAGCGGAAACCAGGCTTCACTTCAAGCTGGCCCAGCCCGTGTCAATCACAGTCAGCCAGTAACCGCTGAGAATTGCTTCGGCGAAAATTGCGCAGCCCCTTGTGGGGCGCCGCGGCTCGGGCTGCGCGATTTCTTCGTACGAGAAGCGTCTACCAGCCCTCACTAGGACTTCCGGCAGATCGCGACCCCATCGCGCAAGGGCACGATCACAGAAAATAGTTCAGGCGAACCATAGATCACTTGATTGAATTCCAGGATGCCTCGAGTCCGGTCGTCCTCCGGAGGCGCAGTGACGCGTCCGGACCACAAAACATTGTCCGTAATCACCAGGCCTCCGCTTCTGAGCCGCGGCAAGGATTTCTTGAGCGCAGCAGGATATTGATGCTTATAGACATCGATCAAGATGATGTCGAATTGGCCTTCCACATCGTCAATCAGGTCCACTGCTTCCCCGGTCATGAATCGGATACGGTCCGCAACCCCAGCGCGATCGAAGTTCTTACGGGCGAGTTTCGCGTTGGCTGGATCGCCGTCAGTGCAAAAGATTTCCGCGGTCGATCCGGTAGCGCGTGCGAACCAGATGGCGGAATATCCGATCGCCGATCCCATCTCGAAGATGCGTTTCGCACCGGAAATCTGAGCCATGAGCGAAAGCAGCCGGCCGCAGTCCGGCCCGATAATGGCGATGCTGTGCTCCTTCGCGTAGCTTTCCATATCCGCCAGCACAGCATCGCGCGCGGGCAGCAGGTTCGACAGGTACTTTTCGACCGCTGGTTCCAGAATTCCGGGCATTCGTGCTCCTATTCTTCGCTACCCCGGCGACGAAACGTGCGAGCTGAGTTCTCCGATGGACTCGCCGGGCTTCAGCGGATGAATTTCCAGGCCGCTGATGTCCTGCGTTAGCTGGCGTACTTGCTCCGGCCGACCGACTAATGTAGGAAACGTTCCAAAGTGCATCGGAATCACATGACGGACATTGAGGAAGCGAATCGCCATGGCCGCATCGCGAGGACCCATCGTGTAATGGTCTCCAATCGGCAACAGCGCAACATCTGGTGCGTAGAGTTCGCCAATCAGTTTCATGTCTCCAAAAAGCGCCGTATCGCCCGCGTGATATACAGTCAGCCCGCCAGGTAACCGGATAATGTAGCCGCAAGCTTCGCCGCCATAGATGATTTCGTTGCCGTCCTTGATCCCGCAGGAATGTATCGCGTTCACCATCGTGACTTCGATCTCGCCGGCTTTCTGCGTGCCGCCTTTGTTCATCGCGCTCGTGCTCGGAACGCCCTTCGATTCGAGCCAAACGCACAGCTCATAAATTCCCACAATTTGCGGTTTGAATTTTTTGCCCAAGTCGACGGCGTCGGCGATGTGATCGAAATGGCCATGGGTGATTAGCATCGTGTCGACACGTTCGAATTTCTTATTCGGCTCGGGACACATCGGATTGCTCTGAATCCAGGGGTCCACGAGGATCACTTTGCCGCTCGGGGTGTCGATGCGAAATGCGGCGTGACCCAGCCAGGTGATTCTGTTTCCGCGGGTTTGTAGCACGGCAATCTCCTATTTTGTGAATTCTGCAAAGCGAGAGTCTGGGCTAGTGGCCGGAGCTGTGGACGCCGCCGGATGCATTTGCTGTGGTGGCGAGTGTCGCGCGAAAGGCCTGCTCGAAAGCCGCGCGCGGCCGCGTGCCGAGAAAAAATCCGACGATGTTGCCGTCGCGCCCGTAGAAAATTGTCTGGGGCATCGTGCCTTTCCACTGCGGATTCACACCGTCGTAGAAGGCGTCAAGATTGATGCCCGGCTTTTGGCGGTAGTTCTGGAACGGCGGCTGATTCCGGGCGATGAAGCGCCGCACCAGGTTCATGTCCGAGTCATCGTCCATATCAATGCCGAGGACGCTGATGCCCTGGGGCTTGAACTCCTTCGCCAACTCGACGATTAGCGGGTACTCGTCGCGGCAGGGCTCGCACCAGGTGGCCCAGAAATTCACCACCAATGGTTTCCCGCGGTATTTGGCTAAGAGTTGCTGATATCCCGCCAGATCGACCAACAGAGGATCGGCTGGCACAGAGGCCTTGCCGCTGTGAGGCGATGGCTTGCTCGACGGGGCCTGAGCGTGTCCAGGGAGGACAACGATGATGGTTAGGGCCAGCAGAGATGCGAAAACGAGCGGGCGGCGATGCGGCATTCAAAGGCTCCGGTACTTACTCCGCCATTCTATCGGTTTGAGGGGACTTCCAGCAACCTAGCGAGCTTGCCGGCACCTCTTTCATGGGCCGCCGCTTGTACCCACCTCGCTTTGGTGATATAAAAATTGTTCGGGGTTTTCGAGTGGGATTCCCCGGCTGAATGGTCCTACGACCTGTTCTTTGAGGAGAACTCGAAATGGCTTACGTAATCGCCGAACCTTGCATCGGCACAAAAGACACGGCTTGCGTGGACGTATGCCCGGTGGATTGCATCCACCCGCGCAAGGATGAGGCGGACTTCGAAGCTGAAAAACAGCTCTACATCAGCCCCGACGAGTGCATCGATTGCGGGGCATGCGTCCCGGTTTGCCCGGTAACCGCTATTTTTGCTCTGGAAGATTTGCCGGAGAAGTGGTCGAGCTTCACGCCGATCAACGCGGATTGGTATAAGAATAAGAAGGCTTAGGACCTAGGCTCGCGCACGGCGCGATGCGGGGAATATGGCCGGGCTTTCGAGGTTTTTGCCGACGCGGCGGATTCAAGCTCCCGCCGCGTTTTTATTTGTGGGTCTGGATTTCAAACCTCTAGCCCGAGCACCTGCCGCCCATTGGCGCTGATCATGCTGGGATTCCACGCCGGCTCCCACACAATCTCCACTTTCACGTCCCGAACCTCTTCGATGGCAGCCACGCGGCTGCGCACTTGATCGGGAATGGCCAACGCGGAGGGACAGCCCTGCGTGGTCAGCGTCATTTTGACCGTTACGTTGCCCGCGTCGTCATGCTGGACATCGTAGATCAAGCCCAGATCCACAATGTTGATGGGAATCTCCGGATCGTAGCATTGCCGCAGCGCTTCCAGGACTTGTTCACGATCGAGGGGCATTTTTTTTCTCCTTCATCGTTCGCCCACATTGAGTCTGAGGCTTAGCGCAAAAGCTTGCCACATACATTCATCACACTTAGCGTTCCACACACACACCGGCGTGTCAACAAGTTCAACATTCGGCAGCGCTGCGTACTGTTAGAATACCCGCTCGTGACGCAGCGTGAAGGCGCTACGCCTCGCGGCTTGCGTTGATGGCGAAACGACTGTGAAGGGAGCTAGGCATTGAGACCTATGTTAGGCGCAGTGGCCGTGCTGTCAGCAATTCTTCTTTTTCCGTCCGCACAGGCTTTTACTATCACGGGCGTCGATCGATCGAGTCAAGAAACCAGGCCGCAGCGCGAAAAGCCGCCCAGAATTATCAGCGTGACCGCCAAGGATTTCGATTTCGAGCCGGCCGCGATCCACATGAAGATAGACGAGAGAGTCGAACTGGATGTTACGTCCTCAGACAAGACTCACGGAATCCGCATCAGTGCGTTCCCAGATGGCGCAACAGTGAACACCGCGCCTGGTCTGTCGTTTGCGAACGGTGAGGACTGCTGGAAACTGAAGAAGGGCGAAATGGTCGAAATTGGCGTCGTGCCGACCGAGCCGGGGGCTTACGCATTCACTTGCTGCAAATTGTGCGGCAGCGGTCACAAGAAAATGAGGGGACAGATAATTGTCGATCCGCAGCAGTAGATACGGCTAACAATTGAATCGTTATTCCGTTGAACCGCGATACTCACGAGCCGCTGACTTTACTTTCTTGGCTACTCTTTTGCTCAATTCTTGCAATCCTTTCGGCCGGCTAGGCGATACTCACTTGACCGCAGAATCACGGGAATATCGTGATCGTTTAGTTTTTCTCGCTCGCCAAGTTTTCGCGCCCACCATTTCGCTGCGAGACATAGCTTTTCCACTGCCAGACCGTGGTAATCATCTGGGAATCTCGAGATTTTTACGATTCCTGCAGCCAGTAGACTCTCCGCACCGTCTGAATTTCCGCGGCGATAATGATGAAACGCAGCCGCGATTTGTATGATTCCCTGTAAAAATGTCCTTTCGGGTTCGCTCTCCACGAGCCAAATTTCTTCCCAGACCTCGTGCGCTTCGAAAAACCGGCGCGCATTGAAGTGCCTCAAGCCGCGCTCGAATCGCTCGTGTTTTTCGTGGGGTTTCATCGTCCACCGGTTCGATTTCCGCTAGAATTTCGAGGTTGCGTGCCATCATAGCAGCGCGTAGACAGCCGAGCCGCATGGAAATTAAGATCGAATTGCCCGGGGTGAAGCTAGGTGTGGTGGAAGCGGACGACGTGCGCGTAGCCCTGTTAGAGCCTGGCCTCGCGAAATTGATGGACGAAGTCTGCGGGCGCAAACAACAGGAGTTCACAGTTGAAAGCCTCGCCGAAGCAGAACCGGTCCGGGCCGTGCGCGCTATGTTCCGCGAGTGGGGCATGGATCCTTCAAAATATAGACCCTCCTCGGAGGCATTGCTGCGCCGCGTGGTGCAAGGCAAGGGTCTATACCGTGTTTCGAATGTCGTGGACATTGGCAATCTCGGCTCGATCGAGACTGGCTGGCCGTATGGCTGCTACCACCGTTCGGAAATTAACGTGCCCGTCTCCTTCCGTCATGGCGTGACTGGTGAACGTTACGAAGGCATCGGCAAGCAAACTTGGCATCTTGAAGGCCGGCCCGTTCTTGCTGATTCCCAGGGCCCGTTCGGCAGCCCCATTAGCGATTCCACGCGCAGCATGATCACGGAATCCGCAAAGCAAATAATGATCGTGATCTACACTCCCGCGCGCGCGTCCGATGCGTCCTTGAACACAGCGATGACGCAGCTGAAAGACCGGTTAACGCAACATGCGGGTGCTTCAGCCACGCGCTCCGATGTTTGCCCGCCCTGAAAATGCAGCGAATGGTTCGTGCAAATACCACGCCGCGCTACAGGATAATGTGTATTTCGCACGAATGCTTCCATCAGCGTTTGGGAACCCTTGCACATTCGAGTTATCCTGTTAATGCTTCCGCGAGGTCCTGTGTGGCGAAGTTCCAGCTTGTCCTGCTCATTCATGCGCACCAGCCGGTGGGAAATTTTGACGATGTAATGGAGCGCGCCTACACACAATCCTACTTGCCTTTCGTCCAGGTCCTCTCGCGTCATCCTGCGATTAAAGTCGGGCTGCATTTCACGGGTTCGCTGCTGGAATGGATCGAACGAGCGCATCCGGAATATTTGGCTGAACTTCGAACTTTGGTAAAGCACGGCCAGGTGGAAATGGTTGGAGGTGGCTTTTATGAGCCGATCCTGATCGCGATCCCACCGCAAGATCGCCACGAACAAATTGTCCGCCTTGCCGACTACGTTGAAAAGCATTTCGGCAAGCGGCCGAGGGGTGCATGGATCGCCGAGCGCGTGTGGGAGCCGCAATTGCCGTCTTCGCTGGCGCCTTTTGGCGTGGACTATACGTTGGTGGACGACAATCATTTTCTCGGCGCGGGCTTTGAGCTCAATCAGCTTTATGGATACTACCTGGCCGAAGACCTCGGCCACACGGTGAAAGTTCTTCCTGGCCTGAAATCGTTCCGCTACCTGATTCCTTTCCGGGCGCCTCAAGAGACCATCCATCTGCTTCGCAGCTGCGCCGCGGAGCAGCCCGGCGGATTTGCCGCCATGGGCGACGATCTGGAGAAATTCGGCATTTGGCCCGGCACTTACGAGCTGTGCTATCGCAATGGCTGGCTGGAGAATTTCTTCACAGTGCTCGATCAAAATCAGGACTGGCTGGAAACGGCCACGCCGGGCGCAGCCGTTGCCTCGCATCCGCCGCTCGGCCGCGCGGATCTTCCAGCGGCTTCTTACACCGAGATGATGGAATGGTCGCTCCGGACGCCGGCGCGAAATCGCTATCACGCATTGGTGACGGAGTTTTCTTCGCGCCCCGATGCGCTGCCGTTCGTGCGCGGCGGTATTTGGCGCAACTTTTTGACGAAATATCGCGAGTCGAATCTGCTGCACAAGAAAATGCTGCACGTTTCGCGCAAAGTGCACGCGCTCGATCACAGCCGACGGCACGACGAGGCGTTTCTCACAGCGCGTGAAGAGGCCAGGACGCTCATGTTGCGCGGGCAATGCAACGATCCGTATTGGCACGGCGTGTTCGGAGGATTGTACGCGCCGCACTTGCGCACGGCTCTTTGGCGGTCGTTGGCGGAGGCCGAAACGATCGCGGACAGGCTGTCGCATCGCGCGCACCAATACGAAGATGCCGTTAGGTGTGACTTCGATGCCGATGGCCACGAAGAGATCTATTTCACGTCGAACCACTACGCCGCACTGCTCTTTCCCGAAGACGGCGCCACCCTTTCCTCGATTGAATGCCGTCAGTCCAATGTCGCGTTGGTCAATTCCTTGGAGCGCCGCCCCGAAGCCTATCACGCGAAAATCAAGAACATATCCGGCAGGCAAGCAAACTCGCCACAATCCATTCACGAACAGACTCGCGCGAAGGAAGAGGGCCTCGATCGCTGGCTTAACTACGATCGTTGGCCGCGCAACTGTTTTCGCTTGCTGCTGTTCGGTCAGGAAAAGCAGCATCGCGATTGCGCCACGGTGCGGCTGGAAGAAAATGCCGCGCTCGCGGGCGGGAAATATCGCATCGTGGAAATGACTTCCACCATGGCGAAAGTCGCATCGGATGGGAGCGCTGATTGGCCGGTCGAAAAAAACTTTTCGTTTGTGAAGACGAAAGACGGATTTGACGTCGTGTGTGATGTTCGCCTGCGCCGCGCGGCTCCTGGGACTGCATCCGTTAACCTCGGAATTGAAAACGTCCTAAACTTTCTCGCGCCCTCAGCGCCCGACCGCTATTTTGAATCGAACGGCCAGCGCTATCCATTGCGCTGGGACGCGGCGACGCCAGCATCGGAACTGCGCATCGTGGATGAATGGCAGGGGATTAGCGTCACCCTCTCGGCTCCCAACGCTCGGGATTTCTGGATCGCGCCTATCGAAACTGTTTCGGAATCGGAAGAAGGGTTCGAGCGCATCTATCAGGGTTCGCAAATTATTGCGATCTGGCCGCTAGAATTGACATCCGGCGCCGAGTGGCAGGGACGACTGAGCATGAAGGTGGCGAAGCTGATCTGAGCCAACACTCGTGCAATCGGTGCCTTCGCGCGGGTGCGCCCCGTGCGCTTGCTGCCAGATGTGGCGCTCTGCTAGAGTGCCCTGGGAGGAGTTGAATGGCCGTCTCGCAGGAACTGCTTGATATTCTGGTGTGTCCGCTGGACAAGACTCCGGTGAAATTGACCAGTGACCAGCACGGCTTGAAGTGCCCGTCGTGCCGGCGCGTCTATCCCATTCGCGAAGACATTCCCGTGATGCTGGTGGACGAAGCTCGCATTGAAGCTGAATGAAGCATCGCAGCGGAAGCACGCCGCGACTCTGCTCCCCAGCCTGCCTCGGGGCGCGGAAACACTGATCATACGCCTCCGTTCACTGGGCGATCTTGTACTTGAAACTCCCGCGATTGCCGCCTTGCATTCTTGGCGTCCCGACTTGCGAATTTCCGTTCTGGTCGAGCCGCGCTTCGCCGCAGTACTGGAAGGCAATCCCGCCATCGCCGGATTGCTTTCGTCCGACAGTAGCGTGATTAAGACCGCGCGAGGATTGCGCAAGCGCCGCTTTCCAATCGTTTTCAATCAACATGGCGGACCGCGCAGCGCGATTCTGGCGGGATTTTCGAGCGCTCAGTGGCGCCTCGGCTGGGCCGGATACCAATATTCGTTGATGTACAACGTGCACGTGCCGGATGCGCTGGCGTTTTTCGGCACCGATGCCGTCCATACCGTCGAGCATCGTATTTCGCAATTCTATTGGGCAGGCTTGCCTCGCGGGCCCATCCCGAACGCACGAGTTTTTCCTCAGTCGGATGCCGTGGAATCAATCGCTCGCAAGCTAGCGGAGAAGGGCATCGTGCCCGGCGCGCCCTATGCCGTCTTGCAGCCCGGTGCGCGTCTGGACGAGATGCGCTGGCCTCTTGCTAGATTTGCGGAGATCGCGCGTTGGTTGCGCGATAAGAATGGAATTGCCAGCGTCGTAAATCTCGGCGCGCGCGATGCCGAGATCTCAGCCGAAGTGCGTCGCGAAATGAGCAAGTGCGCCTTGATCCTCGAGCCGCCGCTCGATATCCGCGAACTCATCGCATTGATCGCCGGCTCGCGGATTTTCATCGGCAACGATTCCGGCCCGGTGCACCTGGCCGCGGCCTTACAGCGTCCCAGCGCCGTGATTTTCAGCGTAACGGATCCGGTCCAGTGGCGCCCCTGGCGAGCGCCGCATCGCATCGTGCAAACTGGCGCAACCTTCCATCATCCGCGCGGCGATAAGGGCATTGTTGCCAGCAACCCGCGGTCGATTTCTTCGATTGTGTTCGAGGAAGTTCGCGATGCCTGCGACGATTTGCTCTCCGGGCAAGCGCGAACGACTGGGGCGGCGGAAAGATTCACATCCAGCTGACCGGGTGACATAAGAGGCTCGCCATCCTCAGCGAGCTATGGCGGGAATCCCAACGATTGATCTTTGAATTCAACCCACAGCCGCACTTCCTTGGTCTTTCCCTGTTTTAGGGCGTCATGATCGTCAGGGAAAGGCTGATACGGACTCACCTCGACCACAACCACGACGCCGGAAGCGTTCGAGAGATGCTCCGTATCCTCGATGTGGTAACTCTTGATGGGGCCGTAATAGCCCTGCAGTCCCCAATCGTCGGTGAAGTCCTTGAACGAATACGATGGCGCGGGCTTCCAGATTCTGTAACCCTCTTCCAAGTTTCCGGCGACAACTGTGTCTAGAAAGTGGTGAACGGTGTGCTTCTCAGTATGAAATCTGAGCAGGTACCACATCGCGCCGGCTACCAGCGCCACGAAAGCAATTGTTGTAATGATGTAACGGCGGACCTTGTCTGGCGGGTGTTCGTCCGACGAATCAAAAATTCCCACGAAATCTCCTTGCTAGTGTTTGATGCGTCGTTCCGTGCTAAAGCTGCCGCTTGAACAGCAAGATGCTGGACGTAGTCATCACGGCTGCAATGCCCAGCAAAACTAGCACGTCCACATAGATTCCTTCAATGCCCGTGCTCTTGAGCGTGAGATTTCGCAAACCGTGCACCGCGTAGGTGAAAGGATCAATCACTGAAATCCATTTCAGCCACCACGGGAACGCTTCGATCGGATAGACCGCGCCCGAAGGGAAAAACAACAGCGTATTGAGCACGCCGAAAATTGCGCGTGGCACCAGCGGGTCATCCACGCGAACCATCAGCAGGAACATAAAACTCATCATCGCAAGGGCCGCCGCGCCCACCACCACGATGAGATACAGCAGGCGAAGCGGATTCCAGATTTCCGGCAGGCCTACGATCATGCCACCGATAATCGTAAGGACCATTCCCGTCATCAGTCCCTTGATCACGCCCGAACCAATCAGCCCAAACACGAGTTCGGATTTCTTGATGGGCGTCACAAGGTAGCCCTCGTGAAGTCCGCGCGCTTTATCGTCAATGAACGTGATGCCGCCGCCGATCATCGCTACAACAAAGACCGATAGCGCAATCGTGCCGGCCAGCAAATACTTGATGTATTCGACGTAGGGGTAAATCTCGACCGTGTTCAATTGCACCGAACCTTCCAGGCGCGGCGTCACGTCCGGCGCGTTGAGCTCTTCCACCATCTGCTGCACGCGCTCTAGAATGGCACTCGATATGAATTGGTCCGTATTATCTTCGGTGAACGCGATCCGCGGCCGGTCCTTCTGGTAGAACCGGCGCGAAAAATCGTGCGGAACGACGACCAGTCCTCGGACCAAGCCGGTTTGCAGATCGTGCGTGGCCTGGGGCACGGAGTCATACTCTTCCACCTTAAACGTCTGCGGGCCGGTGGCGATACCGTTGAACATTTCGCGCACTTTGCGGGATTCAACCGAATGGTCCAAGTCCACGAAAGCAATTTTGACGCCTTTGACCTTCCCGCCGAACGCATAGCCCAGGACGATGAGCTGTACCAGCGGCAGCACCATAGAAACCATCATGAGCGCTGGACTGCGGAAGAATTTTCGCAAGTCGCGCTCGATGAGCGCCGCAATGCGCTTGAAATTCATTGCTGAGTACCTCCGCGCTGCGCCTGCCGCAGCTTGCGTCTAACGATACAAATGTCCGATGTCGTACCGGGCGCCCGCGTCGGAAGCGTCGCGCAGGCCGGTCCCGGTGTAGTGCATAAACACATCATCAAGCGTGGTGCTTTGGACGCTTACCTTTTTCACGTGGACGCCGCGCGCACGCGCCAGATCCATCAAGGCGGCGACCGTAGCGGGGCCGTCGTTTGAAGAAATGCGCACCACGCCGTCGCGATGAGATACGCCGGCCGCCTGCGCCAATTTCTGTAGCTGCTCGTCCCAGTCCGGAGGCGCGTTTTCGAATTCCGCTTCCAGCGTGTCGTTTCCCGGAACGCTATCCTTCAGCTTCGTGGGCGTATCCAGTGCTGCCAACTTGCCGTGATCCACAATCGCGATGCGGTCGCAAAGCTTGTCGGCTTCGTCCATGTAGTGCGTGGTGAGCAGGATCGTCATCTCTGAGCGTTCACACAGGGTGCGGATCAGTTGCCACACGTTGGCTCTCGACACCGGATCGAGGCCCGTGGTCGGCTCGTCCAGGAAGAGAATCTTCGGTGAATGAACCAGCCCGCGCGCGATTTCCAATCGACGCCGCATTCCGCCGGAAAAAGTGCGAACCAGCGCATCCTTGAATTTGAGCAGATCCACGGATTCCAGCAGATCGTGGATCAGTTTGTCGCGCTGCGTGCGCGGTACGCCATAAAGCTTCGCGTGAATCAGCATATTTTCGGTTGCAGTGAGCTCCGGGTCGGACGTCAGCGCCTGCGGAATCACGCCCATGGCGTGGCGCACTCCGTCCTCATCTGTGACGATGTCGTGTCCCGCGATTCGCGCGGTGCCCGAGGTCGGCGGCGTGAGCGTGGTCATCATGCGAATCAGCGTCGTCTTGCCCGCGCCATTTGGCCCCAGCAAGCCAAAAATTTCGCGCTGCGCGACGTTGAAACTTACGTCGTTGACCGCCACCAAATCGCCAAATTTCTTGGTGAGATGATCGACCTCAACGGCGTTGATGCTGTTCGGTGACATGGCTTCAGAGCCGCGCGAACCAGCTCTTTGTTGCTGGACGCGGTAGTAGAACGGTCGCGGTCATTCCGGTGAATAACCGCCCCTCGGGATTGGGAACAGCTACCTTTATGGCGAACGTCTTGATGTCGCGCTTCGTGCGGCTTACATCTCGCTGCGTCGCGAAATCGTTTTCAACACCCTTGAAAATCACCGGGCCTTCGATAATGTTGCCAGAGGGGAGTTTCACGCTCAGTTTCTCGCCGAACTTGATCGAGTCGATGTAGGTCTCCTCCACGTCTGCGCGAACCCAAAGATCATGAATGTCCACGATCACCACGATGGGGGAACCTTGTGCTACCACTTCACCCTGCTTCGCCACCCGCACGGAGACGATGCCGTCAATCGGCGCATAAATTTTCGTGTAGCCCAATTGGGCAGCCATTTCTGCTGCCGACGCTCGAGCTTGCTCGAGCTGTGCCATCGTTGTGGTGATTGCGCTTTTCCGCGCATCCACCTGCTTGCGATTGGCCTGTGCTACTTCCACTGCGGCGGACTCCGCTCGCACTGCTTCTTCCAGCGCCTCAACGTTCGCTTGCGAAATTCGTACCGCTGCTTCGGCGTGATCGCGGTCTTGCGCGGAGACCTCCCCTTTCGCGAAAAGTTCCTGCATGCGCTTCAGATCTTGTTGATCGCGCCAGAGCTGCGCGTGGGCTGGCGCGAGCTGAGCGCTTGAAGAGACCACTCGGGCGCGTGCTTCGGTGACCGACGCGTCGGTCTGATTGTTGGTCCACGTATAATTGTGATTGGCTTCGTTGACCTGAGCTTCCAGGCTGCTCACATTCGCTTTAGTCGCTGCGAGGCTGGCTTCCAATTGCGTGCTATCGAGTTCCGCAATCAATTCGCCCTTCTTCACGGCGGTACCTTCGTCCACGGTCAAATTGACGATTCGCCCGGTAATCTGCGGGCTGACGATCACTTCGTTCCCATCCACAACACCAATCAACGGAATGTCGTTACCGCTCGGCGTCGTGAAGTAGTACGCCAGCGCTGCGACGATAAAAATCACGAAGAGCAGCGCAAAAAATTTCCGGCCGGTCATCGGCGCCTCTCTTGTATGCGAAGTAAGCCGTGGTCCAGAAAATCCAGTAGGGCGAGTTTTCGTTCGGCCAAGGCCTCGGGTGCGAGCAGATCTCGGCCGGCTACGCGCCCGAAAATCGGAGCCGCGGCGAAGTAGGACGTGGTCATACCCATGATGGTGAACGCGGTGTAATGCGGATCAATATGGCGAAATTCACCGGCCGTGATTCCTGCTTCCAGCGTCTGGACCAATTGTTTGTGAAAAGGGCGAAGAAACTGGCTCACAATCCAATCGAATTCCTTGGTCGCCTCCATCGCTTCGCGATGCACGAGCCTCGGATAATTCGGATGCGATGCTAAGAAATCGAAATACGCAGTAATGAATTCACGCAATCGCTTGCGAGGGGACACTTGTTTCCGGGGCGAGTCGTAGACCCCGGTCCGAAGCTGGCGGAAAAGATTTTCGAGCACGGCGCGATGAAGGCGGCGCTTATTTCCAAAATAGTAATAAAGCATCGCTTTATTGGCGTGCGCGGCTGATGCGATTTCTTCTGTACGCGCGCCGGCCATACCCTGCGCGGCGAATTGATGCTCTGCGGCGGCAAGAATCCGGCGCGCAGTGGGTGGGTTGGAAACTTTCTTTCTGCCGCGTTTCATCGTTTATTTACACTCCTACCCGCTTCATCATTTCCTGGTTGTAACGGTCCCCGGCGGCTACGCCGCGAGGTGCAAGCTCCTCGATGCCCGCCAGATCGGCGGGGGTCAGGGAAACCTCGAGCGCGCCGAGGTTTTCATCCAGATTCTTGCGCTTGGTAGTCCCTGGGATTGGGACGATGTCCTTACCCTGGGCGAGCACCCAGGCCAGAGCAAGCTGTGCCGGAGTACAGGACTTTTCGGCAGCCATCCGCTGAATGCGCTGAACCAGTTGCAGATTCTTCTGGAAATTCTCGCCCTGGAAGCGAGGAGAATTGCGCCGGTAATCGTCCGGCGCGAGATCGTCGAACTTCTTGATCTGGCCGGTCAGGAAGCCGCGGCCCAGCGGACTGTAGGGAACCAGGCCAATTCCAAGTTCGCGACATGTCGCCAGAACCGCGTCTTCCGGATCACGCGACCACAGCGAATATTCCGATTGCAACGCAGCAATCGGATGAGTGGCATGCGCGCGCCGTATGGTCTGAGCCGCCGCTTCGGAGAGCCCTAGGTAGCGCACCTTGCCTTCCTCAATGAGGCGAGACATCGCGCCCACTGTTTCTTCGATAGGCACTTCCGTGTCCACTCGATGCTGGTAGTAAAGGTCAATCGTCGAAATCCGCAGGCGGCGCAGACTTTGCTCGCAGCATGTGCGGACGTACTCGGGACGCCCGCTTACGCCCCGCTGATTGGGATCGTTCGCATCGCGCACGATCCCGAATTTCGTCGCGACGATTACCTCGCTTCGCCGCTTCTCAATCGCTCGTCCGACGAGCTCTTCGTTGCGGCCTATGCCGTAGACGTCCGCAGTGTCGAGCAGTGTGATGCCGCGATCGATTGCACGATGAATCGTGGCGACGGATTCTTGCTCGCTAGGATTGCCATAAAACTCGGACATGCCCATGCAGCCGAGGCCCAACGCGGGCACCACGAGCGAACTTTTGCCCAGTCTTCGATATTCCATTGGAGTGCTCCCGGTAGATATAGTTAACCAACCGGTTAGTTTAATGAAGCCTGTGGCGGCCGTCAAGCAATCGCCCGCGAGTTCTACTCACCAATACGGGCCAGCGTCAACGTTTGTTACTAGGCGTCGAGCGCACCGGAAGCGCCGCTCGGCAGCTCGATGGAATATTTCGTGCGAGCTTTGTCGCGGTGCAGCTCGATTGCGAGTGCGATCAAGCGGTCAATGAGTTTGGGATATGGCAATCCGGATGCCTCCCAAAGTTTGGGATACATGCTGATGGAGGTAAAGCCGGGAATGGTGTTGAGCTCGTTGACAAAAATCTTGCCGGTCCGCTTCTCCAAAAAGAAATCACAGCGCGCCATGCCGGTGCCATCAATCGCGCGGAACGCCCTTACGGCGTAGTCCTGAAAAATCCCCACTTGCTTTTTGGTCAGTCGTGCAGGAATCAGCAGCTGCGTTCCTTGCTCCAAATATTTCGCGCGATAGTCGTAATATTCGCGATGCGGAACGATCTCGCCGGGAATGGATGCCCTGAGTTCGTCATTCCCAAGCACAGAGACTTCAATTTCGCGCCCTGTCACGCCGCGCTCGACAATGATTTTGAGCGCGAATTCGGCAGCCAAGTCCAGCGCCGCGGGAATTTCCTGAGCCGTTTTCAGGCGCGTCATGCCGACGGACGAACCTAGCGTCGCGGGCTTCACGAAGATAGGAAAACGGAATTTCTTCTTGATTGCTTGCAGGACTTTCGCGCGCTCGTGCTCCCACTCCGACCGCCGAATGGCCAAGAACGGTACAATCGGCAGGCCTGCTTGTTCGAACAGACGCTTCTGCACATCTTTGTCCATGCCGACTGCCGAGGCCAACACACCGGCACCCACGTACGGCAGCCCCGCCAATTCGAGCAGGCCTTGCACCGTGCCGTCCTCGCCAAAGGTTCCGTGCAGAACGGGAAACACTACGTCCACGCTCACGCTCGGCTGGACAGCCGAAGGGCCCAATCGAACAAGCGCGGCTGCGCTGGGGTCAGGAGGCAGCACCACCCGGTCTCCCGATTTCAGCACGTCGGCCAGCATTTTCAGCGAGCCGGTACCGACGAGCCAGCGGCCATCTTTCGAGATGCCGATGGGCACAGCTTCATATTTTTCTGGGTCCAAAGCGCGAATAACGGATGCCGCAGAAGCCAGCGAGACTTCGTGCTCGCCGGAACGTCCGCCAAAGAGCACACCGATGCGCAGCCGCTTTTGAGAGGCGTTCATTGAGTCATCTCGCTAAGAAGCGACGCCTTCGTACGCATCACAGGATTTTCTTTCCCAGGCCGGAGAGCACCAGTTCAACGCCCAGCGTCGCAGTGGTATTGTGCAAGTCAATCACAGGATTGATTTCTACCAACTCGAACGAAGCCATCAGTTTGCTATCGGCGATCATTTCCAGTGCAAGGTGCGCCTCGCGGTACGTAACGCCTCCGCGCACCGGTGTTCCGACTCCCGGTGCATCGGTCGGATCAACGAAGTCCATGTCCAGGCTGACGGCGATTCCCGCGGTATCGTCGCCGGCAAAGCGCAGCGCTTCCGCCATCACTTCGCGCATGCCGCGCTCGTCAATATCGCGCATGGTGAAGACGTGCACCCCGGAATCCTTCACCAGGCGCCGTTCCTTGGAATCGAGATCGCGAATACCCACCAGAGTGACATTGCGAGGTTCCACCATCGGCTTGATCCCGCCCAGATCAGTCAATTCCGGGGGGCCGTAGCCCATAATCGACGCGAGCGGCATCCCGTGAACGTTTCCGGAAGGCGAAGAGTCTGGCGTGTTCATATCACCGTGCGCATCCAGCCAGATAACGCCAATTCGTTTCGAATTTTTGTTGAAATGAGCGGCCGCGCCCGCGGTGGTGCCAACTGCAATCGAATGATCGCCGCCAAGAACGAGTGGGATCATGTCCTCATCGAGTGTCTTCTTCACCGCGTCGGCGAGGCCTTTACATGCCTCCGAAATTTCGTCCAGATATCGCGCCCGTTTTTCGCCGTAAGGTTGCTCTTCGGGCTGTGGAACGATTACGTTGCCGATGTCTTCCACCTGCCGCCCCAATTGTTTCAAGCGTGATTGCAATCCCGCGACGCGCAACGCCGAAGGACCCATATCCACGCCTCGGCGACTCGCGCCCAAGTCCATCGGCACACCGATAATGCGAATTTTCTCGGCCATATTTTTTGCTTTCGCGACCCCAATGCGGGGGAGAGAATCCTAAGGATAAACTCGATAGAGCATCCGTGGGAAGGGAATGACTTCGCGGATGTGTTCCGTTCCGCAAATCCACGCCACGGTACGTTCCAGGCCCAGGCCGAACCCTGCGTGCGGCACGCTGCCATAGCGTCGCAAATCCAGATACCACTGGAACGATTCTTCAGGCAGGTTGTGTTCGCGCAGACGCTTGATCAGCGTGTCGTAATCCGCCAGGCGTTCGCCGCCGCCGATGATTTCTCCGTAGCCCTCGGGAGCGATCATATCGAAGCTCAATGAAAGTTCCGGCCGCGCTGGATCGGTGGCCATGTAGAAGGCTTTCATCGCTGCGGGATAGCGATGAATGATCACTGGCCGATCGAACTCCTTCGAAATGATCGTTTCCTCATCGCCGCCGAAATCATCTCCCCATTTTGCCGGGTTGCCGGCTTTCTGCAGCACTTTGATCGCGTCGTCGTAGGTGATTCGAGGAAATGGTGGCGTGATCTTGACCAACGACGCCACATCACGCTCGATCAGCGCGAGTTCTCGCGTGCGATTCTTCGCCACCGACTGCACCACCGCGCTCACTAAGCCTTCGCCGAGCTGGATCATGTCCTCGAGGTGCGCGTAAGCAGCTTCGGGCTCCAGCATCCAGAATTCAGTCAGGTGGCGGCGAGTCTTCGATTTCTCCGCGCGAAATGTGGGGCCGAATGTGTAGACCTTGCCCAGCGCCGCCGCCAGAGCCTCAACGTACAGTTGCCCGGACTGCGTGAGATACGCCTTCTGGTCGTCGATGTAATTCACTTCGAACAGGGTCGTGGTGCCTTCGCAGGCCGCGGGAGTAAAGATCGGCGCGTCGGTGAGGGTATAACCCTGCGCATCCATGAAATTTCGCGCGGCTCGTTCTACTTCTGCGCGAATGCGCAGTATCGCGGCCTGCCTCGGCGTGCGAATCCAGAGATGGCGCCGGTCGAGCAGAAAATCGACGCCGTGCTCCTTGAGTTGGATCGGGTAAGGCTCCGCGTCTGGGACGCGCTGGACTACCTCAACGCTGCTCACTCCAATTTCGAACCCGCCCGGGGCGCGGGGTTCGGCGCGAACCGAGCCAGTCACGATGACGCTCGATTCCTGCGGCAGTCCCTTCAGCGCGCTGAAAGCTTCCCCATGTTCCTTTTGCGAAACCACGCCTTGTATGATTCCCGTGCCGTCGCGAAAAATGGGAAATAGCAGCTTGCCCGATTCGCGAAGGTTGTAGAGCCATCCGCGAATCACGACAGTGCTCCCTGCATGAGCGCCCGCCTGTTCAATTGTGATTGCCGAAATGGCTACTGGCGCTTCCTGGGTCATGGAATGTCCGTTGCCGTGATTTTCTCTCTGCGGCTCACCGTCGAATCAGGGTCGCGCGGCGCCGGTCCCTTGCGAGTCAAGTTTTTCCTCAAGTTTGTCGAATGCGGCGCGAATCTGATCGAGCGAAGGCCCGGTGCCTGCCTGGGACTTAATCTCGAAGACGAACGGTAGCGAATGCGGTGCCGCTGTAAAAGCCCGAAGTGCCGCATCCCACTCGATCGTGCCATCGAACGGCAAAAGATGTTCGTCTTTGTCACCGTGATTGTCGTGAATATGCGTCGTGACGACGCGCTCGCGCATCGCATCGAAACTGGCCGCCACACCCTCTTCGACGTGCGCGTGACCGATGTCGAAGCACAACTTCAAATCATGCAGATGCGTGTCTGTGATGAAATGATGCAACGAACCTGGCGCGCCAAGCTCGTCGGGCGTATTTTCCAGCGCGATGGTCACACCGCGCGCCTTTGCGAACATGGATAAATTTTCGAGGGATGTGAACGCGGCGTCAAGCTTGCGCGGGTCCGCCATCTGGCGGCCATGTCCGATGTGTTGGATGAGGTATTGGAATGGAATTCGCTCCGCGACGTCCAGCGCGCGCTTGATTTCGTCCACGGCATCAAGCCGGCGAATCCGCTCGGGATCCGAGATCGAAATCGGTACTCCACTTTCGCGCCCGGGCGCGAGGTCGCGTTCGGTCGGCGAATGCAGCGCGTGCAATCCCAGCCGGTATTCGCCGAGCGCATCGCCGGCTTCGCGGATAGCTTGCGCGTCGCGATACCTGAAATGTTGCGGCGCGCAGAAAATTTCCACGGAAGAAAAACCCGCCTGCGCGATCTCTCCGAGCAGCGCGGAACCGAGCGGTTGGTTCACGAACCGATATGTGGATAGGATGCGCTGCACTTCGTCCCCAGAGAAGGAACACTATCGTCAACGGAAATCGCAGCCACGTCAATAGCGTGTGAGCATCGTGTGGCGAAAACAGTATTCGAGGATGCACAGCGGAAAGCAGGGCTGAATTACTTGTGGAGCGCAACCGACATGAGCTTCGCTAAGTAGTTGAATTAGGGATAGTTAACCATAGGGTATTACGTGGACCTGCGCATGCGAGGACTTTCTACAGGCCGGCACAGCGCACAGCCGCTGGGCTTCTTTGCTAGCCTGAACCCAGCAGGAAGAGCCCCGTCGCGATCAAACCGCCCAACAGCAACGCGATCAAGAGCCACACTGGGAACGGCAAGCGCTTGTCCATGAGTCCCGGAGGTGGAGGAGTGGGCTCCTGAAAGTCGACTATGTCGATCACCGTGCCCTTGACCGGGGGACGGGTACCACGGCTCGATGAAGACTGACGCTCTGGCCCGCGTGGATCGCTAGTGAAGTGATAAGCCATCGCCCAAATGTTAGCACTGCGGAAAACCACACCGCAACCCAAGCGGGTCGAACTCAGGCTGCTGCACCCTGCGATGGAATCCGTGATCGAACCGACCGATAGTTTGACCTGTGACTTAACTCAGCGGACGAAGAATGCGATCAGGCCGAAGGCCGCTAGCGCGCCAGCGACAATTGCCACCGCCACCCATCGGCCAAGCTGGGGATAAGATTTGGGCAGGCCCAGCATGTGCACGGAGGGATCCGTTCCATCAAACAATCTGGTGGTAGATGAATTGGAGGGAGAGCGAACTTCTGGTGCCGGTGCGGCTTCCGTTTGACGGTCCGATGCTTGGGCGATAACTCCACTGGGCATTGGCGGAATACTAGCACCAATGTCAGCTTCCGGCACAAGGGATTGCGAAAGAATTAACGGGGGCGTTTCAAAGCGAACTGAGCGAATGTGACAGAACCGTTTAGTGAATAGCGAATTGGACCATCGCGAGTGCAACCAAACTACCCATCAACACCGCGAGCGCAAGCCATCGTGAAATTCCCTGGTTCCGCTTGCTTTGCCGAACATGAGAAGACAACCCTCGCGTGGCGGAAGCGCGCGTCACCTGCTGCTCGGTGACCATGGTCAAATCTCTGCCACAGGTGCCGCTGCCCCGTCGGAAAAGGAATTGCGATCTTGCCTTCTCATGCGTGGATGCTATCACTGCACTTTCGAACTAATGAGCGCGAAGCTAGGAGCAAGCGCCAAACAGCTATTGTCATTTCTCTTAGATAACGGTAGAAGAACCTGGCGCAAAATTCAAAGTTGCTGGCCGTTCAACTCTGCAACTACCGTGGGGAGCATCGCGAATTTTGCGAACGCGGCGTCGCTCGTCAGGTATTCAACGCCGCAAGAAGGCCCCAGGTAAGCGCGCCCTCCTTGAATCCGGGCGAACAAACGCTCCACCTGTCGCGCCACGTCCGCTGGCTTCTCCATACGCGGTCTGCGGCCGTCAACGAGGCCCAGAGCCAGCGGCTTGGGAGACCCGCACGTCGCGACAGTATCAATCAGGCCGGCACCGCAGGTGAAATCGAGGCCGACTACATCCACGGGCAAGTCGATTAACCTTTCATAAACGGGTGAGCAGTCGTGGAAATAAACGTACAGCGCCAGTTCAAGTTTGCGGTTAGCTTTTCTCACCTTGTCACGGGCGGATACTAGAACAGCCAACGATTGTTCAAAGATCTGCCAATCGCTCGCATGCTGCAGAATCGCGGGCTCATCGATTTGAATCAGCTCTGCTCCTGATTGCGACAACGCCTCAATCTCGGGTGCAAGAATCTCTGCGTAGGCTTGGGCGCGCGCCTCCAGCGCAGCGGGCCCCCCAGCGCTTCCGTTATCCGAACGCATAGAAAGTGAAAACTTCGCAAGTGTGTAAGGCCCGGTAAGAACCGGCTTTATGGCGAGTTTGCCTGCTTTGTTTTTCGGCGTTGGCAGGTGGCCGAGCGCATTGCGAGCGAAGCCATATTCGTTCGCAATCAGGTGCCCGCGCCGCAGCGGCTTCCCAGTGAACACGGGCTGCCGGCAGCAAATTCCGGTATCGAAGAACGGAACTGCGCCCTCGAATGCGATGTTATCCAGTTTCCCCGCGAGGTAGGAGATGGGATCGCTCCAGCGGATTTGGCCGTCGGTGACGATGTCCAGCCCCGCCTTCACTTGTGCCGCTATAGCCTGACGCGTCACTTCGTTTTGCGCATCCAGCAAGTCGGCTGTTGTGCGATCGCCAGAACCCAAGGAGGCGATCGTACGTTGCAGCAATTGCAATTCCGGAGAATCTCCGACGCGTGGGTAGCCGCCAGTGCTGGAAAGATACAGGCCGGGAGCCGTGGTGCTCATCAAGATGCCTCGGGATTAGCGGGAGAAACTGGAAGAAACTTAGTCGAAACACGGAAGGGCGTCAAGGGCAACGCGAAATGGCCGACTCGTGGCCCGCAGTCTGCGCCCTCTGCATCTCTGCGGTGAAAGTATTTCGGCAAGCCAACAAATGACGGGTTATGGCGAAGGCCCGGTGACTGCAGCGCTTCTTACGGTTGAGATTGCTCGCCAACCGAGAAGTAATTGCAATCCGGATGGTGAATCACCAGCGCGCTGACGCTGGCTTCGGGATCCATCATCATCCCTTCGGTCAAATGCACGCCGATTTCTTCCGGCCGCAGCAGCATCCAGATGCCGGCTTGGTCCTCGAGGTTAGGACACGCGGGATAACCAAAGCTGTACCGCTTCCCACGATATCGCGACGTGAAACGCTCCGGCATGGTCAGCGACGGCGGATCGGGGAACCCCCAATCTTCGCGAATGCGGCGATGCAGCCATTCAGCGCAGGCTTCGGCAGTCTCGATGGCGAGAGCCTGCAGTCCGTGCGAAAACAGATAGCGCCCGGCGGTTTTCGCTTCTTCTGACTTCTCGCGGACTCCGGCTCCCGCCGTAACCACGAATATTGCTAAATGATCGCGCTGGCCGTTTTGCGATGGCAGGACATAGTCGCTAAGACAAAGCTTGTCAGCCAGCGCCTGGCGCTGAAAATGGAATGTGTGGATGGGCGATGCATCACCTGGCGCGAACAGCGCGATGGAATTGCCGCGGCGTTCCGCTTCGAAGAATTGCCACACGGCTCCAATTTTCATGAAAAGTGCAGATTCCTGCTTCACCTCTTCCATGTTTTCGTTCAATTCGAGCGCGCGTGGATCTCGTTCCGCCAGGGCCTTTTCGAAATTTCCGCGGAAGCCCAAATGTCGCCCGAACAGCATGTAGGGATTGATGTAACCCCAAATCTCGTTCAGATCCGGTACCGCGCGAACTTTCCGGTCCAAATAGGCGACATGCGGGATGGGCAAATCCGTGCGAACGCGCGGCGAACGTTCCTCGCCGGCAGGCTCCAGCGTGGCGGGAGCTGGTTCATCGAGGACGCCAGTGCCAACATGCGTGTGTTGTTGCAGCACATCGTCGCGTCGATTCGGGTCGCTCAGTTCATTCATCAGGCGCAGGCCCGTCATCGCGTCTTTTGCGTAACAGACCGCCGTGCCGTACTGCGGCGCGATTTTCAGCCGCGTGAATTTATCCGATAGCGCCGCGCCTCCGACGAGAAGCGGCACAGTGATGCCCGCTTCGCGCAAATCGCTGGCGGTAGTGACCATTTGCTGTGCACTCTTGACCAGCAGACCTGAGAGTCCGATGGCATCGGGCTGATATTCGCGATGCGCGCGAATGAGTTCCTCGGGCGGGACTTTGATACCCAGGTTGATCACGTCGTAACCGTTGTTCTTCAAAATGATTTCGACGAGGTTTTTGCCGATGTCGTGAACGTCGCCCTTTACCGTCGCCAAAATCACTTTGGCCCGCTTTTCGGTGTCCGCCTTTTCCATGAACTGCTCAAGATGTCCGACTGCGGTCTTCATCGCTTCGGCGGATTGCAGCACTTCGGCGACGATCAGCTCGTTGTTGTTGAAGAGCCGGCCCACTTCGCCCATTCCCGCCATCAACGGGCCGTTGATCACGTCCAGCGGCGGAATCTTTTCCTCGAGCTTGCGATTCAAATCGTCGATCAAGCCGTCCTTGGAGCCTTCGATGATGTAGTTCGCTAGACGCTGATCCAACGGCAGATCCGCGACGCGCTCCTTCTTACGGCCACCGCTGCCGCGGAAATGCCCGGAAATTGCGGCGATATGAAATTGATTGATCGCGGCCTTCTGTTCCCGGGTCTGCTTTCGCCAGTCGGCCGGAGCACCGCGTAAAAGTTCAGCCTGCGAATGCCGGTCGGGAATTACGGCTGGGCGAGTGTTGAAAAGCAAATCCTCGGCCAATTTGCGTTCTGGTTCGGGAATCGATCCAAACCGCTCAATGCGTTCGGCATTGACGATGGCCAGATCAAGGCCCGCTTTCGTGCAGTGGTACAGGAATACGGAATTGACCACTTCGCGCGCGCCTGCAGGCAGGCCGAAAGATACGTTCGAGATACCCAGCACGGTGCGCACATAAGGAATTTTCTGTTTGATCAGCCGGATCCCTTCGATGGTTTCTACCGCGCCGCCGATGTAATTCTCGTCTCCCGTGGCGCAAGGAAATACGAGCGGATCGAAAATGATATTTTCAGCATGAATGCCAAATTTCTCAGTTAGCAGTTTGTAAGAGCGTTCCGCAATTTCGAGCTTTCGTTCGCGCGTGAAGGCTTGCGCCTGCACGGGATCCTCATCGATGCAGCCAACAATCACGGCCGCTCCGTAGGAGCGCGCCAGCGGGCAGATGCGCTCGAACTTTTCTTCGCCATCCTCGAGGTTGATCGAGTTAATGATGCTCTTGCCCTGGCAGTACGTCAGCGCGAGTTCCACGCCTCGCGCGTCTGTCGTGTCAATCATGATCGGCGCTTTGATCTTGCGGATCATCTGCTCGTAGAACGGCGGAATGTCGCTCAATTCCTCGCGGTCGGTGCTTTGCAAGCAGACGTCCACAATGTGCGCTCCGCTTTTGACCTGACGGCGCGCAATCTCGGTTGCTTCTTCCCACTGTTCGGACGCCACCAAATTCTTGAACAGACGCGAGCCAATCACGTTCGTGCGTTCGCCGACAATCAGAGGGCGCGTGCTGTCTTCGGCCTCGATGATGTCAATTCCGGAATACACCGCGCGGTGATTTGGGTCCGCCGCATGGCGAGGCTTTTTGCCCTCGGCCATCTGCGCAATCGCTCGAATGTGCTTCTCGGTCGTTCCGCAGCACCCGCCCACCACATTGAGCCAACCGCGCTCGATGAACCGGCCAAGCTGCTCTGCCAAACTCGTTGGCGTTTCTCCGTATAAGCCTTCTTCGTTCGGCAACCCCGCATTCGGATAGCACGAAACGGCGCGATTCGTCAGGCTTTCGAGCGTCCGGATGTGATCGGTCATGAATTCAGGACCCGTAGCACAATTCAGGCCCAGCGAAATCAAATCAATGTGATCGAGCGATGCCCACAGTGCCTCGATGCCTTGGCCCGCGAGCATCGTCCCCATCGCCTCGATGGTCACAGAAATCATCAACGGAATCGGCGAACCCAGCTCGCGGCCCAATTCTTGAATCGCCAGCACTCCGGCCTTGATGTTGCGCGTATCCTGGCAAGTCTCCAGCAGCAGAACGTCTGCGCCACCTTCCACCAATCCAGCCGCTTGCTCGTAATAATTATTGCGGAGCTGCTCGAAGGTGATCCCGCCAGTGACGCTAATTGCTTTTGTTGTTGGCCCCATCGAGCCTGCGACGAACCGCGGTTTCGCAGGCTTCGAGAAATCATCTGCCGCCTTGCGCGCAAGTTCGGCGGCGATGCGGCTGATTTTTCGGGAGTGCTCGCCAAGGCCATATTCCGCCAGCACCACAGGGGTGCTGCCGAAGGAATTCGTTTCGATGATGTCCGAACCGGCTTCTAAGTATTTGCGGTGAATACCGAGCACAACGTCGGGCCGGCTCAGTACTAGATTTTCATTGCAACCCTCCAGCTCCGGCCCTCCAAAATCGGCGGCAGTCAAATTCTCCTGCTGCAGCATGGTGCCCATCGCGCCATCCAGAATCAGGATGCGTTCACGGAGCAGTTCGCGAAGGGCCAAGCCCTGTTGGATAAGGTTCGTCATAAGCTCAATAATTTTACCTGAAGACTGCGGGCAGGAAGCGCGGCAGCGGGCATCCGCAAACCGAAGATAAAGCAGCGGCCACCCGCGTCAACAATCGAAAATTCAAACTCTAGGCAGATCGTGAAGGCGTTTCACTCACCGTACTGCTCAAGAATTCCACCGGCACGCCGGCGGGAAGCATTCCCGCAGCCGCGCCACGCGCCAGCAACTCGCGCACCGCTCGGCGTCCATCTTCACCATAATCGAGCGTCCAGCGGTTTACGTACATTCCTACGAACTTATCAGCCAGAATCGGATCCATATCGCGTGCAAATTGCAGCGCATAATCCAGCGCCGATTCGCGATGATCGAGCGCGTAAGAAACGCTGTCGCGAATCACGCGCGATATCTGGCGTCCCAAATCCTCGCCCAGCGCGCGACGAATCGCATTTGCACCCAGCGGCAGCGGCAAACCGGTCTGCTCCTGCCACCATTGCCCCAAGTCCACCACGCGGTGCAAGCCAATTTGCGAAAAAAGCAGCTGGCCTTCGTGAATCAGCAACCCGGCTTCGACTTCTTTATTCCGCACGGCGTCGAGAATTTTGTCGAACGGCATCGTCACCGTCTCGACGTTCGGCTCATATAATTTCAGCGCGAGATACGAAGTCGTCAGCGTTCCCGGAATCGCGATTTTCCGTCCGGCCAGGTCGTTCTTCTTGATCGGGTGCCCGGCGACGACGATCGGGCCGTATCCTTCGCCGAAGCTCGCGCCGCAATCCATCAAAATGTATTTGTCGGCCACAAACGGATACGCATAGAAGCTGATCGCCGTAACGTCATAGACTTCTTTTTTCGCCGCCTGGTTCAGCGATTCGATATCCGAGAGGATGTGGGTGAATTTCACGCCCGGTAGCCGGACTTTCCCGGTCGCCAGCGCGTAGAACATGAACGCATCATCGCTGTCAGGCGAGTGCGCGAGTCGAATCTCCGCCGTTTTGGGTGACGTTGCCGGTGTGGACATGCTGTGTCCGTCCTGGCTCTCACAGGAAACGCTCACCTGCCGCGGCTAGGCTGGGTAGACGATACTCCCACGGATGTCTTGCCCGCTGCGGTGATGTTGCCTAGGTGTGTACGTCTTCCGGCGTGAGCGCCGAATCTGTGCAAACAAAGGATACCACATGCCACCACCGCTCGTACAGGTGCCTTGCACGCGGAGACTTGATGGGCCGCGGCATAGTGTTGCCCGATTCGTCCCAACAGGGCCGCGAGTGCCGGAGGAGACAACAAGTCATAGTACGCTCAAGTTATGAGCACTCCGTTAGACGTGATTTTGTTTCTTGTCCTGTTCGGGATTCTCGTTTCAGGCCTTCGGATTGCGCGGGAGTACCAGCGCGCGGTCGTATTTAGATTGGGTCGCTACAACAGCCTACGTGGACCAGGATTGTTCTGGTTGATTCCACTTGGGATTGAAAACGAAACCCGTATCGATCTGCGCGTCGTCACCAACCCCATTGAGCAGCAAGAGACCATCACCAGGGATAGCGTGACGGTCAAAGTAAACGCCGTGCTTTGGTTTCGCGTCAACGATCCCAAGAAGGCCGTTCTCACTGTCGAGAACTTCCGCGCGGCCGTGCAACAAGTCGCACTGACAAGTCTGCGCAATGTGATTGGGCAGCACGACCTCGACGAAGTGTTGAAGGAGCGCGATAAGATCAATGCGTTGCTGAAAAGGAATGTTCTCGAGAATACGAGTCCTTGGGGCGTTACCGTCGAATTGCTAGAAATGAAGGACGTGGAGATTCCACAGGACATGCAGCGTGTGATGGCGATGGAAGCGGAAGCGATGCGCGAAAAACGCGCCCGAATCATCAAAGCCGACGCCGAACTAGAGGCATCGCAAAAGCTGGCCGATGCCGCCCAATTGATGGTGGGAAACCCTGCAGCACTTGAATTACGGCGTATGCAAATGGTTGCCGAGGTCGGAGCCGAGAACAACAGCACCACCGTGATCATGATGCCGGCCGACTTTGTGCACTTCGCCGGAAGTCTATCGAAATTTCTCGAGGGAAAGGGCGGGGCCTAATCGCCATATCGTTCCGCGATCGTCGCACGCAACGCCTGCATCTATTCGGCCGACGACCGACAGTGTCCGAAACGCGGTTCCAGACTAAGGCGTTTGCTTCAGCGTCCCAGGCTTTTCACTCGGCAGCACCCAGGTCGCGATGGAGTCGATTACTTCCTGCGAAACGTGCCCAGCCTGTTCATATTGTGCCGGCGTGGAACGGCCCGCTCCAGTCATGAAGAGGTGATTCAAATCCGGATAAATCTTCAGCGTCACATTGCTGCGTCGCCCAAGCGCCGCGCCCCAGGCTTCGAAATTAGACGGCGTCACCTGATAGTCGCGCCCACCCTGCAGAATCAGCATTGCAATTTTAAGTTTGAGCGCTGTTTTCACGGGATCGTACCCACGCAGGTCAAGCCAGTAAGCGCCATACGTGGTTGCGCCGAGGATGGGCACCGTATCGCTCGGCTTCAGGTCGGGGCTTTCAATTTGTTTCGCGCTGTCTTCGACCGCTGTGATTCGTTTATGTTCTTCCTCGGTCGGCGGTCCGTTCAGGGAAGCCAGATAGTGAACCTGTTCCAGCACTACTTGTTCGAGGGGACGCGTGTTCGCTCCCAGCATCGCGATCCCTGTAATTTGCGCGTCGCCAGTGGCAATTCGTGGTGCCAGATACGCGCCCAGACTATGGCCGATTAGAAATATCTGCTTGGGATCGATGTGAGGCTGCTTCGCAACCAGTGCGACGGCGGCCCGCGCGTCGCTAATGACTTCATCTTCAACCGTTAATTTCACCGGATCATCGGCGCTCTGCAATCCATATTGCTGCGTTCGCTTGGTGTAGCGATAAACGGCAATGCCGCGGCTCGCGAGTCCCCAAGCGAGATCAGCGAACGGTTTATTGGGGCCGACTGTTTCGTCTTCGTCGTGCGGACCCGAGCCCTGCACCAGCACGACGGCAGGAAACGGTCCATCGCCTTTGGGGATGGTCAACTTGCCCGGCAGCTGGTATTTCCCGTTCTCCAGCGAGAGCGGCAGTTCGGTGAACAAACTTTCCTTCGAATACGTGGGAGGAATCCAGGGCGGCGGGGCTTGCTGGTGCGGCCGGAAGCTTAATCCCGCAATTTTGCCGTTGGAATCCAGCGCGACCGTGGCGTCAACGACGGCGTTCTGAAATTTGCACTCTATCTGGACGACGTCAAGCCCCTGGATTTTCGACGTGTGCGTGTTCGTGATGGATTGAAAGGCGCCTTCTTGCTCGATCAAGCTCGGCCAACTGGCTGCCAGCTTTCCGGGCGGCAGCGCTGACGCCATGCGCGCGTCGTATTGGGCTTCAACCTGGTCGAATTGCCCGGCCGCCAATTCGTGGACGATCTGTTGAGCGGCAGTAGCAGCGGCCGAATTCTGTTGGTCGGATTCCTGAGCCGCGGCGCGCACAAGAGCATTTGGAGTGGCGCAAACGAACCAGATGAACGCGACTACGCCGGCTTTCACTGCGATCAAAGGCTTAGGCCACTGAGCGATCTGTCGCGGGTCTCTCACTGCACCGTGGAACGAGGGGAAGGTGGCAGGGGCGAGGCATGATGTGACACCAGAAGCCATTTGTCTTCGCGCCGCAAGAAAATATTCGTGGCCTGCACGATCGCATCTTCAAAGCCGTCTGCAAACGCCGTCGTCACGTGCTGTGTGCAGGAAACCCAACCGACGTCGCCTTCGATGCGCACCCACACGCCGCTCAAGGCAATCCTCACGCGTTTTGCATTCGCGAAAAGCCGCGCCCAGCGTTCGCGCACTTCATCCCAGCCCAGCAGCAAATCCCAGCCCGGATGGACGCACGTGACTCCGTCATCGTGCGACCAGATGGCTTCCATTTCAGCCATGTCCAGCGATTCAAAGGCCGCGTAAAAGCCAGTATTCGCGGCGCGCAATGCATCTTCGGGAGTTTGCTTGTGCGGAGCAGTCTGTGCGGGCATAACGACATCCAAATACCGAAATTAGACAACCGAAATTAGAAAATAGGCGACCGTTTTGGCCGCTTCATCTTACGCCCGATGGATCAGGCTTTTCGCTGGAAGATTTGAAATCCGCCGATCGCCGCCACGATCAACGCCATCTTGATAATTTCGCCGGGAATGAAGGGGAGCGCGCCCTGGTCCAGTGCCAGCTTCCAGCCGAGCCCCAACCCAAGAGCCAGCCACACGCAACCGCCTAAGAAAATGATAGCTTCACCAGAAATCAGTGCGCTAATCAAACGGAGACCAGCAAAATGCGAATTCGCTCTGCGCGCCAGGCCGATTTGCGCTCCGCGTTCTACCAGCCAGCCCGTCACAAAAGCCGCCGCCGGATACGAAAGCAGATAACCGGCGGTCGGCCCCAGAAAGCGCGCCGGTCCAGCGAGCCCCAGCGGTTGAAAAACCGGAAGTCCCGCGAACCCTTCGAGCAAATAAACGACGAGCGCGATGCCGCCGCGCCGGGAGCCCAACAAGACGCCAGCAAACAAAACACCGAAGGTTTGTCCTGTGATCGGCACCGGCGTCCATGGCACGGGAATCACGATATGCGCGCAGAGCGCCAGCAGAATGTTGGCAGCAGCGATCCGCACTGCGTCAGGGACGATTCCTTCTGCGGAATAAATCTTGTCGGCTAGGACTTTCGATTGCGACATCCAGATTCCTCAGTATTCTTTGCGGTTCAGCGGAGCGGCGCCACAAAGCGCTGAAACTGCAAGGCATTATACCCGAGCCCGCGGAATGTCACTCCGACTTTTCGACGGGAGCCTTTTCGCCGGCGATCAGCGGGTCTTCATAGGTCGCTACAGCGCCGTGCTTGTCGTCCGCGTGAACTTTCCCGTCGGCGTCCATAAAAAACGAACGCCTTCCGACTTTGCCGTAGGACTCGGGAGTCGCCGCCAACTCGAAATTATTGTCGTTTCCGTTAGCGTCGGGAGCGATGCGATAGCGAAAGACATAGCCATCCTGTTTCCCAGCAGCCAGTCCCGCGGAAATCAGCGAAGCTTGTTCGGGGGATATTTGGTCCTTTGGCGCGGGCCCGAGCTGGGCGAGCGATTCCGGCAGTTTGCCGAATGCGTTGTGATAGGTTTGTATTGCTTCGGCCAACGAACGAAGAGTTGCCACCGTAGTGTCCTCGTGCGCGGCAAGATCCTGCCGTACCCATTCCTTTGAGAGCTGGGGCACATCCAATAGAACCAATCCTAGCGACAGCAGTCGCCAGCCAGCCGATTCGCGTACCAGCCCAAAATCGGCCTCCTCCGCGTCCACTACGTTCACCGGGATGAACGCCAGATTCTCGTGCACGCGCGGTGTGCCGAAGCGATATTCCACCGTGGTTTCGGGCGCGCGGCAGCGCAGCACGATGTGATTGTGGTCGTCGGAAGAAAGCAAAGGCTTGCCTGGGCTGTCCGAAAGCGAAAGGCGCTTCATGAAAGCAGTGCGTTGCGCTTCTGGAAGTGCGCGGAACGCTGCGCCGTTATCGCCAGCCAGATAATTCGAAAACTGGGTTTCATTTGCTCGGCAGGCCTCCACCAACGCGTCGGCCAAGGCCGCTGCGGGGTCCGCGCCTCCCGATTGAGCGCTCGACTGCTGTGCCCACGCTGGTGCTGCGAGGAAGAGCGAAAAACCGATTGCGCCAAGGACAAGGTGCCGCGCCGAGAACCACTTTTTCGTCATGAGGAATGAGATTTCGCCTGGGCCAGGATGGTTGCAAGCTCGCGCGTGAATTGCGAGCGCGGCATAACTTTTGTACTTCCCGCGGCGCTCGCACGCTGCGCCAGGTCCACCTGCACGTGCGAGAGAAAAGCGATCAGCGGCAATTGGGGCGCAGCGCCGTGCACCGACTCGATTGCTTCCAGGGGCTTGTTCCGTGCGTTGAGGTCCACAATCACTAAGTTCGGTGCTTGCTTCTTGATTTCGGTGAGAAGCGCGTTGGACGTCGTAAACGTGCGCACGTCGACACCCACCTGCTTCGCCGTCTCCAGGATTTTAGCCTGGAAGAATAAATCATCAACGAAAGCTAGAACGCAAGCCATGCAGGTGTACACCTCATCCGGTAGATTTTCGGCATTACTCCACCGGTTCCCGGTGTATCACGCGCGAGCCACTGGCACAAGCCCGGCTTCGACAACCACCCTCGAGTGCGGTATAAAAGAATTTCTTACTGCTTTTCGGGAGGACTTCATGGCCGCTTCTCCAAGCCCGGATGCACTGCCGGGCCTCGCAGTTCTCGAGCAAACTCCAATTATCATCGAAAAAATCGTGTGGTCGGCTACGGACGAGCAATTGCATTGGAAGCCCGCTACGGACCGCTGGTCTATCAGCGAAGTCCTCGCGCATCTCGCTGAGGCGGAAGTGGTCGGCTTTCGCGAGCGCGTGCAGATCATGATGGAAAAAGATAACCCGCGGCTCGAAGCCTACGATCAGAGCGCCGCCTATGCCGCGGGCAAGTATTCAGACTCGAAGGCCCGCGAGAATCTGAAGAAATTCTGCCATGAACGCGATCGCAGCCTTTCGTCGCTTCGCTATGTCCCGGCTTCCGTGCTGGGGCGCAGCGGACAACACAGCAGCATCGGGCGCATCACGATCGGTCAGTTGATGAATGAATGGGCGTTCCACGATCTCGGTCATATTCGGCAGATCGCGGAGTTGTTTCGCTCGCGCGCATTCTTTCCTGCAATCGGCCCGTTTCAGCAATTCTATACGATCAAGCCCTAAGCGACCGCCGACAGCCGCAACTCCAACAGACGGTTGTCCGATCCTATGGAAACGACTGCACGACGAATCCTCGCGACATTCGATCAACTCGAGCGCGACTCGCTCGATCTGCACACGCTATTCGAGTTCGTCGGCGGCAATGCGCCTGCGGAACGCGAAGCAGTGCTGGATTCAGTGACCGATCTGGCTAAACAAGGAATGCTCAAGGCAGACGGCGGAAGTGATTTTTATCAGCGAACGGAGGATGGCCGCCTGGCGTTGGCGGGGCTGCGCGACGTCACCTTGTATATGCGGGAAGGCTGCCATCTCTGCGAAGAGGCCAAGGCCAGCATGGCGCCGCTACTCGCTGAATTCGGCGCGAAGCTGCACGAAGTGGACGTTGACGACGACCCGGTGTTGCTTGAGCGCTACACGAACGACGTGCCGGTGATATTTGTCGGTTCGCAATTTTTCGCGCAGCATCGAGTGGACATCGCGCGCCTGCGGCGGCAACTCAAAGACGCAAAAGGTTAACGGCGCGAGGACAACCGAGGTGTCCAAGGAAGGGATAACAACGGCAAGCCATGCTTAGTGTTCCGCCTCGTCATGAGCGCCCACGCTTTCATCCGGAATATCGCCCGGACGTCCCTTCAGGCGGTCATAGACGCTGTAAGCGCAAGTCGAACCGAGCGCTTCATTGTAGTAAGTCGGCACGCCCAGCGCCGTGCGCAATTCTTCGTTGAATTGTCGCAGATCACCGAGCTGGCGCACGCGGACTGGAAATTTCTTGCCTTCATGGCTAATCAGAAATTTCTGATACCCGGCGTCCCACAGGGTTGTGAACTGTCCCTGCATCATGATGCAGGGAATCTCGGTCATTTGAAAACGGCCTTCGGGCGTCTTGCGCAGCTCCGCGCCGCAATCGTGCTTCTCGATGCGCACGACTCCGCCCGAATTGCGGACGAGAAAACCCTTCGCCGAAAGCGATTCGACCGCAGCCTGATCGAACAGTTTGTTGACGTACCACATGGCTGCTCCAGCATAGGGGTTCGGCACGCTGTCTGTAAATGCAAAAATCGATGCGTCCGGCGATTGCTCGCTCTCGCTGGCTATGCGAATATAGTGGCCGCGTGTTCCACAATGCTCCGCGCACGCACTCTGGTATACCGCCCTAAATTAGCTGACCCGGCGCGCTCTTCGTAGCATCTAAACAGAAGGGGCGAGCTTATCCTGAGCAATCTGCGCACCTTGCGTCTAGGAACAACTGAGTTGACCCCAGCGAACCAATCGTCTGTCGTACCTGCCTCCGATCCCACAAAGGCCCAGGCTGGCGTGCACCTGCTCGACCGCATTGGCAATACTCCGCTGTTACGCCTCGAGCGGATTGTTGCAGACTTTCCGAACGTCGAGTTTTACGCCAAAGCGGAATGGTTCAATCCCGGCGGATCGGTCAAGGATCGGCCTGCCTACTCCATGATTCGTGAAGGTGAACGTAGCGGCGCGCTCGAACCCGGCAAGACGATTTTAGACGCCACCAGCGGAAACACCGGAATCGCATACGCCATGATTGGCGCTGCGCTCGGCTATCGCGTAAAGCTTTGCCTTCCATCCAGCGCTTCGCCCGAACGCAAGCAGATTCTGCAGGCATATGGCGTCGAAATCGTTTTTACGCCGGGCGACGAGGGCACGGATGGCGCCATACGACGCGTGCACGGGATTTACGAGTCGGATCGCGAGGGATATTTCTACCCGGATCAATATAGCAACCCCGCGAATCCCGCGGCTCACTATCGAACCACAGCTCCGGAAATCTGGCAGCAAACGCAAGGCCGCATTACGCACTTCATCGCGGGGCTCGGCACCAGCGGCACTTTCGTGGGCACTACGCGGCGGCTGAGAGAACTGAACCCTGCGATTCGCTGCGTCAGCTTTCAGCCTGATTCCGGTTTTCACGGACTGGAAGGCTTGAAGCACATGGCCACCGCCATCGTTCCGCGGATTTACGATTCAAAACTCGCGGACGACGACCTCCCCGTGCGCACCGAAGACGCCCAGCAACTCGTGAAGCGGCTCGCTCGGGAAGAAGGGATTCTTGCTGGCGTCAGTTCGGGCGCCGCGCTCTGGGCTTGCATGGAGACTGCCCGAAGATTGCCGCCGGAGGAGCGCGCGGTTATCGTGACCGTGTTCCCGGACTCGGGCGAAAAATACCTCACCGAGCGATTCTGGAGCGAAGCGTGAGTGACTTTGTACTGAAGATCAGCGAAGAACTCGCTGGGAAGATTCGGGCGCACGGCGTCGAGACCTACCCGCACGAATGCTGCGGCGCGATTCTGGGCCGCGAGAGCGAGGGCGCGCGCGAGGTGCTCGGACTGATGCCGCTAGCCAATCGCCGCGAGGACTCGCCGCGAAATCGGTTCGAGGTAACTCCCGACGATGTGCGCCTCGCGGAAAACAGTGCTCGCGACCAAAAACTCGAACTGATCGGCTGGTATCATTCGCATCCCGACGCTCCGGCCCGCCCGAGCGAATTCGACCGCGAACATGCCTGGCCCTGGTACAGTTACATCATTGTGAGCGTTCAATCCGGCCAGCCGCGCGACATGAATTCCTGGCGATTGCGCGATGACCGTTCCGCCTACGGTTCGGAAGCGATTGAATCCGCGGCACGCTCGGCGAGCATCTAATTGGGCTTTATTGAGCCTTTTCAACTGCATTGGAGTCGCGAGGAGGAATGCGAATGGCAGTCAAGGTGATTATTCCGACGCCGCTGCGCGCGTACGCGGACAAGCAGGAAAGCGTTCAGTTGCAGGCGTCCAACGTAGGCGAAGCCATGGAGGCGCTGACCGCGCGTTTCAAAGAGCTCAAGAAGCATTTGTACTCCGACGACGGGCGTCTACGCAGTTTCGTCAATGTGTACGTAAACGACGAAGACATTCGCTACATGCAGAAGGATCAAACGCCGCTGCGCGAAGGTGACACCGTAAGCATCGTCCCTTCGATTGCCGGTGGCCTGCAGCAGTAAACTCAGGGAGTTTTGCGATGGCCACGAAATCAGAAATCTCGACGCAGCCCGCGCCAACCAGTGCGCCGGTTACTCTTTCCAAAGAAGAAGTGCTGCGCTACAGCCGCCACTTGATCATGCCGGAAGTTGGTATGGAGGGGCAGCTCCGGCTGAAGCAGGCAAAAGTTCTGTGCATTGGCACAGGCGGGCTCGGCGCGCCGCTGGGGTTGTATCTTGCCGCGGCGGGAGTGGGCCGCATCGGGCTGGTTGACTTCGATACCGTGGATTTCACGAACCTCCAGCGTCAGATTTTATTCAGCACCAGTGACGTAGGCCGGCCGAAGATCGAAGCAGCTAGCGACCGCTTGCGCGATCTAAATCCCGAAATTCAAATCGATCGCTTTGAAACTCATCTTTCCAGCGATAATGCGCTCGACATTCTGAAGGACTACGACATAGTTGTGGATGGCACGGATAACTTCCCCACGCGTTACCTTGTCAATGACGCCTGTGTGCTTCTCGGAAAACCCAATGTGTACGGCTCAATCTTCCGGTTCGAAGGACAGGTAACCATCTTCGGTTATCCCGACGGGCCGTGTTATCGCTGCCTGTATCCCGAGCCGCCTCCACCGGGATTGGTGCCATCTTGCGCCGAAGGCGGCGTGCTGGGAGTTCTGCCGGGAATTGTTGGAGCCATTCAGGCCGCCGAAACCTTAAAGCTCATCATTGGCAAGGGACAATCTCTCGTTGGGCGCTTGCTTCTCTTTGATGCCCTCGCGATGCGCTTCCGCGAACTCAAACTGCGAAAGAACCCGGACTGCCCGGTGTGCGGCCAGCATCCAACGGTGACGAAGTTGATTGATTACGTCGAATTTTGTGGGATACGGGGCGAAGAAGCTTCCGCTCCGCAGCTTTCCATTCCTGAAATTACGCCGCGCGAATTGAAGGCACGTCTGGATCGTGGAGACGATCTATTCATTCTGGATGTCCGCGAGCCGCACGAATATCAAATCTGCAATCTGGGCGGCCACTTGATTCCGCTAGGCGATCTCTCGAAACGGGTCAGCGAGCTCGATAGCTCCCGCGAAATCGTTACCCATTGCCGCAGCGGAAAACGTTCCGCGGAGGCCGTGGATTTCCTGCGACAGGCAGGCTTTCGCAAGGTCCTGAACCTGAAGGGTGGTATCCTTGCATGGTCGGATGATGTGGACCCGTCCGTACCCAAATATTGATGGCGTTCCTCAGAGAGGGCCCGGCATCGGTGCGCACGAATGTCGCTGCGAAAAAAAATTAACAGATTCCGATTGGAGGATTGAATGGCAGATGTCAAGGTCACGGTTGTGAACAATGGGCCGTTGCTGATCGATGGTGAAGTGGAAATTGTGGATCAGGAAGGCCACGCCTATGGCCTAGGCGGACGCACCAAGATTGGCCTCTGCCGCTGCGGCCATTCCGAGCGGAAGCCGTTTTGCGATGGCTCCCACAAGCGCTCCACCTTTCAAAGTGTCGTCCAAGCTCACGAGCTCCCACCGCCACCTGCCAAGTCCTAGCCACCCTTGGGTTTGGGTAATGCCGACCACACTGCGTAACTTTTCCTCCCCGCTCCTTTAGCAAATCTCTAAGGTCTAGAGGCGCTTATCATCGTCCTCGAGCGCATCGCGCTTAAAATAAGCAGCTTACTTGGTACTAGGACCATCAGTACAAGTGGCATCGGATTTGCTCGTAACTCTGCGGGGCAGTGTAAGCCACTTGGGGGCTTTGTGGGTCATTCCGGACGAGTTTGGGAAATTCTTCATCGTTTCAGGGTCGTCTTATTGTGGACGATCATCGGGGGCGCGTATCTTGTCACGCTCTGGATTCTGCACGATTCCTCTTACATTGCCGACCCGTTGCTCGACACCTATCTGCAAATGGCGGGCAGTCTCATCGCTTTCACGTTCGCAGCTAACGCTCTGGTTCGCTTCCGTGGCACTCACGATCGAATCTCGCTGATTTTGGCTTTTGGATTCGTGCTTGCGGGCTTGATCGAGGCGGGAACCAGCATGACATTCTATCGCGGCATGCTGGTTACGCCTTCCCCAGGGAATCAAATCTCGGTGGGCTGGCTCGCAGGCCGCACGCTCCTCGGAGTTCTGCTGCTTGCAGCCCTGACAGTAGAGCGTCGAATCCCCGTGGCTCGCGACCCTGCCAAGGAAATGGCAGGCGCCACTCTGATTGTCGGCGGTGTGGCATACCTGACCAGCGTCTTTTATTTCATGCTGCCGCATGCGCCGAAAATTGTTCCTGGCGCACTCATACCGCGACCTTGGGACCTGCTGCCGGCGGCGATTTATCTAGCTGCGGCGATAGGATACGCTCGACGTTTGAGCCGTGCCGGAGCCTATCTGGATCGGGCATTGTTCATCGCTGCCGGACTCAACGTGGTCTGTCACGTAACCATGAGCGAGTCCCAGCATCATCTCGACGCGCCCTATACCCTCGCGCATTTCATGATGGTGATGAGTTATGTGATCGTTCTCGGCGGCACGCTGCTCGATAATGCGCAGCTCTTCGATCAGGTCAGCCACTTGGCGGCTTCTGACCCGCTTACTGGCCTGGCGAACCATCGGCGGTTGATCGAGACGCTCGAAACCGAAATCCAGCGTTCTCGGCGCACCGGACGCAGTTTCGCCGTCCTTCTTTTCGATTTGGATGGCTTAAAGAAAATCAACGATAAGTATGGGCACTTGACAGGAAGCCGGGCCATCAAGCGTTTGGGCGCAGCCTTGGGTAGCGGCAGCCGGGCGATTGATACTCCTGCGCGGTATGGCGGTGATGAGTTTGCTTTGATTCTTCCGGAGTCTGGCGAATCCGAAGCAACCCAGGCCGCTTTCCGAATCTGCGAGCAATTGAAGTGTGACGGCCAGCAACCCGCTATTTCCGTCAGCGTCGGTCTTGCCGTATATCCACAGGACGGCACCAGCATCGACAAACTTCTAGGCGCAGCCGATACCGCGCTGTATCGCATGAAAGGCAAGGGACAAAAGAAATTTCGCCTGGGGCATGTGGCAGCCTGTTTATAAAAAGGGGGCAGCGGACATGCGATTTGGGATGGGGGTCCCAAAACCAGTTACTGCGTCGCGTCGGGAGACGCGCGTCCCCATGGAAGTGGGTGTCCAGATCACAGGTCATCCCGTGATGCCCGGCACAGAAACCACTTTTACCGAGAACGTCAGCCCTCGTGGCGCCCGAGTTCTTAGCGTACGCCGATGGAAACCTGGTGACCGGCTGACGATTGCCACGCTGACGGGTTCGTTTCGAGCGGTCGCGCGTGTCGCATACTGCCAGCTCGTTCCTGAATCGGGCTTCGCGGTAGGGCTGGAATTCCTCGAACCGAACGGCAACTGGGTTGTCGCCGACTCAATGGCACATTAGACCGCACTGCAACTCTTACTGCACAAAGCCGAAATTTGTGTCTGGGGCTGGCCCCGAACCTTCCGGCAGCGTCCCAAATTGCGCTTCGAACCTCGCCACATTCTCCTTCAGCGCCTGCAGCAAACGCTTCGCATGAGCTGGGCTTAGAATCACACTCGAAACTAATTTGCCCTGCGGCACGCTTGGAAATAGATAGATAAAGTTCAAGGTGAACTCCTCGCCGTTGTGATGGATCACCGCGAGATTGGAATACTGCCCGAGCAATTCCTTTTCATCCGCCTTAATTTGCACCTGCTGCTTTTGTTGCAGCGGCTGTTTCGCCTGTTCGCTCATTGACGCGCTCCTCTTAGAATTGCTCGTTCACTATAGCAGAGCGTGGAATCAGGCCGGCGAGTTTTTGGACACGGCGCGCGGCATTAGGATTGACGCGCGCAGCAGTTAAGCGTAGTTTATACACAGAGTTCAACTCGGTTAACCCATGGACGGCCTCCACAAAACCCCCAGTGTGCTGAACAGCCAGACGGCTCATCCGACCACGGAGTCAGCCGTCGAATCAGCCGCGGCGCCTGAACTGATCGGCCTCTTGACCCACGAGGACCTAGATCGCGCTCGCGATCGTTGGGAGGTGGCGCAAGCACGGCGGAAAGGGCGTTCTAAATCGTTCGGAGGTTTGCGACTGCTATGGCTTTTGGTTGGCCCGGGGGTGCTCGTTTTCTTGGGTGAGAACGATGCTCCGAGTATGCTTTCCTATTCCGCGGACGGTTCGCGTTATGGAATCGGTTTTTTCATTCCGTTCGTCGTGCTCACTTTCCTGATGGGCTTCATCGTGCAAGAAATGACCGTTCGGCTGGGGGCCGTTACTCATCGCGGACACGCTGAACTCATCTTCGATCGCTTCGGTAGATTCTGGGGCTTCTTCGCCATGGGTGATTTGATCCTGGGAAATTTTCTGACTCTGGTCACTGAATTCATCGGCGTGCGTGCAGGGCTGGGATTTTTCGGCATCCGTCCGGCCATCGCAGTGGGCGGAGCGCTGGTCATCGTCGCGGGAGCAATTACTACAGGAAGGTACTGGACGTGGGAACGCATCACGCTCAGCCTTGCCATCTTCAATGGGCTTTTTATTCCGGCGGCGATTCTCGCCCGGCCGGACTGGCATGCGGTGGGGCACGCGATGCTGACTTGGATGCCGTTGCCAACCGGCAGCCGGTACCAAATTCTCTTGCTGATTCTCGCGACCATCGGCGCTACCGTCACTCCATGGATGCTCTTCTTCCAGCAAAGCGCGGTGGTCGACAAGGGCATGCAGCCGCGCGATATCAACGCCGGGCGCTTCGATACATTTCTTGGCGCGCTGCTTGCTTCCGTATTTGCCATTGCGGCGATTCTCGCCACTGTGCCGCTCTTTCATCACGGAATCAATGCCGCCGACTTTCAAGCCGCCCAGTTCGCGGAGGCATTGGAACCATTGATCGGCCACGCGGGGGCGGCGCTTTTTGCTTTGGGGATCTTCGAAGCCGGCATTGTCGCAGCGATCGCGATCTCCACGTCGTCAGCGTACGCATTCGGCGAGGTCTTCCAGACGGGGCACAGTCTGAACCGTCCGTTCCGCGAGGCTTGGCCCTTTTATCTGACTCTGTTGGGTTCGGCTAGCGCTGCTGCGGCTCTGGTGTTGATTCCCAAGTTTCCCCTCGAGTTTGTGGTGCTGACTGTGAACGTGATCGCCGTGTTAGCCATGCCTCCTGCGCTGGCGTTCCTGCTGCTGCTGGTGAACGATCGCGAGGTGATGGGACAGCATGTGAATGGTTTCTGGACAAACCTGGCGGGCATCACCGTTACCGTGCTTTTGATCTGTGCGGGATTGGGCTTTGGCATTGCGACCGTGTTTCCGAAGTGGCTTGGAGGATAATCCGTTTCTGCGTTTGAAGTGGTGCGTCTGAAAGTGGCATTGTATTTGAGAGGGTGGAAATTGACTTCACGGTACGCAGGGGTTCCAGAAAGCCAGCGGGCGCTCGGAGCTATGGACGTCAATTCGGAGCAGTTGACGCTGCAGGATCCTCGCGCGGTACTGTCCCTGTTGGAAGCAGACCAAGTTGTTGCCGCGAAACGACGGACCCATTTCGGCCGGAAGAACCTATCGGTCGGAACGCGGGTCTTGCTGTGGTGTTTGCGGGTCTACGTCGTGGCCATGTTCGTCATCGTGTTGATCTCGGTAGTCCAAGCTATTCGTTCCGCACACTAGTCAGTGTGTCGGCGGTTGAAAATCCCTAGTCGCAATGCGAAGATTTTATCGGGCGGAAAGGTTCCACAGGCAAGTCTCTTGAAACATGACCTCCGACAAACTCGCTGACGGCAAGACAAAATCTCGACCAAAACCACAAGTGCTGGGAATCTTCCTCGTGTTCATCATGGTCGCGATTGCAGGCGGGATCATTGTGTTTTCACTTAGCGACTGGAGCGCGCCCGCCAAAGCCAAAGCTATGCCCAATCCCGTTCCCGCTACGCCGCAAGCAATCGGAGCGGGGATGAGCATCTATATGGACCGCTGCCAGAACTGCCATGGAGAAGACGGCAACGGAAAAGGCGAGCGCGCCGACAAGCTTTCCGTAGCGCCAGCGGATTTCACTGACGCACACGCGATGAGAGCGCAGACGGATGGGGAACTATTCTGGAAAATCTCGGAAGGACATAAGCCGATGCCGGCATTCGACAAAAAGTTGACGGAGGCAGAGCGCTGGCAACTCGTGGATTATATCCGCACGTTTTCGCAATCGGCGAGCGCAGCGCCGGACAAGGGCGCTGCGCCCAGGTAGCAGCGCAGCACCGGCTGCTTTCCAGTTCCACGAGCCGCTGATCAGTTAATTCAACTTCCGAAAAACTAATTGACCTTCGCGAGCGCGTCGGAAACTTCCTTCAGGTCCGGAACCGTGGGGATGTCGTAGTTTTTGAACCAGGCGAGTTTTCCGGAGCGGTCGACGATCGCGATGGCGCGCCCCGTGATTCCTTTCTCTGGCAGATACACTCCGAATTTTTCGCCGACGGCGCCGCGCGGCTGGAAGTCGGCGAGCAGCGGGTAGTGAATGCCCATCTTTTCCGCGAAAGCTTTGTGCGACCAGGCACTGTCCACGCTGATGCCTAGCACCTGTGCATCGAGATGCTCGAAGCGCTTCATGTCGTTGACGAAGCAGGCATGCTCGTTAGTGCACACCGGGCTCCAATCGAGCGGATAAAAGACCAGCACTACATTTTTCTTGTCTCTGAATTCCGAAAGCTTCACTTCTTTTTGGTTCTGATCCTTCAGCGTAAAGTCTGGAGCCGCTGTCCCCACTGAGATTGCCATTCCTAATCCTCCTTGTTCGTTTAACGAACGTAAAATTGCGTGCGCGTATTTCCTACCGGACCATGATAGCTGATGGTTCCGGCGTGGACAAACACGGCAAAGATGAAACATAGAGTTCGCCGAGGGAAACACGAGAACACACAGGAAGCAACGGCGAGACACGGACCTCGATGTCGCGCGCGCGCGCTTTCTTGCGGCGGTCTGTTACTATACGGTTTTAAGGGCGCGGGGTATAACGGTCATCTTGGCTCGCATTTCGCACGACCAGGCATATCCTGGCATTGAGATTTTGCCGCGCAGCCGCAATTGGTGGGCGTGGCTGAAGGGCACGCCTCCGGAGTGCGTTCATTTGGGCGAGGAGTGCGATTGGATCGCGACACTGCTGCCGGATACGCTGTATCTTCGCGGCAAGCGAGCGCAGCAGCGCGATCCGGTACGGCCCGAAATTACGCTGTGCCGCGAATGCCTAGCCGGTGCGATCGAGGAGGAGCTGGAATCGTTCGCCGGCCGCGTGGTGGCGTTCGAACCGGACGCGGACCTGTTCACGCAGTACTTTTTCGTGGCGCAGCCGGATTTCGAGCCGGCTGGGTTGCGCCCAGAAGTTGCACAGGCGATTGCCGGACGGCTGAGCACAAACGGCGCCGTATGTGCGGAATGCGGAGAAGTGGCGAAATGGCTGTGGTTCTCGCGCGAGCAGGTTGGCAGCCTGGACGAAGTGGAGAGAATTGCGGAGTCGCCGGGCGAATGGCTCTGCTCGAAGCATGGCGCGCGAAATCTGCTCGCGGCGTTCGAACGCATTGCGGATGCGAATATTTTCTATATGAATTTGCCGTATAGCGAAGCCGGTGCGTACGTCTGGATCTGAAAATGGAACTGCGCGAAGTGGTGAAAAAATATTTGGCTGTGGCGGGCGGCTACGGCAAGCTCGTGCCGATCTCATCGCTTGGCCTTTCGCACGCTGAGGCGGAACGGGCGTTCGATGTGCTGGATGAGGATTATCACATCAGCCGGTACTTTCATTTTCATCAAGGCGTCGGAGAGAAATTCAAGATCAACGGATTTCCACATACGGATATTTCGATTGACGAAGAAATTCGAACGATATTGTGATCATTCTGTTGAAATGACACGGACCAGGATTTTCCCGTTCGCGCATAGGCCACAGTCGTAAAAGGCGGCGGCAAGCCGCCGCAATCCAAAATGTTTTGCGCTGCGTTTAAGGTTTTCATTTTAGGGGCGGGTGGAAATCGAATTCTGGGTCGATGTCTACTGGGATGTCTTTGGTTTTGGCCAGCAGGGCGCTAAGCTCCGGGGGCATCGTGCCGTATTTTTTGAACCAGGCTTCGGTGCGAGCGCGGTCGCCTGTGGCTTCCTGTTCCAGCAATTCCTTGGCTAGAGATGCGATGGCCGCGGGCATTTTGTCGAAGTCAATTTCATACAGTCCCGTCGAAGGGTCGCGGCGGATAGCGCCCCGTTCGGCGTAGTAATTGAACTGCATGATTTCGCCCTGGCCGTGAGCTTCGGCGACGCCGAAACGCACGGTGCGGAAAATTCCCGCGACATACGAGGCGTAGGTGGTATTACGCTTTTCCTTCGGAACCACCCCGTGGTCCATCAGCCAGCCGTAGCAATATTCTCCGACGACATCCGCCTTTGATTCTTCCAGCGCCGAATATGCCGAGCCGATGGCTTCGTTGATCGGGAGTTTGCCCTGCGCGGTGTGGGCGAAGGTGGGGCCGAGGCCGTGCGAGACTTCGTGCATGATGGTGTCCGCCATGTAGCCCTCGCCGCTGGCCATGGTGGCCTGATCGGCGCGCATCACGCGTTGTGCGAGCGGCAGAATGATGTAGTTCACGCGCGCGTCCATGAAATTCTTCCAGAACATTTTCTTCGAGCCTTTTTCCTCGTGGATGCGCGGGTCGTTCGGCAGATTGTCGGCAACCGCTTGATAGCCATGTAGAAGATCACCCGCGCGATAGGGCGAGTCCACGACTTCCATCGGCGCATGCTGACCGCGCTCGCTGGGCAAGTCGGCGGCGGGCAGCGGCAGGGATTCCTGCAGGTCCGGCACGTACTTTTGGTACAGCGCAAGCTTTTGGCTTTCGGCGTCATTGCGAATCATGACCGATGCGCCGTAACTGGTCTTTACGCCGAGCAGCGAATCGTCGTATGTCTCGTACGGGGCGAAGACCACGTCGAATTTGGGATTTTCGAGATCGAGCCAGGCCATGTCGCTGGCGTAGTAGTCGTCGGTGAGGAGCGCGTCGGCGCGGAGGCGGAGAAATTTTGCGAAGGCGGGATCGTCGCTCAGGTCCGCGGCCTCGCGCAGATCTTTCGCCATGGGATCGAGAAATTCCTTGAACGCGACGTGGTATGGCGTAATCCCAATGAGACCTGTGCCGACATCCGACTTCGTATAAGACACGAGAGCGTATGGATTCAGAACTCCGGGATTTTGCTTCGCGAGATTTTGAGCAAGACTGACGAGTTCGCTGGCAGGCCGAGGCGGCCCCAAGACCTCCCAAGCCTCCTCCCTGCCGAGGACAAAACGATAAAAGCCGCGGCCGGGCGGCATCGGTTTGGTGCCCACGAAGGGCTTTTCGTCGTCAATTAGATCGAAGCGGCTGCCGTTGATTTTCAGGTAGCGGCGGAGCAATTCGTCTTGCGGGTCTTTGCTCGTCGCGAGCGAAAGATACAGTTGCAGTCCTCCCGGATCGCTCTGGCGCCAGTAGATGCAATCGAGCAGACCAGAGGCCTCGACCAATTTCTCGACCATTTTGATTTCGCGGGGCGTGAGGCCCTGCGAATTGAAAGGCATGTGCACGAGCTTGAACTTCGCGACGCGCTCAGCGAGGTCGGAGACGACGTAGGGCTTTGCGGCGGGTGCGGCTGCTCCGGTGGCCGCCGGTTGCGACCGAGGCGTTGATTGCGGCGAATGGCCAAATGCAGCAACAGCGAGTAGGAAGCAAGCGCAGATGGCAGCGACGGAATGTTTAGTCATAGGGCCGCAATTCTATCTTGGCGCGTGAGCGAGTAGGAAGGCAAGAATGTGGCGGATGTTCCGAGCCGCTCAAATTGTGGGCGCGAAGTGTGTGAAAGTTGGCGATTGGAGTGGAGTGGATCGCGATTGTTTGTTTTCTGCGAGTTACAGCCGTTTCTAATCCGCTGGGTGGGCGATTGGAACGGCGGTGATTCATGAGTAGTGGCGGGTGAGGCAGTGACGAGCGGGCTGCGTTTGTAACATTCTAGCTGACGGTTGATCCGCAGAGGTTAGTGAGAAACCCGGAGGGCACGGCGGTTGGTGCGAGCGGTCCCGAAAGCAGAGAAGCAAGAGAGCTCCTTCGCTGCGCTCAGGATCACACCCAATATTTATTTGGCGGTTACTGTGGTGCGGTGTAGGCGGTTTTGTAGGGACTCCTGTTCGTCACGGATTTCTTGGGGGAGTCGGTCGCCGAATTTTTCAAAGAATTTTGCGGTGGCGACGGCGTCTTCGGCCCAATCGTTCGAGTCCACGCGGAGCAAGTCGTCGAGAGTATCGCGAGAGATGGAAAGACCATCCAGCGTGAGCGAGTTTGGCGTGGGCACGAAACCGATGGGGGTTTCGGTAGCGGCGGCGCGGCCTTCGATGCGGTCGAGCATCCACTTCAGCACGCGGACGTTTTCTCCGTATCCGGGCCAGAGGAATTTGCCGTTGGAATCCTTGCGGAACCAGTTCACATGAAAAATTTTGGGCGGATTCTTCAGTTTTTGGCCCATTTCCAGCCAGTGACCGAAGTAATCGGCCATGTTGTAGCCACAGAAGGGAATCATGGCCATGGGATCGCGGCGCGGGACGCCGACGGCGCCGGTGGTGGCGGCCGTAGTCTCGGAAGCCATGGTGGCGCCGACGAAGACGCCATGCTGCCAGTCGCGCGACTCATACACGAGCGGCGCAAGGCGCTCGCGGCGGCCGCCGAAAATGATGGCGGAGATGGGTACGCCCTCGGGATCTTCCCAGTGCGGTGAAATCGAGGGCGACTGCTTGGCCGGAACTGTGTAGCGGGAATTGGGATGCGCTGCGGGACCTTTTTCCGGCGACCAGGGTTCGCCTTTCCAATCGATCAAACCTGCGGGAGGAGGAGTACCCATGCCTTCCCACCAGGGTTCACGAGCGGCGCTGAGAGCGACGTTGGTAAAGATCGTATCGTGGTGCAGGGCGGCCATGACGTTGGGATTGGTTTTCTCATTGGTGCCGGGCGCGACGCCGAAGAATCCATTTTCAGGATTGACGGCACGAAGAGTGCCGTCCTTGGCGATGTGCATCCAGGCGATGTCGTCGCCGACGGTCCAAACGCGATAGCCCTGGTTTTCGAGCGTGGAGACCATCATCGCGAGATTGGTCTTGCCGCAGGCGCTCGGGAACGCGGCGGCCATGTAAGTGACTTTGCCGGACGGATCTTCCAGGCCAAGGATGAGCATGTGTTCCGCCATCCAGCCTTCGTCGCGCGCCATCCAACTGGCGATGCGCAGCGCAAAACATTTTTTGCCTAGCAACGCATTGCCGCCGTAGCCAGAACCGACGCTCCAGATCAGTTTTTCTTCGGGGAAATGCATGACGAAGCGGCGCTCAGGGTTCACACCAGCGAGCGCGTGCAGGCCGGGAACGAAATTGTCAGTATTGCCGATTCGGTCCAGAGCGGCCTTGCCCATGCGCGACATGATTCTCATGCTGGCGACGACGTAGCGGCTGTCGGTAATCTCGACTCCCAAGCGGCTATAGGGAGAATTTTCCGGGCCGAGGATATAGGGCGCGACAAACATGCTGCGGCCCTTCATCGAGCCTTCGAGGATGGGGCGGACTTTGGCTTTGCCTTCCTCGGGGGACATCCAGTTGTTGGTGGGGCCGGCGTCGTCCTGGTTGCGAGTGCAGATGAACGTCACGCTTTCGGTGCGGGCGACGTCGTTCGGATTGCGGCGGTTCAGGTAAGAGTGCGGGTAGGTCGTTGGGTTGAGCTCAGTGATGATGCCGTCGTGGAGCAGGCCGCCGAGGAAATGATCATTTTCGGCGTCGGAGCCATCGCACCAGACGATTTCCGAAGGTTGTGTAATGCGGGCCGATTGCTCAACCCATTGTTCCAGTGGCGTCGACACTAAACCTCCGAGATTTTCTGCGGGGAGGGCCGCCCGGCTGGCGGGCTGGGCTTGGCACTCTTCTTTATAGCTCAGATAACCGCATTTTATACCAAGAAAAGTCTAGGCCACGCGCGGGGCAATTGCAAGTGCACGGGTTCGGGGGTTCGGGGGTGCGCTAAAACGCACGATGCGTGCGGCGAACAGATGTGGCGCAGATCCTTGCAACTGGGCCGGGATGAGCTTTGACTTCGCGGCAGGTAGGGGCGCAGCAAGCTAGCAGCGCCCCTGCGGCTTCTCGTCGGGCACATTAAGCCAGCGCGCTCGAATCATTCCTGGCGTAGGGCTTGCATGGGGTCAACCAAGGTGGCGCGGCGGGCTGGAATGAAACAGGCTAGGAGCGCGGCCAGTAGCAGCGCTGCGGCTACGGCGCTGAAGGCGGCGAAGTCAATCGTGCCGACGTTGTAAAAGATGCTATGCATGGCTTTTCCGACGCCGTATGCGCCGCCGAGGCCGAGGATGAGTCCGATGCAGGCGAGAATCATGCCTTCTTTTAGGATTAGCGCCAGCACGCGGTTGCGGCCGGCGCCTAGGGCCATGCGCAGGCCGATTTCGTGAGTGCGCTGCGCGACCGCGAAGGACATCACGCCATAAATTCCCAGGGCCGCCAGAATTAGTGCGACCGCGGCGAAGCCTCCGAAGAGTGCGGCGGCGAAGCGATCGCCCGCGAGCGATTGGTCCTTGATTTGGTCCATCGTCTTGACTTCGGCGAGCGGGAGGTTCGGATCCATGGATTGAACGATCTCACCGATGCTGCGGGTCAATGCAGCGGGATCGAGCGATGCGCGCACGGCGACGGTTGCTTGTGGCCAGGGACTTTGGGCGAAGGGCACGTCAATTTCGGGGAAGCCCTCACCGTGTAGACCGCCGTTGCGGACGTTGTGGTACACGCCGACGATCTGCCAGGGGATCGGCGGGCCGAGTTTGGTGACGCCGGGGATTAATTGTTCGACCAGGACCGTTTGCCTGAGCGGATCAACGCCGGCGAAATATTTTTTCACGAAGGTCTCGTTGACGACGGCTACGGTAACGCCGCCAGCGACGTCCTGGTCAGTGAAGGCGCGGCCACGTTCCATGCTGATGCCGAACGCCTTGAAATACTCGGGACTGACCATGCTGAAACCTGCGCCGGGACGCGCGGAGGGATCTTCGATATTGGGCTTGCCAGCAATTTGAAAGGGCATGCCGAAATTGGTGCCTTGGAGCGGCATTCCCTCCGAGGCAGAAGCCGCGGTGACTCCGGGGAGGGCTTGGATTCTTTCCAGAAGCTGACGGTAAAATGTGGTGATCTGTTGTGGATCGGTGAGGTGGCCTTGCGGTTCGGGAATCGAGAACGTGAGGATGTGATCGCTGCGGAAGCCGAGGTCCACGTGCGCGACGTTCCAGAGACTGTGAAGAGCGAGGCCGCCGCCGGCGAGGAGGCTGAGGGCCAGCGCGAATTCGGCGATTACAAGCGAGCGGCGCAAGCCGTGGCGTCCGGAACCAGAGGCCGAGCGGCCGCCTTCTTTTAGGACTTCGTTCAAGTTCATGCGCGCTGCCTGCAAGGCCGGTGCGCAGCCAAACAGTATGCCTGCGAACATCGTGGCTGCGACTGTGAAGAGTAGGACAGGGCCGTTGAGGCGGACGTCTGCTTCGGAGGGAAGCGTGAAGGGCGGCATGAGCGCCATGATGGCTTTGAGCAAGGCCCAGGCTAACGCGATGCCCAGTACACCGCCCATCGAGGCGAGCGCGATGCTCTCGGCTAGAAATTGGCTGAAAAGTCTTTGGCGTGAAGCGCCGAGTGAAGCGCGTACCGCGACTTCCTTTTGACGAGTGGTGGCGCGAGCCATCAGTAGATTGGCGACGTTGGCGCAGGCGATCAGCAGGACGAAACCGACCGCGCCTAGGAGGAGCCAGAGAGCGGCGCGCACGTCACGATTGAGAAAGTCATTCTGCAGAGGTTCGACGCTCGCGCCCCAGCCCTTATTCGATTTCGGATAGACTTCCGCGATGTGGCGCGTGACCGCGTCCATATCGGCATTGGCCTGCGCGATTGTGACGCCGGGCTTCATACGGGCGACGACAAGGAGCCAGTGGAAGTCATGATTGATCTGCTCGGGTTTGAAAACCATCGGTACGAAAAGCCTGGTGTCCAACCTGTCGGCCTGTCCCGCGGGGCGAACTCCGATGATGGTATAGATTTCGCTATTCATGTGGATTTCCCGCCCGATCACGTGAGGATCGCTGCCGAAGCGCTCACGCCACAGCGAGTTGGTGAGAACCACGACGTGATCTTTGCCTGGCACCGCGTCTTCAGGTTCGAAGTAGCGGCCCAGCAATGGCTCTTCACCGCCCACTTTGTCGAAGAAACCGGGAGTCGTGTAACCGCCGCGGATTTGCTCGGGACGATTCCCCGTGGCGAGATTGAAGTTGGAGCCGTTCAAGACTGCCATGGCCTGGAAAACGGAATTCTCGCGTTGCCAATCGAGGAAGTCGCCCGCCGCGACGACGTTGCGTTGTCCGACTACTTTGGACCAGACGATTACGAGTTGTTCGGGATGCGGATAAGGCAACGGCGCGAGAAGCGTGGCGTAAACGACGCTGAAGATGGCGGTGTTGGCGCCTATGCCCAGAGCTAGGGCGAGGATGGCGACCGAAGCGAAGCCGAGATTTTTTCTGAGGAGGCGGAAACCAAAGTGGAGGTCACGCAGCAGGTTGGTCATGCTAGGCTCTCCCGTAAGGACATCGGTAAGCTACGACAATTGGTACGATTCGCGCTGCGATTTTGTTCACTGTTCGCAGGAGGACTCCAAATGAACTCGGCTGTTCGGTTGCGGACAAGGGCGGGCCCGCCGGTGCCCTTCGGTCGAATGCTATAATTCGCGGACTATGTACGCGCGGAAATTGCGGGCTGAGATTATCATTGGTGAGCAGAGGCGCGCTGCGCCCTTGGAGTGGCTGGACAGTTTTTGCATGCGGAATTTTACGGGGTCGGCGGAATTTGACGACACGTTGCCCCTGGGGGAAGGGAAGCTGGAGGCTGGGCTCGCGGTAGACCCGGAGCGGCTCGCTGCTGCGATGAGCGAGTGGTTTACGAAGCGCGGGAAGGGAAATGGGCAGCCGGTGGCGGTGGAGTTGCGCGAGATCAGCGGGTCCTGAATTCGCCCGTACATTCCGAAATCATGGAGCGGGTGTCAGCTCCTAATATCTGGACTTCAAAAAAGCAGATCTCTCCCACCGTTTTCGTTCACCGCCGTGGATATTTTTGGATAGCTAGCAGGAAGAGAAGAGCCGAACCCTTCCTGCGTATGATTGGGGCGTTGCAGCGGTCATCGCAGGAGAAGTTCGGCTCCTCACAATTGATTTGACGCTACTCCGGAAAGTCCGTTAGCAACAGATTGGTGAAAGGCGAAGAGAGGTCTTCCCTGCGGTCGGGACGACAAATGCGCGTAAGGGTCTGGAGATACTTCGCCGGGAAGGAGTGAATGATGCTTGACGCGCGTGGGACGACAGCAATAAGTGGCTGGCTGCGCCCGTAAGGGCGGAGGCTACTCGGAGGCGCGGAAGGTTTCACCGTTGCCGCCGTCGGGACGGCCGGGGCCGCGATCCAGCAGGGATTTAATGCGGGGCATGGCTTCCAGGGTTGCGAATTCGCCCGCCGCGATGAGTTGCGGCGACTTTACAAATTCGTCCCAGAGGATGTGATGAACGTCCGGTTCGATCAACACGTCGCTGGCGGCGCGCCACGGTTGATTGGCGATAGATTGGATGATGGAAAACGAGCGGGAGATGACCTCGATGGTATTGCGAGGCGGGGAATCGAGCAGCCCAGGCTCGAGGTGAACGGAGATCACGAGGTCAGCGCCCATCTCGCGAACCGCGGGCGCCGGGACTTGCTCGGTCAGGAAGCCGTCCACTAGGAAATGGTTGCGATATTCAACCGGGAGAAACAGTCCCGGATAGGCGCACGAGGCGCGCAGGGCGGGGCCGATTTCGCCGTCGGTGAAATGAACCGATTCGCCCTTCAGAAGATCCGTCGCGACGATGGCACACGGAATGCGCAGCTGATGAAAATATTTCGCGGTCGAGAGGCGCTGAAGGAAATCCTGCAAGCGGTCGTTCGACGCCATGCCCATGCGCGAAAGAGTCCAGCGGCCGAAATCGCGAAAACGTGTAAGGCTCGCTTGATGGGCCATATCGTCGAGAGACGTGCCGCTGGCGTATGCCGAAGCAATCAGAGCGCCGACGCTGGTGCCGGCTATGAAATCAATGGGGATTTCATTTTGCTCGAGCGCACGCAGAACGCCGACGTGCGCGATGCCACGTGCGAATCCGCCGCCGAGCGCGACGCCTACTTTAGGCCGTTCGCCGGGACCATAGGCAAACGTGCGCAATCCGCGGATTGCCTTTCCGAGCCATTTGGTGGTGATTCCCCTATCGGCCATAACAGATCCTATAGAACACTTTAACGCACTTCGGGACTCGCGGTCTTTCCGGTTGACCGCCCCGTAGTGCTTTTGTAACCTCGCGGGGTTGCCCAGAGGTACCTCATGAAGCGACGTATCGAAAAAGCAGCTGTGTTGGGAGCAGGGACCATGGGCGCGCGCATCGCAGCGCATCTCGCAAATGCCGGTATCCCATGTTTTCTTCTCGATATTCTTCCGGTGGAATTAAATGCCGATGAAAAGCGCAAAGGGCTAACCCTGGAAAGTTCGGCGGTGCGCAACCGGATCGTTTTAGCCGGCCTCCAGGCCGCAAAGAAGGCGCGGCCCGGCGCTTTTTTCACACCAGAAACGGCGCGCCTCGTGACTCCCGGGAACCTGGAAGACAACATCGCCTGGTGCGGACAGGTGGATTGGATTATCGAAGCGGTGGCCGAGAATTTGGAGATCAAGCGGAATCTTTTTGCACGTGTGGAAGCGGTGCGGAAGCTCGGAACTATTGTGACTTCCAATACCTCCGGACTGCCGATTCACTTGATTGCCGAAGGACGCTCGGAAGATTTTCAGCAGCACTGGGCCGGAACGCATTTTTTCAATCCGCCACGGTATATGAAATTGGTGGAATTGATCGCGGGGCCGAAGACGCGTGCTGAAGTGCTGGAATCGCTGGATGAAATTTGCGATTTGAGACTGGGCAAGGGAGTGGTGGTTGCGAAAGACACGCCCAATTTTATTGCGAACCGCATCGGCACGTTTTCGATGTTGAACGTGCTGCGCAAAATGCAAGAGCTGGAGATGACGATCGAGGATGTGGACGCGTGCACCGGTCCGGCCGTCGGCCAGCCAAAGTCGGCGACATTTCGCACCGCGGATCTAGTGGGGCTGGACATTCTGGCGCACGTGGTGCGCAACATTTATGAAAACGTGACGGGCGATGAGTCGCGCGAGATGTACAAGCTGCCGCCTTTCGTCGAGGAAATGCTGAAGCGCGGCTGGCTGGGCGACAAGACCGGAGGCGGCTTCTACAAGAAGGTGAAGAAAGGCGCCGACAGCGAGATTCTGACGCTCGACTGGCAGAAGATGGAATATCGCCCGCGGCAGAAAGCGAAATTCGGTTCGATCGAAGCGGGGAAAGCAATTGAGGATACGCGCGAGCGAGTGCGCGCGCTGGTAGCTCCTGCGCTCGAAGGCAACGGTGGCGACAAAGCAAACCGTTTACTGTGGTCCGCCTTAGGCGAGACGTGCCTTTACGCGGCACGGCGAGTGCCGGAAATCGCCGACCGAATTCTGGACGTTGATCGCGCAATGCGTTGGGGGTTTGCGTGGGAGCTGGGGCCGTTCGAGACGTGGGACGCGATTGGCGTCGAGCGAATGGGGCCGGCGCTCGGGCGAGCAGGCAAAGGCTTGCCGCCAATAGTTCGCAAGGTACTTGAGTCACCCGCGAGGTCGTTCTACCAATCAGAAAAGGGGACAACGCGTTATTTCGATTTAGCGGCGAACGCGCTCAAGCCGGTGGAGGAACCGGCCAGTATCATAATTTTGAAATCGCTGAAGGATCGCACGGGAGTCGTGCAGAAAAACGCGGGCGCGAGTTTGATTGACCTCGGCGATGGAGTGATTTGCTGCGAATTTCATTCCAAGATGAATTCGATCGGCGGCGACCTGGTGGCGATGATTCACGCGGGAATCAACCGGCTCAGCTCGGAATTCGACGCGATGGTGATCGGCAACCAGGCGACGAATTTTTCCGTGGGCGCGAATCTGATGCTGGTGCTAATCGGCGCGCAAGAAGGCGAGTGGGACGATATACACATGGCCGTGCGGCAATTTCAGCGGGTGAACATGGCCATCAAGTACGCGCCGCGGCCGGTGGTGGCGGCGCCGCAAGGCATGGCGCTGGGGGGCGGCTGCGAAATCGGTCTGCACGCCGCGCGGATTCACGCGGCAGCGGAGGCGTACATCGGACTAGTGGAAACCGGAGTGGGTTTGATTCCAGGTGGCGGTGGAACGAAGGAGATGTTGATCCGCGCGAACGAACACTCGGCTGGCGGCGAAAATCTGGACCTGTTCCACGCGCTGAAACCTGTTTTCGAGAATATTGCGATGGCGAAAGTTTCCACCAGCGGCGAAGAAGCGCGGACGTTGGGTTATTTGCGGCCTTCGGACCTGATCGCGATGAACCGCGACCGACAGATTGCGGATGCCAAGCAAACGGCGCTCGCGATGGTTCGCGCGGGATACCATCCGCCGGCGCCGGCGGAGATACGAGTGCTTGGCGAGGAATTCTTGGCTGCGGCGAAACTGGCGATCCACATGATGGTCCGCGGAGGGTACGCCACGGAATACGATGGCGTCGTGGGCCGCAAGCTGGCTTACATCCTGGCGGGTGGTCCGATCACGGCGCCGCAGACGGCGCCCGAGCAATATGTGCTGGACCTGGAGCGCGAAGCATTCGTGAGCTTGTGCGGCGAGCGAAAGACGCAAGAGCGGATGGCGCATACTTTGAAGACGGGGAAGCCTTTGCGGAATTAATTTTCTTTCGTGCCGGCGAGCAGGATCGCTTAGACAGGGCGCCACTGAGGCACAGCGGCACCGGATTTCACAGGCTACGAGTTACCGCTCTATTTCGATCGACCTCTATCGCAACTTTTTCAGGGGTATCGTGTTTGTAACCGCCGGAGAAACCTATTCGCGTTGAGCCGTATCTAAGTGTTTGAAATCCGGGTAATTTTAGAAACCTGGCGTGCGGGAATTCAAGGAACTTTTTTCAGAATTTTCAGGAAGCACAGTATCCATGCTCCGTCAGAGTGTTGTTGTTCAGCGCGGGTGCAAGTGTGCGTAGCGCAAATCCTTATCCATATTAACGGAGATCTATGATGCGAAAGAATGTCCAGCTCTTTGCGCTTCTCGCGTTTTCGATGGCAGGGGCGTTGACTTTGACAGCGTGTGGAGGCGGAGGAAGCGGCAATCATCCGACAACGAACGATCTGGTGATCGTTCCCGGATCGGCAAGCATACCAGTATCGCAGACGGGGCAATTCAGTGCGTTTCTAGCAGGCGTCGGCCAGACGGCGACGTGGACGGCGAGCGGCGGAACGATTGATAACACCGGGCTTTTCACCGCGCCATCTTCTCCTGGAAGCGTGACGCTGACGGCTACATCAGGATCAAACTCGGGGACGACCACGGTGCAAGTGGTTGCGGCTCAGCCGGTGGCGGTGAGCCCGGCAGCGTTGACGATTTCTGCGGGAGCGACGCAGAATTTTACAGCGACGCCGGCTACGGGAGTGACTTGGAGCGTGGCCGGGCTTCTGGGTGGCGATTGCGTGACGCCGGCATTCAACTCGACAACTCAATGCCACGGAACAATTAGCAGCAGTGGCGTGTATACGGCACCGCTGTCACCGCCGTCGGGCGGAACCGTGACCATTACGGCGACGTCCGGCGCAAATTCCGGGACGGCTACGGCGTCCGTTTTGTTTTCCTCGGCGTCGCTCACTGCTAACGGGACGAATGGGCAATATGCGCTCGCTTTCACGGGAGTGGATTTGGTCGCCGGCAATCCGTTGGACGTCGCTGGAAGCATCACTACGACTGGAGCACCAGGTTCGACGTCTGGAACGATTTCGGGCGGAGAGATGGATATCAACAGTTTCGTGACCGCTGGTTTGGCAACGGGGATTGCAGTTACCGGTGGTACATACCAAGTGGGGGCGCTGGACGGGCGCACGACGCTGACCGTCACGGTGGCCAACAATCCAACGACGATTCCGTCCTTCACATTGCAGGCGACACTCGGTTCCAACCAACACGCGCTGTTGATTGACTTCGATACGTTTGCGACGGGAAGCGGCACGCTGGACGCGCAGAACCCAACTGCGTTTGCAACATTGCTCAACGGCAATTTCTCTTTCGGATTTTCCGGTGTGGATGCCACCTTCAATGCACTGGTAGCGGCCGGGACTTTTCAGGCCAGCAATGGGTCCATCCCAGTAAACTCGGTGACGGCGCCGGTGAACGTTCAGGATCTGGAGGACGTTTCGTTTACCACGCCGGTGGTGACCAACGATCAGACGCTGAACGGTTCGTATTCCGCTGCGGATGTGAACGGTCGCGGCACAATTGCGATGACGAGTACTCCCCTGGGAACGATCAATCTTGCTTATTACATGACGGATCAGACGCATCTGAAGATTGTCGAGATAGATCCGGGACAGACTTTTGTGGTCACCGGAGACGTATTCAGCGCGACGACCACACCGACGGCGCTGAACGGCGGAGTGGCTTTGACCTTTGGCGGGTTGGCCAACAACGCATCGTACTCGGGAGGCGCGGTCTTTACGATCAACTCCGGTACGGTGAAAACCGGCGGCGCGATGGACATCAACAATTTCGGCGCGGGTTCATCGCAGAGCAACAATCCGATTACCAGCGGGAGCTATGCGAACTCGACGGGTTCCGGAGTTGTGCCGGCTCGATTCCTGCTTTCGTTGACCAACAACAAGGGAACGAACATGTTCGCCGCTTACACGTACGTGACGCCGACAGGGACCGGAGCGGAGTTCGTTGAGATCGACACGAACAACGGAGTGCAAGGCGCGAGCGGCGTTGCCTATCAGCAGGGATCGCTGACCACTTCGCCACAGGGAAGCTTTGCTCTGAATTTGACGGGCGTTGGGTTCGCGAAATCGTCCGGTTCTTTCGAGCAGGATTTGGCGGGGCAGATCGGTTTGGCTACGGGCAGCACGACCGTGACTGGGACACTTGATTTCAACAATCCTGCTAATAATGGATCGCCGTTCAGCGGGTTGCCGGTGAATTCGACGAGCACGATTACCACGGCGGCGTCAAACGGGCGCGGGACGATGCTGTTGAAGACTTCGGCCAACGGACTGTCTGCCAACTTTAATTTGGTTTATTACATTGTGAACGGCAACACGGTGCTGCTATTTGATTCCGATAACAATCGCGTGGCGAACGGCGTGCTGTCGCTGCAGTTCTAGCGGCTGAACGCATCTGTTCACGCAATCCTTTCGTCGAGAAGCCGGGCGCTTTGTAGGAGGCGTGGCTTCTTGACGAGCCCTTCTTTCAACCGCGGAATTCCCGGTAACGCAATCGTTTGTCGTGCGTCTGAACGCGTAGCGATTGTGTGGGTGTGTGCGTCCGGGATGTGATCCTTCCGGGGGCAAATGGCTTGCTTTCATGGGAACCTGCCGATAGCATCGTTCGCTCTGTAGAGATTGTGAGCGTGGCATTTGTGCCGGCGTCGAGCGCGTGCTGCTGGAAATGAATCGTGAGGTGCCAGATGAGTGATCGTTTGAATCGCCGCAGAATTTCACTGGCTGCGATTGTTGTTTGCTGCGCTGGGCTGGTTAGCTGGGCGTGCACGGCGCGGGGCGAAGGCGGCGAGCCACGATATTTCGCGATCAAAAACGCGCGCATCGTGCCGGTTTCCGGCGCCGTGATTGAGAACGGCACGGTGGTAATCGCCAAGGGCCTGATTACCGCAGTGGGCACAAGCGTGACGATCCCGCCCGAAGCTTGGGTGATCGATGGCACGGGGCTGACGGTGTATCCAGGACTGATTGATGCGGGAACGAATTTGGGATTGCCTCCGGAAGAGGGAGCGGAGCAAGCCGCTGCGACGAGCGGCGGACGCGGGAGAAGGCGCGCGGCGCCTCCGGGTCCGATTGCGGCGGGTCCGGAGGATCGTCCCGGGACGTCTCCGTGGCGCGTGGCGGCCGATGAATTGAAGATCGACGACAAGCGGATCGAATCGTGGCGCAACGCTGGATTCACGACGGCGTTGACGATGCCGGAAGGCGGAATTTTTCCGGGGCAAGCGACGGTGATTGATTTGGCGGGCGCGCGCGCGGGGGATTATGTGGTGCGAGCGACGGCCACGTTACCGATTTCGCTCAAACCGACGGATGGATGGTTTACCTTTCCCGATTCGTTGATGGGCACGATCGGGTACGTGCGGCAGGTGTTCGACGATACGGCGTGGTACGCACAGGCCGAACCGATTTACGAAGCAAATCCAACGAAAACCGAGCGGCTGGCCTATGACCGCACCGAGATGGTGCTGAATTGCGCCCTACAGAGGAAGGAGATTGTTCTGCTGCCGGGGAATAATTCAATTCAGATTCTTCGCGTGTTGCGGCTAGCGGACGAATGGAAAATCCGCGCTGTGCTTTACGGCGGGCAGCAAGGGTATGCGGTAACCGATGCGTTGGCGACCAGCAAAATCCCCGTGCTGGTTAGTTTGAAGTGGCCTGAACGGCCGAAGGACGCGGACCCGGAAGGCGAGCAGACCCTGCGGGACCTGCGATTTCGAGATCGCGCGCCGGGGACTCCGGCGGCGCTGGCGAAGGCGGGGGTGAAATTCGCGTTTTACTCGGACGGCCTGGCCGAACCGAAGGACATTTTCAAGAGTGTGAAGAAAGCGACAGGTGCGGGCTTGTCGCCGGAAGCGGCCTTGCGCGCGTTCACTTTGGAGGCGGCGGATATTCTGGGTGTGGGTGATCGAATGGGAAGCATCACGCCCGGAAAGATCGCGAACCTGGTGGTGACCGACGGCGACATTTTCGGCGAGAAAACAAAAGTGAAGCATGTGTTCGTGGATGGAAACTGGTTCGAGATGCATGAAGAAGCGGCTCCGCCAAAGCCGGACGAGAAGAAGCCGTCGGAGGAGCGTGAGGAAGGAACTGCGGCAGCATCGCGAGAGATCGAGGGGGTGGGGCGATGAAGCGCGTGAATTTGTGGATTGCGTTTTTGCTGGCGGCTGGCGCTCCACTAGCTACGAGTGCTCAGAATCCGAGCACGGTCTTCATTCAGAATGCGACGGTGCTGACTGTGACGCACGGCAACATCGAGCACGGTTCCATTTTGATTCGCGGCGGGAAAATCGCAGCGCTGGGAGCGGACTTGAAGGCGCCCGAGGGCGCGACGGTGATCGATGCGACGGGTCAGTTCGTGATACCCGGGATCATTGACTGCCACTCGCACATCGCCATAGACGGCGGCGTCAATGAAGGCGCGCCGGCAGTCTCGTCCATGGCGAACATCAAGGACGTTTTGAATCCGGATGATATTGATATTTATCGCGATCTGGCGGGTGGCGTTACCTCCGCAAATATTTTGCATGGCAGCGCGAATCCCATCGGCGGACAGACCGTAGTGATCAAGCTGCGCTGGGGCAAGCCTGCGAGTGAACTGCCGTTCGAGGGCGCGCTGCCCGGAATCAAGTTTGCGCTCGGAGAAAATCCCAAACATTCGAACTTCACGATGCCGCCGGGAGTTCCGGCGCGTTATCCGGGAACGCGATTGGGAGTCGAGGAAGTGATTCGCCAGGCGTTCACCGAAGCGCGCGAGTACAAGAAGCAATGGGACGATTACAACCAGCGCAAAGCTGCGGGCGAGCAGAATTTGATTCCGCCGCGGCGGAACGAGCAGCTTGAGCCGCTGGTGGAGGTGATGGAAGGGAAGCGTTACGTCCACGCGCACTGCTATCGCACGGATGAAATCCTGATGCTGATTCGCGTGGCGAATGAATTTGGATTCAAAGTGCGCACGTTCCAGCACGTGCTGGAGGGCTACAAGATCGCGGATGAAATTGCGGCGGCGGGCGCGGGCGGATCGACGTTTTCGGATTGGTGGGCGTACAAGATGGAGGCGTACGATGCCATACCGTACAACGCGGCGCTGATGACCGAGCGCGGCGTGGTTGTTTCCGTCAATTCCGACGACGCACAGGAAGCGCGGCAGCTGAATCAGGAAGCGGCGAAGAGCATGAAGTACGGCGGGCTTTCGGCAAATGACGCGCTGAAGCTGGTGACGCTGAATCCCGCGATTCAATTGGGGATTGATAATCGCGTCGGTTCAATTGACGTGGGCAAGGATGCGGACCTGGCGATTTACGATCACGACCCTTTGAGCGTTTACGCCGTGGTGCAGAGGACGCTGATCGACGGGAAGGTTTATTTCGACCGGCAGCGCGACATCGCGCAGCGAGCGGAACTCGAAAAGGAAAAGCAAGCGCTGCTAGATAAGGAAAAGAAGGCTAACGAGGAAAAGAAGTCCGAGGAGAAGCAGGAGAAAAAGCCGGAGCAGAAGAAGAAACCGCCGAAGAGCGATAGCGCCGATGGGGCCATCGCCCGAGGTGCTCTGTGAAAATCAGAGCGTGTTTTTTGCCACTCGCACTATTGTTTGCGGCTTTCGCGGCAACACCGATGTGGGCGCAGTCGGCGGCTACGCCTGCAGCTTATGCGATTAAGGGAGGGAAGGTTTTCACGTTGACGGGAACGCCGATTGAAAACGGTGTCGTAATCATTCGCGATGAAAAGATCGCGGCGGTGGGAGCCGGCGTTGCGATTCCCAGTGACGCGCAGGTGATCGATGCGACGGGGCTCGAGGTTTATCCCGGGCTGTTCGATCCGATCACGCAGATTGGTTTGACCGAGGTGAGCGCAGTGAGTGCGACCCAAGACATCAGTGAGCTCGGCGATTTCAATCCGGAGCTTGTCGCCGCGACGGCGGTGAATCCAGCGAGCGCGCATATTCCCGTCACGCGGGCGAATGGGATTACTGAGGTAATCGCCGCGCCCGGCACCGCCGGATTCGATTCGCAGGCTGGAGGAATCATCGCGGGGCAGGCTTCGGCGTTTCATCTGGCGGGATGGACGATGGACGAGATGCAGATCAGGCGCTCGGTCGCGATGGTTATTAATTGGCCCTCCATCCAGACGCGGACATTTGATTTTTCCACGTTCAGCATCAAGGAAAAGCCGTATAGCGATGTGAAGAAAGAATACGACAAGGCGGTAAATCAGCTGAGCGACTGGCTCGATCGCGCGCGGCATTACGCGCAGGCGAAAGAGAAGGGTTCGCCGGCGTTATATGAACGCGATTTGAAACTGGAAGCGCTCGTTCCCGTCGTGGAAGGAAAACTGCCGGTGCTGGTGATTGCGGATGAGGAGCGCGACATACGCAACGCGGTTGAGTTTTGCAGTAAGCAGAATTTGAAAATGATCCTCGGCGGCGGCGCGGACGCATGGAAAGTGAAAGACCTGTTAAAAGAGAAGAAAATTCCGGTAGTGCTGGGCCCGACGGAGCGGCTTCCCGAACAAGAGGACACGCCTTACGACAAGCCCATGACCCAGCCTTCGGAATTGTTCGGTGCGGGGATTCCGTTTGCGTTTTCGAGTTTTGGGGCGGCCTTCTCTCGGCGTTTGCCGCAGTATGCGGGTACGTCGGTGGCGTATGGTTTGCCGCATGACGAGGCGCTGAAGGCTGTGACGCTGAACGCCGCGCAAATTTTTGGGCTGTCGGACCAGCTCGGGACGATCGAGCCCGGGAAACTCGGGAACGTGATCGTAACCAACGGCGATCCGCTCGAGATTCAGACGCAGGTGCGCTACCTGTTCATCGAAGGACGGCTTACCAGCACGGACAACCGGCATCGCGAGCTCTACGAGCAGTATCGCAAACGACCTCAGGCAGCGCGCTGAGCGCCTCTCGACGGACTTCACAAAAGAGGTTGGCATGCAAATCACTCGCACACATCTTCGCGTGGCGGTACTTTTGCTTCTTGCGGCGATTTCATTTGCGGGCAGTGGGAACCGTGCCGCTCGCGAAGAGGAGTCGGCGAAGAAACCTGCGGGACGGCCGACGATCGTGTTTATGCCCGATTTCGGCACGGCGAACGATGCCGTCGCCATCTGCCGCGCTGTGATCATTGGAATTCTGCCGGACGTGCGCATCATGGATATCAACGCATCAGGTGACGCCGTTTTCGATTGAGGAAGGCGCGCGTTTTCTGGCCCGCGTCACCCCATACTATCCTGCGGGAACGGTTTTTCTCGGGGTGGTGGATCCGGGCGTGGGTACTTCGCGCAAAGCGGTGATCGTGAAATCGAAGAAGGAGGTGATTGGGTTGGATGATCCATTGGGAAGTTTGATTACGGACATTCAGGGCGATGATTTCGACAAGTTGGGTTATTCGCTCGGAGAAAAAGTGTCGGTAAAGATCGAGCAGAAATTGTATTCGCTTCCTTATGGGAAGACTTTTATGGATGTGCCGGTGGGTGAGACTTTGCTCTAGGTCGATTCGCGGGGACGTGTGGGGCTTGCGGTGAATCAGGGCAATTTTTCAAGAGTTTACAAAATTACGCCGCCGGTTTCTGTTTTTATCGCTCGGAAGAAGGGGTGAGTGTCGCCAGGTGGGCTGGAGTCAAAGTCAGAATCGAAAGACTTAACGCTGAGGACGCTGAGAAAGAGCAGAGAAGACAAAAGCAAAGTCGCAAGATTTAACACATCAGAGGAAACCCGAGAGCAGGGAGAAACGCAAAACCCTCGCTCGCCGTTGCCGAGCCGAGCACCTTCGTGAAATCTTCGCCGGGCACGTCTTAGCGCGATATTTTCTAGGCTTCGGCAGACTTCGCAGATTCTCCAGCGCGTGCTTCGCGCATGCACAGCGTTGGTGCCCAAAGCGTTCCCCCCAAGTACCAAAGTACCATTGCCGCAAATTGGCACACCCCGCGAAAATTCATTTATTAATGGGATTTTAGGTATTTCTCTGGGGGCATGGCGTACTACCGCCAAGGACCATGGCGCCACTAACAAAGGATTCAGTCGAAGCCACAAATTCCGGAACTCAAACGGCCGTTCCGCAGGCTGGCGCTCTGCCGAAACAGGCATCCGCGGGGGGCGGACATTTAAGAGCCGATGCGCTTTCGCTGGAGGTTCCCGTCAAGGTACACGGCTCGCGCGTAACGGAAGTCGCGCGCGGCGTCGCTCCGCGCACCGAACCATTCGAGGAACAAACCAGCACGATGATCGTGTTTCCGCAGGGCGCCGTGCTCAGAATGTCGACGGCAGTGAGCGCCAGCCAGATGCTGGTGGTGACGAATTTGAAAACGCGCCAGGACGCGATTTGCCGCGTGATCAAGGTGCGCACGTTTTCGAACATGCAGGGTTACGTGGAGGTTGAATTCACGCACAAGCAGCCCGGATATTGGGGAGTGAATTTTCCTTCCGAGGGCCCCGCCCCCGCGAATCAGGCGGCGCCAGCAATTCCCGCGGTCACGTCGATTGCTGTCCCCGAGAGTCCGGTAAAAACAAGCGCGGTTCAGAATGTTTCGCCGACGCCGGCTACTTTGCCAACAGCAGTGTCCACAGCGGATCCCATTTCGCTTAGCGTGAAACCAGTCGCGCCTGCTCCGCCTCCGGTCCTGGCACCGCCGCCCGTCGCTTCGGCTCCCGCAGCGTTCACTCGGGTGACGCCCACGGCGGTCGCGCCCGCATCAGTTCCACCGACCAAGCCTGAATCGAACTTCGCTCCGATAGGCACGCAGGAGGAAGTGCAGCCTGCGGCTTCGGCGACGACGCCAGTTGCTGTGAAGTTTGTTGCGCCCGTGCGACCTATTCCTTCGGCGCCGGTATCCGCTTTCACGCCAGCGCACACCGAACGCGTGCACGAAAAAATCGTACCGGAAATTCCGAAGCCGAGCATCGCAGCACAAGCGCTTGCGGAAGCAAACATTGACATCACCGCAGAGCCGACGGCGCCCTCGACTCTTTCCTTGAACGAGCCTCGCGGAGACGAGTCAGCAGCAACGGGGGTTCTGGCTGCAGACTCAGGGCTCGCGGCGGCCGAAGAGCAAGATGAAGCATCCGCTCCGGCGGCTTCGCTGACGGGGAGTGGGCATGGAACCTTCGGAAGCTTTAGCGGCGGCGCGGCACTCGGCAGCGGCCGCGCGGCCTCAGCGGATGGTTTTGGCGCGCGACTGGAGGGGAGTTTAGAGACATCCGACAGCCACGCAAGCCAACCTCGCGGCAATAACTGGATGTTGATCGCCGCGTGTGTTGCTGTGCTGTTTGTGGGCGTGTTCGGCGGCGTCTTTTACTTCCGTTCACAATCTGCGAATTCGACGAATAGTTCCGCGCCGAAAGCGAACTCACCGGCAGTACCGCAGTCGTTGGCATTTCAATCGCCGTCGCCGATTTCCGATCAGCCATCGCCAAGTGCCCTGGCGCACAATTCGGCGACCAATCCGATTGCGATTGTCGCGCAATCGAACGCGCCTGCGGCGACTGTGAGCGCGAGTTCTTCGGCAAGCGGCTCTGGCCCACGTGTAGTTGAAAGGCAAAATTCGAAAATTACGGACGATATGGTGAAACAACAACTGGACGTGCATCCAGTTGCTCCGCAGCGTAGCGGTGCGGGCCAAACGGATGCGGCGCCGGCTGTAGACGCTGCGCCCGCAGCCGATTCTTCCGGTACGGGTGCGTTGTCTGGGATTATTTCGTCGAACGTCGCAGCGCCGGCGGCGCCTGAGATACGTCCGGACACGGATGGCCCGTTGAAGGTAGGTGGGAATGTCAAGGAGCCGCACCTGGTGTCTCGCGCGATGCCAGAGTATCCGCTGGTGGCGAAACAAGCCGGCATACAGGGTGACGTGGTCATGAAAACCACGATTGATGCGAAGGGAAACGTGGTTAACGTACAGGTGGTGTCCGGCCCACAAATGTTGCGCGGTCCGGCCATGGCAGCTTTGCGCCGTTGGAGATATGAGCCGTCCACGCTGAATGGACAGCCCATCGCCGTACAGATGCTGGTGACAATTAAGTTCAGCCGCTAGCTGCTGTCGATTTCACTTCTTTGATGAGCAGCGCTCTTTGTTGCTTTTCCCCTCCTTTTGCATCCAATATACTTCGACGGTTCCGCTTTCTAAGGGTGACGCAGATAGGTTTCGAGGTGAAATTATGCGCGAAGCTGTGATTGTTAGTTCCGTGCGAACGGCGGTGGGGAAAGCCACGAAGGGAACGTTGCGGGCGACGCGTCCGGACGACCTGGCGGCAGCTGCCATTAAGGAAGCAGTGGCGCGCGCGAAGGGTCTGGAAGCGAAAGAAATCGAGGATGTGGTTTTGGGCTGCGCGATGCCCGAGGCCGAACAGGGAATGAACATGGCGCGCATCGCGTCCTTGCGCGCCGGATTGCCGGTCGAAGCGTCAGCGATGACGATTAATCGGTTCTGCTCTTCGGGATTGCAGGCGATTGCGATCGCTGCGGAGCGAATCATGGCGGGTCATGGAGAAGTGGCCGTCGCCGGCGGCGCGGAATCCATGAGCATGGTCCCGATGGGCGGCAACAAGGTCGCACCGAATCCTTGGCTGATGGACAATTATCCGGACGCGTACCTGGGCATGGGTCTGACCGCGGAAAATCTCGCCAAGAAGTACGGGATCACGCGCGAGCAGTCGGATGAATTTTCTTTCGCGAGTCATCAGAAAGCGCTGGCGGCGATTGCGGCGGGAAAATTCAAAGCTGAAATCGTTCCGGTGGCGGTGAGCTATACGGTGTTGGAGGCCTCTGCAAACGGGGCCGGGCCGGGGGCAGCAAATGGCTCGAAGCCGAGGACGGTGAAGGTTTCGTTCGATACCGATGAAGGGCCGCGCGCGGATACCTCTGTAGAAGTTTTGGGAAAACTGAAACCGGCATTTCATACGCACGGCGTGGTGACGGCGGGGAACAGCTCACAAATGAGCGACGGAGCCGCCGCGGCGGTGGTGATGAGCGCGGAGCGTGCGCGCTCGCTGGGGCTGAAGCCGTTGGCGCGGTTTGTGGCATTTGCCACGGCCGGATGCCTGCCGGAGGAAATGGGCGTGGGACCGGTGTACGCGATTCCGAAAGCATTGAAGATTGCGGGGCTGACGCTGGATCAGATTGATGTGATCGAACTGAACGAGGCGTTTGCGGCGCAGGCGTTGAGCGTGATTAAGCTGGCGGGGCTCGATCCCGCGCGTGTGAACGTCAATGGCGGCGCTATCGCTCTAGGCCATCCGCTGGGTTGCACAGGCGCGAAACTTACGGCGACGATTTTGCGTGAACTCGAACGGCGCAACGCGCGTTATGGTTTGGTGACCATGTGCGTCGGCGGTGGCATGGGCGCGGCGGGCATTTTCGAGCGGGCCGCTTGAGCCGCGCGATTGCGGATTCCAGATTGGCGTCCGCGAAGAATAGGGAAACTGCCGGCGAGACACGCTCGCCTCTGCAAAGGCGGAAGCAAGCCCCCGCACTAAAGGATGGCGACTTTTCTTACCTTCAGTTGGCAGCGGGTTTCCAGAGGCCGACCGTGTTTCCTTCGGGATCCTGCATCCACGCAAACGTGCCGGTGGGAATTCGCACCGGAGCCACGAGAGTTTTTCCGCCCAGTGAAGCTGCTTTGTCGAGATATGCCTGTAGGTCGTCCACTTCCGCGTAAAAAATTGTGTAGTGATGGAATAAAAACCCTGAGTCTTCTGGCTATCTCGGCAGCCGATTTCGAAGTGAACGACGGGTTGTCCCATGGTGATGCCCCTTGTGCGCCGGTCAAACCGGCGAGGTGTAGTGAATGCAAAAGTCATACGAATGTGAACGCGACCCACGTCGGCCCCGAGTCATGCGGAGCCGCTCGTAAGAGCGGTGTCGAAGCGTTGACAGGGGGACGTGCGGGCCGGGTATTCAGCCGCGAAAGACACTTACTCCGGGACGCCGACGCTGTAAGGAGAAGCGGAAGGCTCCATCGGGTGGCCACAGTCTTCGACGGTGAGCCGCACGCAAGAGAGCTCTACTGGGACGAGGTTTCGGTGAGTGGGCGCTTTGGCTAGTTGGCCTATTGTGCTGCGCGGGGATGCGCGAGAGAATCGGTGGGCACGGAAAGCCACCTGTACGGAGAGAAAACTATGGCCACGACGCCTGTATCGCAGATGCTGCATCGCGGAGGCGAATTTCTGATTGCGACGAGCCGTCCTGAGGATGTCTTCACGCCCGCCGATCTTTCCGACGATCAACGCCTGATTGGCCAGACGGCCGACGAATTCGTCCAGAAGGAAGTGACGCCTGCGATTCCGGAGCTGGAAGCGCATAAGGACGAGCATCTTATGGCGCAGATGCTGAAGAAGGCCGGCGAGATTGGGCTGCTGGGTGGCGGAATCCCTGAGGAGTATGGCGGTTCGGGGCTGGATAAAGTATCTGCGATAGTGCTGGCGGAAAAGCTGGCGGGATATGGGTCGTTTGCGGTGTCGCATGGAGGACATGCGGGAATTGGGACGGTGCCCATCGTTTATTTCGGTACTGAAGAGCAAAAGAAAAAGTATCTGCCGAAAATTGCGTCGGGTGAATTGCTTTCCTGTTATTGCCTGTCCGAACCGCAGGCCGGATCAGATTCGCTGGCGGCGCGCACGCGCGCGGTGCTTTCGCCGGACGGCAAGAATTTCATTCTGAATGGGCAGAAGATGTGGATCACCAACGGCGGATTTGCGGACGTTTACGTGGTATTCGCGAAGATTGATGGCGAGAAATTTTCCTGCTTCATCGTAGAGCGCGGCACGCCCGGATTTTCGTCCGGAGCGGAAGAAAAAAAGATGGGCATCAAAGGCAGTTCGACGACACCGATATTTTTCGAGAATTCGCCGGTGCCCAAGGAAAATCTTCTGCACGAGGCCGGCCGCGGGCACGTGGTGGCTTTCAATACGTTGAACGCGGGGCGCTTCACATTGGGTGCGTATTGCGTGGGTGGAGCGAAGAAGATTCTGGAAGCGTCATCGAAGTATTCGAAGGAACGTACGGCCTTCGGTAAAAGGCTTTGCGATTTCGGATTGATCAAGGCCAAATTGGGCGAGATGGCGATTCGCATTTACGCGATCGAGTCGGAAGTTTACCGGTCAGCGGGAATGATTGACGCGGCGGTGGCAAACCCAGCGCCAGGGAAAGACAAGGTGCAACAAGCCATGCAGGTGCTGGAGGAATACGCCATTGAAAGCTCGATCAGCAAAGTGGCCGGGAGCGAAATGGTGGACTACGTGGTGGACGAAGCCGTGCAGATCTTCGGTGGCTACGGATTCCATGAGGATTATCCGGTGGCGCGGGCCTACCGCGATAGCCGCGTGAACCGCATTTTCGAAGGCACCAACGAAATCAATCGCATGCTTATCATTCAGATGCTGATGAAGCGCGCGCTCGGGGGTATTTTGCCGTTGATTCCGGCGGCGATGAAGCTGGGCGAGGAAGTCCTGGCCGGGCCGTCGTTTGAAGAAGCGCCGTCCGGGCCGTTTGCCGAGGAAGAAAAATCGCTGGAGCAGGCGAAGAAGATTTTTCTGCTGGCCTCGGGTACGGCGATGCAGAAGTTCCGCGAGCAGCTCGCCGATCAGCAGGAGATTGTGGCGTCGCTCGCGAATATCGTGATGGACGTGTATGCGATGGAGTCGTCATTGCGACGCGCTCAGAAGGCTTCGGCCACACGGGGAGACGCAGCCAGCGTGATGTGTGACGCGACCCGTGCATTCGTCTACGACGCGATGGACCGTGTGGAGAGAGATGCGCGCACGGCGCTCACGGCTACGGTAGACGGCGATATGCTGATCACGCAGCTCGCGGTTCTACGGCGTTTCGCCAAGCACGCTCCGCTCAATACGATCGCGATTCGGCGGCGCGTGGCGGAGGCGGTGCTGACGCAGGATCGTTATCCGTTTGAAGGGCGCTAAAAAATCGCGCGCCGAAAAAATTGCGTGCGCGAAAAAAGTGCATTGCATTTTTGTTTCGCCGCTCAACAAAAAATAGTACGTAGTTTTCGGGCGAATGGGAAAAAACTGTAGACAAAAAACGTCCGACAACTTGTTTCACTCCCGTCCATTACCTTACATACTTCGGAGAAATGGTTTTCCTCTCTTAGCCCTCTTCTAATCTTTCCCGACTTCCACACCCTCAATTATCAATGACTTACGCTTGGTTCGTTTGGACTCGCTCGTGCATCTGTTGTTAGTGAGGGTAGGGAGGGTCATGACAACGCAATTGGAAAGCGCAAAGGCATTCATCGTTGGAGTCGGACAAAAGGCGAAGGTTCGCAAGGGCATGTTGTCGGCGGTGGCAGTATTTCTCGTCCTGCAGATGTATTTCGTGCGAGAACTACTGGCCGCAGAATTGCTGTTTGGTCTTGGCTTCGCGGTACTGCTGATGCTCGGTGGGCTTTTTTACGTGGTTGGCACAATCGGCGAGAAGGGACTGGATTGGGCTGAAGCTGGCGTGCGCGTGATTTCCACTTCGGCGCGACGCGGCTATGCGAGCCTGGAAGAAATCAGTAGAAAGCCATTCCGCCATCCACGTTCAGAGTCTGCCCAGTAATCGCACTGGACAGATCGGATACCAGAAAAAGGGCCGCGGCAGCGATCTCATCCGTTGTTTGCGGCCTTCCTTGTAAAATCCCCTGAGAAACTTGTTTGGATACCGTCTCGGCGTCCGCCCGGAAATGCGCAGCGAGACCCTGGCCCAACTCCTGAAGCATTTGCGTTTCATCCACAGGCCCCGGGCCGAGGGCGTTCACGCGCACACCTTTGCGTGCTCCCTCGGCAGCCAGTGTGCGGGTTAATCCCACCAATCCTGCTTTCGACGCAGCGTAGGGTCCATTCAACGGGAATGCAGCCTTTGCGGCAATGCTCACGATATTCAAGATGCAGCCGGAGCGGCGTTGATACATTTCTGGCAACACCAGCCGCGCCAGCAAAAATGGTCCGCGCAAATTCACGGCGATTACTTCGTCCCAAGCTGCGGGACTGAGATCTTCGACTGGTTGCACCGGTCCGAGGACCCCGGCGTTATTGACGAGGACGTGGATGGCGCCGAAGGCCTTGCGCCCCTCGTTTACAATTTTTTCGCAGTCGGATTCACGTGAAACGTCCGCTACAACGAAGGCGGATTGACCACCCGCGTCGGCGATTTCCCTGGCAACCTGGGCGACCTCGTTTTCGCTGCGCGCGGTGACAACGACTGCAGCGCCCGCCGACGCGAACTTCTTGGCGATGGCTCGGCCGATGCCTCTTCCGCCGCCGGTTACAACCACCACCTGTCCCTTAAGTAGCAACGCCCACCTCCGGACGCGCCTATTTTCAGAGGCATCTTAGCACTGGAGGCCTCTAGAAGCCCTGGAGGGCCTTGGCCCATGAATTGTCAACGGTTAGGCCGAACCAACTAGCAGGGAAGCGGCGCTTCAGGTAAAATAAAAGCAGTTACGGAGAGCGAATTGACGCTGACGACAATTCATGGAACCAATCACGGGGCCAAGACGCTGGTACGCGTACGACCTCGCGGATTTTGCGCGGGAGTGGTGCGCGCGGTGGATATCGTGGAACTGGCGCTGGAGGCCTACGGCGACCCGGTTTACGTACATCACGAAATCGTGCACAACCGCTACGTGGTGGATCAGCTCCGGCGGCGCGGTGCCATCTTCGTAGAGACGATCGAGGAAGTACCGGTAGGTGCGGTACTGGTATTCAGCGCGCACGGCGTGCCTCCTCGAGTGCGCATCGAAGCGCAGGAGCGCCAGTTGCGTGTGATTGACGCGACTTGCCCGCTGGTGACGAAAGTTCATCTGGAAGCTCTGAAATTTGCGCGCGAAGGGCGCACGCTGATTTTGATTGGCCATCGCGACCACCAAGAGATTGTGGGCACTTCGGGCGAAGCGCCGGACCAAACGGTGGTGGTCGGCAGCGTGGAGGAAGTGGATGAGCTGGTGGTGCCGGATCCAAACCGGCTTGCGTTTCTGACTCAGACCACGCTGTCGCTTTATGACACGCAGGAAATTGTGGCGCGGTTGCGCCAGCGCTTCCCGGCGATCGTGGGGCCTGCGTCCGACGACATTTGCTACGCCACGCAGAACCGGCAGGAAGCCGTGGAAGCGCTGACTCGCGAAGTGGAATTGATCCTGGTGGTCGGCTCGGCGAACAGCTCGAACTCGAATCGCCTGGTGGAAGTGGCCAAGCGCGCGGGTGTGGCGTCGCGATTGATCGAAGATGCGAACGACGTGGATGCTTCGTGGCTGGAAGGCGTGAAGACGCTGGGACTCACGGCGGGAGCATCGGCGCCGGAGATTCTGGTGGAGCAAGTGAGCCAGCGGCTTTCGAATTTTGGATTTACGAATCAGCGCGACCTGGATTTGATTCGCGAGGATGTGCGTTTCACTTTGCCGCCTGAATTGGCCGCGCGCCAGAGCGCGCACTAGAATAAATTGCGATCGACGGGATGAGAACTTGGGCTGTGATGGAAGGTTTTGAAGGAGCCACTGAGTGGCGGTGAAAATTGTCCGCCAGGCCAATAAGATTGCTCTGCTAGGAGCGCCCACCAGCGCGGCCGCGATGTCCGTGGGGCACGAAGGCGCACCCGCTGCGTTGCGAGCGGCCGGCTTGACCGCGGCGCTGCGCGAAATTGGTTATGACGTCGCCGATCTCGGCGACGATCCCGTCCAGCTTTTCAAACCCGACGAAGAAAGTCCGCGAGCGCGAAACCTTTCGCGCGTGATTGCTTCGCTGGAAGCGCTAAAACCGCGCGTCGAGCAGGCGGTGAAATCTTCCGCGCTGCCGCTGATTTTGTCCGGCGATTGTTCGATCGCGCTCGCCACCGTAGCGGGCGCCCGCCGCTATTTCCGCAAGGTCAGCTTGATTTACATGGACGGCGACGCCGATTTGAATACACCTGCGACGACTCCCTCGGGATGCGTGGATGGCATGGTTGTTTCGCATTTGACCGGACGCGGGGCCGCGGAGATGGTGCGTTTCTGGGGCGAGCCTCCGCTGGTGCGCGAGCCGGACTTGGCGCTTTTCGGAGTCGCGCGCCTTGACCCTCCAGAGGAGCAGATTCTTGCTACATCACCGCTGCGCCGCTTTCTGGCTGCCGAGGTGAAACGCATGGGGCCGGCGGCCGCCGCACACGCCGCGATTGATCGCATCAAGGGTAACGGCTATCAGTTCGTGCTGCACCTGGACGTCGACGTGATTTCCGATTTTCCGGCGACGAATTATCCGGGTGCGGGTGGATTGTCACTGGATGAAGTGCGCGAGGCCTTGCTGGTCTTTGCGCAGCAGAAGGAATTGGCCGCGCTCGAAGTCACGGCCTATAATCCCACAAAGGATCCCGACGGAAGCGGGGCGAAACTCATCGTTGATTTGCTGGCGGAAGTGCTCGGAGCGCGCCTTGAGGCTCTGAAAGGTTCCGAAGCTGCGGTTGCTGCTGCTGCTCCTGCTGCCGCTGCTGCCGCGGCATCGCAGGGTTCTGGCTCATCTTCAGCGAAAAAAGCTGCGGAGCCGGAGCTATCGACTCCCTCGCCGGGCGAAGCGTGGTCTTCGGAATCGCTTGAAGAGCCGCCGGACTTGGAGTCGGATTCAGAGTCGACGGACGACGATTCCGGAGACTCCGGCGCGTCCGAGGAATCGAGCGGCTCCCATTCCTGATCCGCAGAGTTCACGCAATAGGCAACAATTGCCCCTTCCCTTGATTCCATGAAACCTTATCCTTCCTTGATCATTTTCGACGTGGACGGCGTGCTCGTAGATACGCGCGGTTCGTTTCAGCGCACCACGCTCGAGACCGTAAAATTCTTCACCAAGAAGCGGGTCACCGCGCGCCAATTGCACGGGTGGAAAAACCGCCCCGGCTTCAATGATGATTGGAAACTTTCCACGGCATGGGTGAAGGATCTCGGCTTCAAATTCGAATACGAGGAAGTGAAGGCCAGGTTCCAGCAAATCTACTGGGGCAAAAAAGGCAAGGGAAATGTAGCCCGCGAGAAATGGCTTTTGGCGAAGCCGAAAATTGCCCGCCTTGCGAAGCTGGCGGAACTGGCCATTTTCACCGGCCGCGTTTGGCGCGAACTGGATTACACGCTGGACCGCAACAAACTTCGCGGAGTTTTCCAAACGATCATCACCGTGGAAGAAGTTGAGAATCCAAAGCCTGCTCCAGACGGCCTCTTGAAAATCCTGAAAGGACGGGAGCCGAGCGAGGCGCTGTACGTGGGCGATAACGTTGACGATGCCCTCGCGGCACAGGCGGCAAAAGTGCCTTTTGTCGCTGTCCTGCCGAAAACAGGGCACGAGCGCCGCGAGCGTAGTACTCGGCTTCGGCATCTCGGGGCTCTTGCTATCCTCTCTAATGTCAATGAGTTAGAAGGTTGGTTGCAGCGGTCGTACGATGGTCGGACGAATTTCCGCGAATCCCGCCAAACTCGTTCCAGGACTAAGCGTTAGTACCAAACAGGACACGCGTACCATTGTCCCTCCCGTTGTGAACACGCACACTTACAGGTAGAGGCGGGGCTTTCAGCCCCACGATTCTGATGAACGAGAACACACGCACTGCTGCTGCGCGCGCCTTCGTCCGCAGCCTCAACATCCTGCTCAAGTTCGCGCGGATGTATGACTTCGGGCATCCACGCACCGCGAAGCAATACGAAACCGCCTGGACGGAACTGCGCACGGCGTTAGGAGCAGGCACCGACAATGAGGCAGGCGTGTTGCTGGCTGTATCCGGCGATCAGCTGTTGCTCGATGGCACCGCACTTGAGTCGGCCCAATCAGAAAAAAGCTTCGCGCGCATGCTGTCGGCGGCCGGCATTGCGAGCATTCACTTTGCGCCGCAGGTTACGCAAGCCAGCTTGGCGCGTTTCGTACGCGGTTTTCCCACCGGCACAGGTGCAAAGCCGGTGCAACTTGCAGAACAGTTGAAAGCGGCGCTGCAAGGCGACCCGCACATCCACGTCAATGAAGTATGTTTCGTTCCAGCCGACTCGGCTGTGGCCAAGTCCACGGTCGCGGCGCAGCTGGCGGCGCGCACGCTAAGCATGAACCCTGGAGCCTCGGAAGAGCTCTTTAACGACCCAGAGAAGCTATTGCAATTAATCGTTGCTGCCGAGGGAACGAAAGGAAATGGCGGTGGCCCGGGCGGAGATGGTCCCGGCAACGGCGGCGGCGGTGGAAACGGCGAACGATGGGGCGATGGCTCCGACGAAGGCAGCGGAAATGGCGAGGGTAACGACGGAAGCGGCCGGGTTGGTTCCGGCTATGAAGTCCGTGGGTCACGGCGCGGAGGCGCGCGCCGTAGAGGTAAACGCGCGGGTAGCGGCACCGGCGCGGGAATCGACAGCGGAACAGATGCCAGCCGATCCGCAGACGCCTCAGGTGAAGACGGACCAGGTAGCCACGATTCTGAATCGGGAGCAGATCATGGAAGCGGCTCTGAAGCTGCATACTACACGCCCGAACCGGCCGAAATCGTGCGAGATTTTCCCGCGGGCAATGAAATCTCTGGAGGCGGAAATCCAGTTTTCGTGGGCGGCTCGACAGGCGCGGCCTCGGGTTCAGGCAATGCGCAAGGTGGTGGCAACTCCGTTGGAGATGGAACTGGCCCGAACACCTGGAATATTGTCGGCGGCAGCGGAGGCGGGACACCGCTATCGCCCGACGCGGCGGGTTTCTGGTTCAACAAGGGCGGCGGTGGCGAATCCCCTTCGGGCACGGCATCCGAGAGTGCGCTGAACGGCATTTCGATTCACGGTGTTGGCGGCACTGGTACGTCGTCAGGCTCAGGGCTAGCGAGCGGATCAAGCGGTAACGGCGGTTCGGGCGGTCGATCTGGCCGCAGTGGTGGATCTGGTCAAGGCGGTGGTTCTGGCCAGGGAGGCGGATCCAGCCTGGGCGGTAGGTCCGGCCAGGGTTCTGGCCCAGCAACCACGGGCGGCTCGCGCACGCGTGGCTGGAACCTAGCGGGGGCTGTCGGTGGTGAAGTGGAGAGCGCCGCGCCAAGCCGTTGGGGAAATGCGACGGCGGGGATTCGCGGCAGCCGATCCGCGCGCGCAGGCGCCGGGTCCATGGCTGTCGAAACCGGCTTGATGACGCTGCACGAAGACGAACTGAAGGGCATCTTGCAGATGCTGGCGCAGATCGCGCGCACCAGCGAAGCGTCCGGCAACAAACTTGACGCAGAACCTTTCCAATCGCGGCTCTCAACGTTGCCACGGCGCGCTCGCTTCACCGTCAGCCAAGCGCTTTCTGCTTTGGCGGCGCAGGCGCCTTCGGAATCCTCCGACAAACCGACACTGCTGAAGTTGGCCGAGCACATTGCGATTCGTTTCGCCATGGAAAGTTACGAACGTGGCGACATCGAAGTGAACGCGGTCCGGCAGGTCATGGACGAAATGAGCCAGGAGCTGGACAGCCTGCGCAAGATCATGGGCGTTTACGAAGAGAAAATGGAGCGCCACGGGATCGCGGTGCAATCGCACACGGACATTCTCGCGCAGCAATTCTGGGCGCAGATCCCGGATGAAAAAAGAAAGGCCGTGCTGGAATCTTCCGAAGCGTGGTGCGTGCCTCCCGCACAGGTGAAGGGCTACGTGGAGGGACTGCTTTCGCGGAAGGAAAATGATGAAGCGGAGAGAGTCCTAACCAACTACGCGAACTGCGTCACCAATAAACTGGTGGAGACGCGGCGGCAGACATCCATGGGCCTGGCGGAACTTGCCGGACTATATGCCAAGTGCGATGAACGCCTGCTGATGAACACGATTCGGATGGTGGGCATACAACTTGCGGAAGAGCGCGATTCAGAATTGCAGAGCCTGGTGAGCGCGGCGTTTGTCCGTTTGTCGCAGGAGGCGGCGAGCAAGCGTTGCTATCCCGCGATTCAGCGTTCCGTAGAATTGGTGGAGTATGTGGAAACCGAGCGCCCGGGGCTGGGAAAGAATCTGCGCCCGAGAATCGGCGTCGAAAATCGCCTCCCTGAGTTTATCGAAGACGCGCTGAAGACGGGCGAAATCCCGTCAGGACTCAAGGATCTCTTGCGCCGCATGCCCACGGTTGCATCGGTACATTTGGCCGGACGCTTCAGCCGCGCCGGCTTCCGCGAAGATTGCGACGTGCTGATTTCGATGATGCAGGTGCTCGACGTCGAGGGCCTGGAGAACCTGCGCGAACAACTGCGCAAAGGCGGCCCGAACGAAGCCATCGAAACGCTTGGCTTGCTTACGAGATTGGATCCGGATACGGTCGAGCAGGTTTTACCGCAACGCGTCGCTGAGTGGAAGCGCATCGCCCATGACCGCGTGGTTCGCCAGATCGCTTCGAGTGGCTCGCCGGAGCGCGGCCGCCTGCTGCTGCAGCTTCTTGACTTCCTCGATCCGCTGATTCGTCCTCTGGCCGTGGATGAAATCGGCATGTCGGGCGATCGATCGGCGGACATGCGGTTGCTGCGCATCGCCGAAGGTGATTTGCCGAAGGACGGCACCGAATACTTGCGATTGAAGGCCATCGAAGCGCTGGGCCGTTTACGCACGACGGGTGCGGAAGCGGTTCTGCGAAAAATCGCAGAGGCGCGCCGTGCGTTTCGTTGGGCCAGCCCGAGCGAGCTGCGGTTGGTGGCATCGCAGGCCATGGAGAAAATCGATCCCGAGTGGGTGCGCAGTTTCGTGCCACGCAGCGGGTTAAGCGTGGCCGAATTTTCGATCGAACCGCTCGATGTAGATCCGAATTCGTCAGCCATCCGGCAGCGCCGCTATCCGCGGCTTCGCCTGGAACGTCCCGTGCCGGCGACGACCACGAACTTAAAAGAAAATTGCCACATGGATATTCCCGAGCTTACGCTGGGCGGCGGGGTGGCGATTTGCGAGCAGAGTTTGCATCCAGGCAGCGTGGTGAATATGAAGCTGGTGACGTCGCAGAAAACCGTGAAAGTGCAGACCATCGTCCGCGACGCAAACACACAGGCGCGCGCTTTTGAAGTTGTGGATATGGAACTGGAAGAGCGGTCCAAGCTCCGCAAGCTGCTGGTGCAACTGGGCAATGCGCAGAAGCAAACTTCTCCGAAAGAACGCACACGCCGCGGCACGCGAATGATTTTCTCGCAGCCAGCGTAAGGCGCGGGCAGGTTAGTGCGTCGCACGCGGCGAATTCAGACACTTGCTCTCGAAATGCATCCACGCGGTGCATCGGGGGCAAGTCTGGGCCAATAGCAAGCCAGGCGCTCCCGTGTGAGCGAGGGTTAGGTTTCAGTGCTTCTCACAATGGACAGTGCGCCAACCGGCACGATAAAGTACTAGGCGCATTGGGACTAAGCCTCAGCAAGAAACGCATCTTTCCGGCAGCGTCGGCATTCGTATTTGTGCTGGTGTGCGCCGCAGGCAGCGCGCAAAACCCCAAGTCATCGGCGCGCGTGCCCAAGTTCGAGGATATCTCCGCGCGTGCCGGGCTCACCGTTTCACACATTGCTTCGCCCGAAAAGAAATACATCGTCGAATCCATGAGCGGCGGCGTCGGCTTCATTGATTGCGATAATAGCGGCACGCTCTCAGCGCTCGTGGTCAATGGCTCGACGGTCGAACGCTACAACCAGGGCGGCGACCCCATGGTTACGCTTTACCGCGAGATTGCTCCGTTGAAGTTCGAAGACGTCTCCAAGCAAGCAGGCCTGACGCGCAAGGGCTGGGGCATGGGTGTCGCGGTCGCGGACTTCGATAACGACGGCCTGCCGGACCTCTTCGTCACCGGCTTCGGCGGCAACGCGCTCTATCGGAATCGCGGCAATTGCACGTTCGAAGATGTGACCGATAAGGCCGGCGTGCGCGGCAGCGGCTTCATGACCGGCGCGGCCTGGGCCGACTATGACAGGGACGGGTTCGTGGACATTTTCGTCTCGCGCTACGTGCACGTGGACATCAGCAATCCAGGCGCGTTCGGATCCTGCAAGTTTCGCGGTATCGTGGTGCAGTGCGGTCCGTGGGGCATGACGGGCGAAACGGACCTGCTCTACCGCAATCGCGGCGATGGGACGTTCGAAGAAGTTTCGCAGAAGGCGGGCGTCGACGATCCGAGTAAGTATTATGGACTTGGCGTCGTGTGGGGCGATTACGACAACGACGGCTGGCCCGACCTCTACGTCGCGAATGACACAGGTCCGAATTATCTTTACCACAACAATCACGACGGCACCTTCACGGATAACGGGATGCTCGCGGGCGCGGCGCTCAGCAGCGAAGGCGACGCCGGCGGTTCCATGGGAGTTGACTTCGGCGATTATGATCACGATGGACGGTTGGACATCTTCGTCACGAATTTCACCGAACAAGAGGACAACCTCTACCACAATCTGGGCGCAAAAGGTTTCGACGACGTCAGTTGGAAGGCAGGAGTCGCGAAGCCCAGCTATCCCTACGTGAAATGGGGCACAGGCTTTTTCGATTTCGATAATGATGGCTGGCTGGATCTATTCGTCGCTAGCGGGCACGTGTATCCGCAAATGGATAGCTTGCCCGATCCCCGCTCGCACTATAAGGAACCGCTGCTGCTGCACATGAATAATCACGACGGCACCTTCACCGATTCGACCGCAGCGGCAGGACTGGATGCCGTGCCGATGCAGTCTCGTCGAGGCGCGGCATTTGGTGACATCAATAACGACGGCAATATCGGCGTGTTGTTGTTGAACGTCGGCGAGCCGCCCACGCTGCTGCTGAATCATGGCGTGGTGGGAAATCACCGCGTGGAGTTCAAGCTGGTCGGCACCAAAAGTAATCGCGCCGCTATTGGAGCGCGGGTGACCGTGCAGGCTGGCAAATTAGTGCAGTTCAACGAAGTGCGCGGAGGCGCAAGCTACCTTTCGCAGAACGACCTGCGCCTTCATTTCGGCCTGGGCAAGGCAGAGAAGCTCGATTCGGTCGAAATCCAATGGCCCAGCGGCGCAACAGAAAAACTGCAAAATCTCGCCGCCGACGACATCTACACCATTATCGAAGGCCAAGGCATCCGCGCCACGAAACCGCTTCCAGCACCGTAAGTTCTGCATTTGCGAGCCTTGTCGGGAGGGAGAGGGAGAGCGGGCAGGCCTCGCTGCGCTCGGATGACTGTTCGTTGAACCAACAGAGTGGGCGCGCCAAAATGAAAAGGGCGCTCCAACCGCGAGCGCCCGTCCATTTTCGAGCCTTAGACTTCGGACGCAGAACCTCTCTCTGTCAGAACAGCAGCTTCAAGCCGAACTGAAAGATGCGTCCCAGGTGTGCGCCAGAAGGTTGCAGAAAGCCGTTTCCGAGGCATGCTGGATCTCCCGCAGAATTGTTAGCCCCACCGTAGCATGAGCTTGACGCATTCACTCCCGACCACTGCGTGTGGTTGAAAATATTGAAACCCTCAGCTCGGAACTGCATCGATATCGCCTCATGTATCGGGAAATTCTTGAAAAGCGCCATGTCAAAATTCAGACGGTGCGGATTATTTAAAGAGTTTCGTCCCGATGTTCCGAACGTTAGTCCTTGCGGCTGCGCGTAGGCCGCTGGATTGAATAGCAAAGGCCCGGAACCGGGTACCAAGGTAGCCTGGGGAGGCTGTGCATGTGGGTCACCCACCAAATCAGTGTATGACCCGTTCGTGCCAACTCCATTGGCCACTCCAGCGTTGTCGCCGAAAACACCGTTCGTTACACTGAACGGCGTTCCAGTATTGAAAGTTACAATTCCCGAATATTCCCAGCCGCCGAGAATTGCCTTCGCGAAGCCTGTTTCATGGAAGGACGGAATGTTGTAAACGTAGCTGACGGTTAGAATATGGCGCTCGTCGAAGTTGGAGCTGGCACGATTCGCCGCTAAATTGAACGAGTTCACGAAGTTCGCGTCCTGCCAGTCTGACGAATCGTCCAGGGAGTGGCTGTATGTGTAGGCAACCGATAGCGTAAGCGGGGCGATTGTCCGGCGGACCGATACCTGCAGGGAATTGTAAATTGAGTCCGCGGCGTAAGGCTTTCGGGTGATAGTTCCATAACCCACGAACGGACGGTTTGGCGAAGGATCATTGCCGCAAGCCACGCCGAGATTAACCGCTGCTTGCCCCGTCACAGCCGTTCCATTGACCGTGAGGGCGTTGCAATCAGTGTTCACGGTTTGGCCGGTGCTGTTAAACGCCGGGTTAAACGGCGGAGGAGCTGTCTGATCTTGAGTAACGATCGGCTCTCCGGGACTGTAGGGATTAGTGCCGGTGATCGGCTGCAGTTGGTTCGCGTCGAACTGCATAGAAAGATGAGTTCCTTTGCTCCCGACGTAGGAGAGTTCGCCGACCGTGTTCTTGGCAAACTCATGTTGCAAGCTCAAATTCCATTGTTGCGCGTAAGGCCAAACGGCTTTGTTGGCGATCGAGACCACACTCAACGGAAAGGCAAGAATTGGACCTGCTCCTGCACCCACGCAGGTGTACCCCGTTGGCTGTGTGCATGTTCCGACGCCCGAGGCAATGTTGGATTGCGAAGGATTCTGCACAAGCGGTGGGCTACCCTGCAATGACTCGGAGTTCCCTTCGTTGCCTTGGCCGTGGTCGTAGAAAATTCCGTAGCCTCCCCGAATTGACGTCTTTCCATCGCCTCGTGGATCCCATGCGAACCCAACTCGAGGTGCGGGATTCCACAGATGCCCCTTCAGACAGCCTCTCGGCACTCCAGGCCCTCCGCACTGCTGAATGCCGTTGTACAGAAACACGGCGTCTGCGGGGTTTGAAGGCGAAAGAAATATGTTCGTGTTTGTGGGATTCACTAAAGCGCCCGAACCATTGGGATCAAGCGCCGGAGCGTTTGCCGGGTTCCAAGCGTTAGGATTGAAATTAAACTCAGTGCCGTATTTATTGTAATAGGTCCCAAACAGGCTGATGCGTAAACCGAGATTCAATGTTAAACGTGAGGTGATGTGATAATCGTCCTGGATGTATGGCTCCACGAACTGGTAGCGATCGTAATATTTCACATTTTGATTGGCCTGTGAAAAAGACGAAATATTCCCCAGCAGTAAATCCGCAAACGAATTTCCGGTCGACACGTTTGAGTTCGTCGCATCAAACGTTAGGGCGCCACCGTCTTGCAAGCTGGACAACTGATTCTTCTGCGCCAGCACGGCGTAGGCGCCGAACTGCAAATTGTGTTTTCCAAAAATCTTGGTGACATTGTCCTTAATCGTGTAGGTCGGGTTCGCGTTGTTCCAGGGTTCGTAGGAGGGGTCGGCTGTGAATCCGTACGCATTGTTTCCTGATAGGGTAATGGCAGGAAGCTTCGTTGCGAAACCAGGTGCGTCAGGAAAAATTCCCGTCATAGTCATGCTGGCGGGCTTGGCAAATGGGCCTTGATTGGTCAGGAAAATATGGTCGCTCGTGTAGCTGAACACGAACTCGTTAACCAGAGAGGGCGAGGCCGTATACGTCAGTCGCGCGACCGCACTGGTTGTCGGTCCCACAAACTTCGTCTGAATGTTGGGAACGGTGGCGTTGGACCACAGCGTCAACGGCGTAACCGTATTCCACGAATCATGAATGTAGTGAAACGTCGCTCGCAGATTGTTGGTGATGTTATGGTCTACGCGCACCAGCTCTTCGCGCCAATAGGTGGGCTGTGTAAATGTTGTGTTGAAGCAGGAACCTATTGGGGAGGGACATCCTGTCGAACTGTTTGGCGTGGGGACCTCTGCCAGCAGCGCTGTTGCGTTGGCACCAATCGACGCCGCTGGAATCACCGTGCCGCCGCCGGGTAAATTCGGACAATCCGGCCCCGGACACACATCGGAAAAATTCCCGCCGCGTTCGGCGACTGAGGGAACAGGTATGTTCGCGGGATCGCCTTGCGATGCAAGCCAGGCCGATCCTGGCACGCGTTCCAGGCGCCATTCCTCCGACCAAAAGAAAAACGTCTTGGACTTATCGGTATTGTAGTGGCCGGGTATGTAGATGGGACCGCCTATCGTGTAGCCGAAATCGTTCTTCTTGTACTCAGGTGCGTTAGGCGAACTCTGGTCAAAATAACTGCGAGAGTTGAACAAATTGTTGCGGTTGAATTCGTAAACATCACCGTGAAAACTGCTTGTGCCGGACTTGATTTCTGTTTCGACTGTGCCGGAGGCATTTCTGCCGTACTGCGCTCCGTAGTTTGAGGTGAGCACGCGAACTTCGGCGATCGAATCGACGCTGGGAAAAACGTTCAGGGAGTTGTTGCTGCCGTTGTCCATATTGTCGCCGCCGTCCACTTCCCAGTTATTGTTCTCGCCTCTTCCACCATTGATGCTGTAGACCACATTTCCGAGAATGCCCACGGTGCCTTCGTCCTGAGCCGTTTGGTCGTTCACGCCGGGCGTCAGGGTTACCAGTTGCGTGAAATCGCGCCCGTTCAATTGCAGTTGCGTAATTTCGCTTCCAGTGATCGTTCCGCCGATTTCCGACGATTGTGTATCTACTTGTGCCACGTTCTCGCCAGCCACCAAAACTTCGCTTGTTACGGCGCCCACCTCGAGGTTCACATCCACACGCGCCTTCTGTCCGACGCGGAGCACAACGCCTTTGGCCTCGAATCTCTTAAATCCTTTCGCCGTGACGCTGATGTCGTAGCTTCCGATCGGTAGATACGGCACGACCCAGTCGCCGTCGGAGTTGGTGGTCGTCGTCTTGTTGATGCCGATTCCTGAGCTGGAGACGGTTACCTCGGCGCCCACTACCACGGCGCCCGTGCTGTCGTGCACAGTTCCGGTGAACGTGGCCGTGTCTTGGGCCAGAGCTGCTGTAGCGGCGGCCAAAATTAGTAGCAGCGTGCCGAGCGTCAGGCGAAGTGTTTTCATTGGCGACTCCTGGAGGCTGAAATTCGCGCCGAAATTGGATTGCTCGTTACTGTTCAAGTCATGCACGTCGCTGGCTGGGGAGACAACACTTCGGGCTTGGCGGAAGCCGTACGTCTTGCGAAAAACAGCCCTTGGACTGGCAAAAACGGCACGTTCTAGGTCCACCCCAGACCTTTTATTAAATTTATTAAAACTCTTTTATATTCGGTCCAACCATAAGTCAAGCGAAAACTCGGCGCCCCTGCTGCCCGGACGACGTCCGGCCGCCGGGGCGATTATCAGTAGGGCAAAAAGCCTCCTTTCTGCAGTGAATTGTGTCAGTTAACCTCGTCTTGGGGGCGGCAAATGGCGTCAAAGGCAGTCGAGGGAAGGCTTGCGGGACCCTAGGCGCGCTTCACGCCACCGAGACTACTTCGTTGCGGTGACTGAGTCAGCGATTTTGGAACGCACCCCAAACAACCTATGGGCACCGGCACGGCAGGCAGTGAGACTCTGTTTTAATGTGGCTTACGCTTCGATGTGGCCTTCGAAAATGCGGACTGCAGAGCCGCTTACTTTCGGGGTTAGCTTACCGCGCTCTTCTGCTACTTCCACTTGAATTTCGCTGGGGCGGCCCATTTCCACGCCCTGCGTGATTGACAGGGTTTCGGAGGGCTTCAATTGACCGTGATGCACGAGATATGCGCCGAGCGAGCCGCCCGCGGAGCCGGTAGCAGGGTCTTCCACGATGCCCCAGGGGACCATGCCCCGGGCATAGGCGCGTCCGCGGCCGTTGAGAGCGAAGCAATAGGCCATGGTGCCGTGCGGCGAAATCAGATGCGCGAGCGCGCGCATGTTCATCTGGATTTTCGGGAGCACCGCGCGGCGGCTTACTGGAACCATAAGATTTGAAATGCCCGTAGACGTAAATTCGAGGGGAAGCGAAGGAGCCAGGTCGCTAGGCTTCAGTCCCAAGGTTGCAGCGAGCGCGGCGCGCGTGAACGGAGCGCGAATGAAGCGCGCGGGTTTCTGCGTCATGGTGACGCGCACAGGACGTCCATTGTGAAACGTGAATTCGACGGGAAGGATTCCGGCGCCGGTCTGCTGCAGGATGTGTACGCTGCCTTCGGACGCGGGAACGACTCCGAGTTCGGCGAGCAGAAACCAGGTGCCGATCACGGGATGTCCGGCGAGAGGGAGTTCTTGCGTGGTGGTGAAGATGCGCAGGCGGGCGAGCGCACGATTATTGGTCGGGCGCTGAATGAATACGGTCTCAGATAAATTCATTTCGCGCGCGATGGACTGCATTTTTGCGGTCGCGAGGCCATCACCATCGGTTACCACGGCGAGCGGATTTCCAGCGAAGGGCTTGGTGGTGAAAACGTCAAGCGTGTAGAGGCGGCGCTTCATAGTTTCTGCTTTCTGGCCCGGTGACCACGGGCGGTGAGTTTGTGTATGAAAATTCGCGCTTGGCCCTAATGCAACTCCTGACTATAGACGTTCCAGTTCGACGAGTGTGCGTTCGTTGCGCACGTTTCCGGTGTTGAGCGTGGTTTTGGGTTCGAGCAGCACGACGTGGACTTCTTCGTCTGCCACGGGAAGATGCTCGACGCCCTTGGGAACGATGATGAATTCGCCTGGCAGGACCGTGACTTCGCGGTCGCGGAATTTCATGCGCAGACGGCCTTTGACGACGAGAAAGAGCTCGTCTTCGTTTTCATGATGGTGCCAGACGAACGCGCCGGTCAACTTGACGACCTTTACGTAGGAATCGTTGAGCTCTCCAATGACCTTGGGACTCCAGTGTTCGTGCACTTTTGAGAGTTTTTCATTCACATTGATCACTTCCATTGTGTTTCTCCTGAAAAGCCGTAGTGACCTCGCGATGCAGACTGCGCGAGATTTCGCAGCGAGTCGCCGGCTTCACGCACATGGCGCACTAGAGTGCGCCGCTACAGAGTCATGGCT
>Ga0210396_10000197_pt1 | contig 97310 bp, 95 predicted proteins | sample IncBWH17OmetaG_FD_155466 | JGI IMG/M metagenome (GOLD analysis project Ga0210396, IMG submission 155466) | Forest soil microbial communities from Barre Woods Harvard Forest LTER site, Petersham, Massachusetts, United States - Inc-BW-H-17-O ... | reverse complement strand
CATCGTCTCGGTGTGCTGCAGCTCGTGGCGCAGGACGAGCTCGCCGAGCACGCCGTCGCCGACGCCGGTCCCCGCGAGCGCATCGACGACGCGCTCGCGGACCGCGCGCAGGTACGCGCGCGCGGCGGGCGCGTCGAGCAGCTCGACCTCGCCGCGCACCGCGCGCGGCGTCTCGAAGGCGTCGTAGAGCTCCGCGAGCTCCGGGCGCAGCAGCGGCAGGCCCGCGTGGCGGTGCGCGAGCCAGAGGTCCTCATAGGCCGCGATGTGCGCGAGGTCCCACACGAGCGGGCTCATGATCGGCGAGAGCGGGCGCTGCAGCGTCGCGTCGTCGAGGTGCGCCACCAGCGCGAGCGTCGCGCGGCGGACCTCGCTCAGGTCATCGAGCGTTGCGGCGACGAGCGAGTCCGACGCGGGGGCGTGGTCTTGAGGGATGGAGAGGGCCATAGCTCCAGACGCTCACTCAATGTACGACGTTTGCGCCACAACGGCTCACTCCGCGGGCGTGGCGTCGTCGGGATGGGATCCCGCGGCGGGAGCCGCGGCGTCGTCGGCGATCACGTGCAGGCGCCCCGAGGCCAGCAGACTCGCGGGCACGCGCGGGTCCGGGCCGGCGAGCACCGCGGCGAGCGCGTCGGCCTTGCCCGCGCCCGTCACGAGCAACAGGCTACGGCGCGCCGCGCGCAACACGGGCATGCTCAGCGTGCCCCGGTCCGGGGGCGGCTTCGGCGCGTCATGCACCGCGAGGCAGAGCGCGCCGCTGTCATCTTGCACCTCCGCGTGCCCCGGGAAGAGCGAAGCCGTGTGTCCGTCCTCCCCGAGTCCGAGCAGCGCGAGGTCGAGCGCCGGCAACGCGGAGGGTGCAGGCTGCCCGCCGGCGGGCGCGCTTCGTTGTCCGGCGGGGACGCTCCGTTGTCCGGCGGGGACGCTCCGTTGTCCGGCGGGGACGCTCCGTTGTTCGGCGAGGGCGCTCGGTTGTTCGGCGGGGCTACTCCGCGCGTCGGTGGGCGGCACGTGCTCGCGCAGCTCCACCGCGTAGGCCCGTGCGGCCTGCTCCGCGCCGAGCTCGCCGCGCATGCGGTGCTCGCGTGGGGGCGCGCCCCGGATGCGCGCCAGCAGCGACTCGACGACGAGGCGGTGGTTGCTCTCGGGGTCCTCCGGGTCCACGCAGCGCTCGTCGCCGTACCACAGCTCGATCGCGCTCCAATCCGGCAGCAGCTCCGCGAGCAGCTCGTACGCGCGCCGCGGCGTGTTACCGCCCGCGAGCGCGAAGTGCGCCGCACCGCGACGTTCGAGCGCCTCGCTCAGCGCGCGCGCGATCTCCTGCGCCGCGCGCGCCGCGGCGGCCTCGGGGTCGGCGAGGGTCGTCAGGTGCGTCACGGCGTTGACCTCGCGGCGCGGTGCGCGCCCCTCACGGCGCCAGCTCCGCTGCAGCCGCCAGCGCGGGGCCGTACGTCGGATCGCGCAGCAGCGCCTGGCGGATGCCCTCGCCGAGGATGCCCGCCTCGCCGCGCGAGGCACCGAGGATCGTCCATTCGCGCTCGCTACCCCGCGCGTCGCGACTGTAAGCGTGCAGGCCGCCGGGGCCGCGGTCCAGGCGCAGCGTACGTCCCGCGGCGGTCTCCAGCGCGAGTCCCGCGAGGCCGCGCACCTGCAGCTCCGGCGCCGCCTCCAGGCGCAGCGCGATTGGCTGGTCGGCTCCCTCGGCCCCGCCGGCGTTCGTGTCGTCGGCGTCGGCCTCGCCGCAACTCTCGGCGCGGGCCTCGCCGACGAGGCTGTGCTCGCGCGCGTGCAGCGGCTGCACCTCCCAGCCCAGGCGCGAGGCGAGCCAGCCGACGAGCAGCATTGCCGCGATCGCGGACTCCGGGTGGTGGCGGATCGCGACGTCCGCGATCGCGCGCAACTCGCGCCGGCGCGCCGGCGGGTCGAAGGTGGTCGCGATCCGCTCGCGCCACGGCGTCGAGCGCAGCCACGCGAGATCGACCACGTACGCGCGCTTGGAGAGCTCGCGCGCGCGCTCGATCGCGGCGCGGAAGTCGGGCTCGTCGACCGAGTCCAGCAGCACCGCCTGCGCGAGCCCGAGCAGCGCGTCGATGATCTCGTGGTGGCCGTGCGGGGACCACAGCAGCGTCGGCAGATCCGTCACGACCAGCGGATCCGCGATCGTCGCGAGATCGTCGAGGTGGCGGTCGCCGAGCTCGACGACGACGGTCTCGCGCAGCAGGCTCAGCTCCCCCGGGCGCGGGTCGCCCTCGGAGGCGACCGTCGCGCGCGCGTCCAGACGCTCGCGGCCGGGCTCGTAGGAGAGCACCACCAGGCGCGAGGCGTGGAAGCGCCCGACGCCGCGCAAGCGGTTGGCGATCTCGCCGCTCCACTCGCGATCGACGAACGCGATCATGTTCAGCGCGCGCGCCGGCACGAAGCCGCCGTTCTCGGCGTGGCGCTCGGCCAGCAGGCCGCGCAGGGCCGCTTCGATCCGGTCGGGCGTCGTGCCCTGCTCACTCCAGACCGCGTCGCTGACGGCGGGCATCAGATCGCGCGCCAGCTGTGGCCTTCGCGCAGGATGCTTGCCGCCTCCGGCGGGCCCTGCGAACCCGCTTCGTACTGTGGCAGCGGTCCCGGCGCGGCTTCCCACGCTTTGACGATCGGGTCGCAGATCTGCCACTGCGCCTCGACCTCGTCGTTACGCGTGAACAGCGTCGGGTCGCCGCGCATCGCATCCATGATCAGGCGCTCGTACGCCTCCGGCGACTGCGAGAGAAACGCCGTCCCATACAGGAACTCCATGTTCACCGGGCGGATGATCATGCGCGTCCCCGGGATCTTCGCGCCGAGCTGCAGCGAGACGCCCTCGTTGGGCTGCAGCGTCAGGATCAGCTGGTTGGGGCGGATCCCCAGCGAGCCCTCCTGATTGAAGGCAAGGTGCGGAACGGGCTTGAGCGTGATCGCGATCTCGGTGATCTTGCGCGCCAGGCGCTTGCCGGCGCGCAGGTAGAACGGCACGCCCGCCCAGCGCCAGTTGTCCACTTCCAGGCGCAGCGCCGCGAAGGTCTCCGTGTTGGAATGCTCGCGCACGCCCTCCTCTTCGAGGTAGCCACGTACGTCCTCGCCGCCCGCGTGACCCGCGCCATACTGGGCGCGCAGCGCCATCTCCGATATCTCCGGCGCACGCGGCGCGTGGATCGCCTGCAGGATCTTCACCTTCTCGTTGCGCACCTCCTCGGAGGTGAAGTTCACCGGCGGCTCCATCGCGACGTGGCACAGCAGCTGCAGCATGTGGTTCTGAATCAGATCGCGCAGCGCGCCCGCGTGGTCGTAGTAGCCCGCGCGGCTGCCGATGCCGATGTCCTCCGCCGCCGTGATCTGCACGTGTTCGATGTAGTTGCGGTTCCACAGCGGCTCGAACATGCCGTTCGCGAAGCGGAACGCCAGCATGTTCTGCACCGTCTCCTTACCCAGGTAGTGATCGATGCGGAATACCTGCTGCTCCTCGAACACCGCGAGCACCTCGCGGTTGAGCTCCTCGGCCTCCGCCAGCGACGTCCCGAACGGCTTCTCGATGATCACGCGCACCTCCGCGTCCTCGTGCCGCGCGAGACCCTGCTTGCCGAGTGCCTGCACGATCACCGGGAAGAAGCTCGGCGCCGTCGAGAGATAGAACGCGCGATTCAGCGCTTCGCCCTCGCGCTCCTCGAACTCGCCGAGCACCTTCTCGAGCTCCTCGTAGACCGACTCCTCGTCGAAGGTGCCCGGCACGTAGCGCACGTCCTCCAGCAGCCCCGCGAGCACGTCCGCGTCCGGCGTGCGCCGCGAGAACGCGCGGATCGCCTCCTCGCACTCCGCGCGATAGTCGTCGTGCTCCTTCTCTTTGCGCGAGACCCCCACGAGGTGAAAGCGCTCCGGCAGCGCGCCCTCGTGCGCGAGGTTGTACAGCGCCGGCAGCAGCTTGCGCCGCGCCAGGTCGCCCGTCGCGCCGAAGATCACCAGCGTCGTCGGGCTCACCGGCAGCCGCTCCAGGCCCGCGACGAGCGGGTTCTCCGGCTCGTCCGCCACCGCCGCCCCCGCCGGCGCGTCGCTCATCGGCGCTTGCCGCCCTGCTTCGCTGGCGGCGCGCTCTGCACGGCGTGCCCGCCGAACTGGTTGCGCAGCGCGGCGAGCACGCGATGGGCGAAGTCGCCGTTGCCGCGCGAGTACAGGCGCGAGTACAGCGAGGCCGTGATCACCGGCGTCGGCACGTCGCGCGCGGTCGCCTCCGCGATCGTCCAGCGGCCCTCGCCGGAGTCCGCGGTGTAGCCGGTCAGCGCGTGCAGGTCGTTGCCGTCCGCTTCGAACGCGCGCGCCGCGAGTTCGCACAGCCACGAGCGCACCACCGAGCCCTGACCCCAGAGGTGCGCGATCTTCGCGTTGTCGAGCTCGTACTCGCACTTGTCGAAGAGGTCGAAGCCCTCCGCATAGGCCTGCATCAGGCCGTACTCGACGCCGTTGTGCACCATCTTCACGAAGTGCCCCGCGCCCGCCGGGCCGAAGTGCAACCAGCCCCGCGGCCCGATCGCGCCGCGGCTGACGTCGTTGGTCTCCGGCGCGAGTACGTCGAGGATCGGTGCGAGTCGCCCCACCGCCTTGTTCGGGCCGCCGACCATCATGCAGTAGCCGACTTCCAGTCCCCACACGCCGCCCGAGGTGCCCACGTCGACGTAATGGATGCCCGCTTTTTTCAGTTCCGCCGCGCGGCGCTTGTCGTCGGTCCACTTGCTGTTGCCGCCGTCGACGATCGTGTCGTCGCGCTGCAGCAGCTTCGCGAGCCGGTCGATCGTGCGCTGCGTGATCTCGCCGGCGGGCAGCATCAGCCACACGATCCGCGGGCCGCGCAGCTCCTTGACGAGGTCCGTCAATGCGTTCGCGCCGACCGCGCCATCCTTCACCGCGCGTTTGACCGCGTCGCGATCGGAATCGAAGGCCACCACTTCGTGGTCGGAGTCGCGGCAGATGCGGTGCACCATGTTCTCGCCCATCTTGCCGAGTCCGACGAAGCCGATCTGGGTCACAGCTACTCCTCTGGTGTAGGTTTCGCGCGCACGCCGCAACAAAGGTACCCGCTTGCGCCCCGCCACCACCCGCTAACGCAGATGAGCCCCGACCCCAGCCACCAACGTCCCGATCGCAACCTCGCGCTCGAGCTCGTGCGCGTCACCGAGGCCGCCGCGCTCGCCGCCGCGCGGCTCGTCGGCAAAGGCGACAAGGAGGCCGCCGACCAGGCCGCCGTCGACGGCATGCGCTACGCGCTGCACTCGATCCAGATGGACGGCCTCGTCGTGATCGGCGAGGGCGAGAAGGACGAGGCGCCGATGCTCTACAACGGCGAGCGCATCGGCGACGGCTCGCCGCCCGAGGTCGACATCGCCGTCGACCCGCTCGAGGGCACGACGCTCGCCGCGCACGGCATGCCGAGCGCGCTCGCCGTGATCGCGCTCTCCGCGCGCGGCACGATGTTCGACCCGGGGCCGTGCGTCTACATGGAAAAGCTCGCCGGCTCGCCCGAGATTGCCGACCTGCTCGACCTCGACCGCCCGCTGCCCGAGACGCTGCAGCTGATCGCCGCGCGCAAGGGCACCGACATCGGCGACGTGATGGTCGTCGTGCTCGATCGCCCGCGCCACGAGCGGGGGATCAAGGCGATTCGCGAGGCCGGCGCGCGCGTGCGCCTGATCGCCCACGGCGACGTCTCCGCCTCACTGCTCGCCGTCACCGAGCGCTCGCCGGTCGACCTGCTCTGGGGCATCGGCGGCACCCCCGAGGGCGTCATCTCCGCCGCCGCGATCAAGTGCCTCGGCGGCCAGCTGCTCGGGCGCCTGTGGCCCCGCGACGAGCACGAGCGCCGCGCCGCGCTCGACGCCGGCTATGACCTGCAGCGCGTGCTCGACCGCGACGACCTCGTCGCCGGCGAGGACGTGTTCTTCTCCGCGACCGGCATCACCGACGGCGACGTCCTGCAGGGCGTGCGCTACCCCAGCGCCGGCGGCGCCAGCACCGAATCGCTCGTCATGCGCACCCGCTCCGGCACCGTGCGCCGCGTCAGCGCCCGCCACGACCGCGCCAAGCTCCGCGCGCTCTACGGCGACGCGCGCTTCGCCTAGCGCTGCACCTTCCTTCGCGCGAGCGAGCCATCCCAAGCCGTGCCTACGTTTGGGGGATGTCTGCCACGCTTGCCCCGCCGCCTGCTGCGGTACGCTCGCGCCGTGCACCGCTTCCCGTGCTGCGCGCCGTGAGCGCATCCGAGCTGCTCGATGGCTTGGCCGCACTGCCGGGCTCCAGGGACGCGGGCGGCGACGGCAACGGCATCGTCGCAAGTCGTCTGCTCGTCGGTATCGAGTACGCGTGTGCGACGGCGGTCGAGGAGGCACGACTGCGCTCCGCGTGGAAACGCCGTCAGGGTGGCGGAGCCACGCCGTTGGTGCTGTTCGGGGACGACCCCGAGCACGCCGGCTTCGTACGCGTGATCGGGCCGCAGGGGGATGGGGCGATGCGGCGCGTTCGCTGCGAGTCGCTGCTGGAGCTCGCGCGGCGCACACTCTCGCTCAAGCGCTTGCAAGCCACCCGGCTGTTGATCGAAGAGCTCGATCGCCTCGACGCCGAGCGGATCGCCGGCCTGCGCGTGCGCGGTCTTGGCACCGAGCACCTGTATGGCGAGCGCCTCCCGGAGCTACCGCGTTGGGCTGAGCTTCGCGAGCTCGTGCAGGGGGTCAATCGCGCCGGCTGGCGGGAGCTGCTCGGCGACCTCGGCTACACGATCGAACAGCTCAAGCCGGCGGGCTATCTCGCGCGGTTCGAAGGCCGGCCCGCAATCGTTATCCATCCCCGCGCCAACGCCTGGCTGTTCGCGCGCCTGGACGAGGAAGGCCGCCTTCCCGAGGGCGCGCTGGTTGCGCAGTGCCGGGCCGAGGGCGCTCCCTACGGGATCCTCGCCGCCGGCCCGCGGCTGCGGCTGCTGGCGGCCGCGCCCGAGGAGGCGGGCGCCACGACGCGCTACCTGGAGCTGGACGCCGCCGCGCTCGAGCCCGACCGCCGCGCGCTGCTCGGCTTGCTCGCGCCGCGCTACCTCGCGCAGGGGGAGCTGCGCGCCGTGCTCGAGGAGGCGCGGGACTACGGCCAGGAGCTGCGGCTGCGCCTGGATCGCGTGCTGCGCCAGGAGGTCCTGCCGGTATTGGGCCGCGAGCTGGGTCGCTGGGCGCAGGCCGCGGGTCGCGACCTCGGTGAGGACGCCGTCCGCGAGGAGCTCGAGGCCGCGGCGCTGCTGTTCGTGTTTCGCGCGCTCTTCCTGCTCTACGCCGAGAGCGCCGGCCACCTGCCGATGGTCAACCCGACATATCGTGGGAAGAGCCTCACGCGCGTCTGCGAGCGTGCCTACGAGGAGAGCGACAACGCCGACCCGGTCGCGTGCGCCCTCTGGGACGACGTCGCGATGCTCATCAAGCGCATGCGCACCGGCCACCGCGCTTGGCAACTGCCCCCCTACAACGGCGACCTGTTCGCCGCGGGCGCTGTCGCTGGTGCCGCGACGCTCGAGCTGGCGGCGATCCCCGACGCCGCGCTTGGCGCGGCGCTCGTCGCGCTCGCCCGCGACCCCAAGGATCGCGCGATCGGCATCGACTTCTCGAGCCTCGAGATCGGCCACCTCGGCTATATCTACGAGGGCCTGCTCTCGCTGCGGCTCTCGCTCGCGGATCGCGACTACGCCTACGACGCGCACGCCGACCGTTATGTCGCGACCGACGGCGACACCGTGCCCGACGTTCGCGCGGGCGAGCTGTTGTGGCTCACCAACGAGGGCGGGCGCAAGAGCGCCGGCGTCTACTACACGCGCACCGAGCTCGTGCGCCATCTCGTCCGGCGCGCCGTGGGCCCCGCTTTCGATCGTCATCTCGCGGAGGTCGAGGCGCTGGTCGCCAGCGATCCCGCGGCGGCGGCGCAGAAGGCGTTCGACTTCTTCGTGCTCGACCCCGCGTGCGGCAGCGCGCACTTCCTGGTCGAGGTCGTCGATGAGCTCGCTGACAAGCTCGCCGCGCTGCTCGGCAAGGTCGCGCTGCCCGCGGTGCAGGCGCAGCTCGAAGCGCTACGCGCGAAAGCCGCCGCGTACGGCGCCGGCGTCGAGGACACCGCGCTGCTGAAGCGGCTCGTGCTCAAGCGCTGCGTCTACGGCGTCGACCTCTCGCCGATGGGCGTCGAGATCGCGAAGGTCTCGCTGTGGCTCTCGACGTTCGTGCCCGGGCTCTCGCTTGCCTACCTCGACCACAACGTCCAGCGCGGCAACTCGCTGATCGGAGTCGTCCGCGCCGAGGACGTCGGCGAGGGGACACTCTTCGGCGATGCGCTCGCGCAGGCGATCACGGAGGCCGCGCGCGCAGCGGCGAAGCTGCGCACGATCGACGACACGACGCCCGAGCAGGTCGCGGCCAGCCGCGCCGCCGACGCCGAATTGCGCGAACAGGAGGCGGGGGCACGGCGGCTCTTCAACCTGTGGACCGCCGAGCCGCTCGGGGTGTGTGGCACGCGCGACGAGGCGCTGCGCCAGGGCGACGAAGTGCTGGCCGGGACGGTAACGCTACTGGCGCCGGCCGCCGATTTGCTCGCTGAGCGCGAGCATTTCCTGCACTGGCCACTCGCGTTTGCCGAGGTCTTCGCGCGCGAGCGGCCGGGGTTCGACGCGGTTGTCGGGAATCCGCCGTGGGATGAGGTCACGGTGGAGGAGCTCGCGTTCTATGCGCGCTACCGGCCGGGACTGCGTGCTCTGCCGCAGGGCGCGCGCGAGCGCATCTTGGACGAGCTGCTCGCGGAACGCCCGGAGTTGATCGAGCGGTATGAAGCGAGCAGGGACCACACGAATATGTTGCGACGTTACTTCGCGACGACGAGTGAGTTCAAGACATCGATCGGCGACCCCGACGTCTACAAGCTCTTCTGCCAGCGCTACGGACAGCTTGTAGGTGACAGTGGCGCGATCGGGGTGGTGCTGCCGCGTAACGTCTTTGCGGCGAAGGGCTCGGCGGCCTTTCGCGTATGGCTGTTCGACAACGCATTTCCCGAGCGAATCGATTTCCTGCTGAATCGGCGTTCATGGGCTTTTGACATTCACCCGCAGTATTCGGTGGCGTTGCTGGTCGCGCATCGAGATGGGGGCGAGCAGGAGCTGGAGGTCGCGGGGGTGGCCGCTTCCGCGCAGGAGTTCGTCAAGCAGATCGAGGAACCGGGCCTACGCTTGCGGCGTCCGGCGCTCGGACGGTTCTTGGAGATTCCGCTGCTTCATGACCAGGTGGCGGCGGACCTGCTTGCCAAGCTGCGCGGGGAGGGCCCGTTTGCCGATGGCGGCGGTCGCTGGAGGTGCTTCCCGGTGGCGGAGTTTCACGAGACTCACGACGCGGGCTTCTGGCGGGATGCGATTGTAGGCCGGCCATTGTGGAAGGGAGAAAGCTTCGATCAGTACAATCCGCACGGAGCCGGTGAGCGACCTTGTCCGCCCAGCGATGCGGCTCTGATCAAGGCTCGCAAGTCGCGTCCTGGAGCCGACTCGCTGGCGGCTGAGACGACGGCGGTCGATGACCGCAGAACGGCGGTCGTGCGCACGGTAGAGCGCGCGCGCCTCGCATTTAGGGACGTCACTCGAGCGACGGACTCGCGCACTGTTCGCGCATGTTTGATCCCGCCCCTGCACTTCCTCACCAATACCGCGCCATATCTCACATTTGTCGACGACGATCGGTGGAGCGAAGCGGCGTGTCTAGCGGTTCTGAACAGTCTCCCGTTCGACTGGCAGGCTCGCCGCTTCGTCGAGATTCATCTCAACTTCTTCGTGCTGGAGGGCCTGCGAGTCCCACAGCTCGACGACGACACCTTCGCGGCGCTGGCGAGCGACGCCGCCCGCCTCTCCTGCGTCGACGAGCGCTTCGCCGAGTTCGCGGCGGCGACCGGCGTCGAATACGGCCCGCTCGACCCTGAGCAACGCGAGGCCCTGCGCGCCGACATTGACGCGCGCGTCGCCTACGCCTGGAGTTTGACCGCGGATGAGCTCGAGGTCGTCTTCTCCGACTTCACCTTCGACGCGGTGCCGGCGGACTATCGCGAGCGCGTGCGCGCCCGCTTCGCCGAGCTGCACAAGCGGCGGTAGATGCCAATGCCAAACTCGCGCCCCAACGCCCGGCCGCATGTGCTCGACAACTTCGAGGCCGAGCGCGACCACGCCCAGGCGCTCGCCTACCTGATCGGCGACGTGCCGCGCCAGCATGCGCTGGCGGTCGCCACCGGCTTTCTCGATCTCGGTGGCCTGCACCATCTCGCGACGATCGCCGACGGCCGCCCGACGCGGCTGCTGATCGGCGCCCAGCCGGCGCCGGCGTTGGGCGCGGAGCTGCCGCTCGGCCTGTTCGAGTTGCACCGCGAGCGGCTGCGCGACGAGCGCGATCTCTCGCGCTTTCCTCCCTCGCGCGCTGCTCGTCGCCTCCAGGTGGTGAGGGAGTGGCTCGCGCGCCCGGAGGTGCGGGTCCGCCGCTTCGTCGAGCAGTTCCTGCACGGCAAGGCGTACCTCTTCGGCGACGCGCCCGACGCGCGGGTCGCGCTGGTGACCTCAGCGAACCTGACCGGTGCGGGCATGAGCCGCAACCTCGAGTTGGGGGTCGCCAACTACGACCCCGCGGTCGCAAACCAGGCGGTCGAGTGGTACGACACGCTGTGGGAGCGCGCGATCGACTACGAGCGGGACCTGCACGACCTGCTGTTTCCCGACCCCGGTCTGCTTGATCCGCAGGCGATCTACCTGCGGGCGCTCCTGGAGCTCCAAGAGCCGCCGCTGGACGAGCCCAATCGGGCCTCGCGCCCGACGGGGCTGGAGCTCGCGCGTTTTCAAGCAGACGGCTACGAGCGCGCGCGCGTGATCTGTGGGCGCCACGGCGGCGTCGTCTACGCCGACGGTGTCGGCACCGGCAAGACCGAGATCGGGCTCGCGTTCATCGAGGAGCGCACCAGCGAGGCGGGCGTCTACGCGCTCGTGGTCGCGCCCGCCCAGCTCGCGTCGCGCTGGGAAGAGCGCATCCACCAGGCGCGGTTGCCGGCGCAGGTGATCTCGTTCAATCAGCTTGCCAGCGACGAGCAGCTTGTCCCGGAGGCCGCGAACCGGCGACGGGTGCTGCACAGCAAAAAGGATGCCTACCGGCTGGTCGTCGTCGATGAGGCGCACGCGCTGCGCAACGAGGACACGACCTGGCATCGTGCGATGGAGCGTCTACTCGGCGGCTCGCGCAAGCAGGTCGTGCTGCTCACGGCGACACCGATCAACAACGGGCTCTGGGATCTCTACAACCTCGTGATGCTGTTCGCGCGCCACGACCGGGCGTTCGCGGCACATGGGATCGACTCGGTGCGCGGGCTGTTCCTCACTGCTGGCGCGAACGAGCGCGATCCCGAGAACCTCAGCCCCGATGTGCTGTTCCCCCTTGCCGACGCGGTCAGCGTGCGGCGAGATCGGCGCTTCATCGAAACCGAGTACGCCGGCCAGCAGTTCGCGGACGGCACGCCCGTGCGCTTTCCGACGCCGCGCCTGAGGACCCGTCGCTATGACCTCGACGCGTTTCACCCGGGCCTGCTCGACCGGATCGCGGCGGCAATCGACGGGCTCGCGATGGCTCGCTATAGGCCCAGCGCATACGAGCTCGAGCAGCACGAACTGCCCGCCGAGGCGCAGCTCGCGGGGCTGCTGCGCTCGGGTGTGCTCAAGCGCTTCGAGTCCTGCTGGGCGGCGTGCCTGGAGACCGTGGAGTACATGCTCGCCGCTCACGATGCCTTCCTCGGGGCGTGGGAGCGGGGCGAGGTGCCCTCGGCTGGCGCATTGCGCGAAGCCGCGCGGGCCGAGGCCGGCGAGAGCGGTCTGGCCGGCTGGCTGGAGGAGACGCTCGCGGGCGACGCCGACGCGCGGCCCGTTGCGGAATTCGACCCGCAGTATGGCGACGCGGTGCGCGCGGATCGCGAACGCCTGCGGACGATCTGCGAGGAGCTCTCGGCGCTCGACGCGACCGCAGACCCCAAGCTGGCGGCGCTGTGCGAACTGCTCGAGTCCTCGCCGGCTGAGAAGATCGCGGTCTTCGCTACCTACGCCGCGACCGTGCGCTACCTCGACGAGCACCTCCCAGCGCCTGTCGGCGGACGCGCGCGGGTCGTAGTGATCGGCGAAGAGACGAGCCCCGATCAGCGCATGGCGGCGCTGGCGCGCTTCGCGCCGGACACAGTCGTGCGGCCCGGCTACGCACCGCCGGACGGGACGGTCGATCTGCTGCTCTCCACCGACGTGCTCTCCGAGGGCCAGAACCTCCAGCAGGCGCAGGCCGTGATCTCCTACGACATGCCGTGGAACCCTCAGCGCGTGGTGCAACGCAACGGTCGCGTGATCCGCCTGCGCTCGCCGCACGAGGAGGTTCTGCTGACGACGATGCTTCCCGAGCAGGGCGAGCTCGAGCGACTGCTGGGGCTGGAGGCGCGCATTCAGGCGAAGATCGTCGCGGCCGGCGTCTACGGCATGGAGTCCGAGGTCATCGAGGGGACCCCCGCGGGTGAGCAGCGGTCTTATGAGGAGCTGCGCGCCTACTCGCAGCGGCTCGTGGATGGCGACGTCGAGCTGCTTGATCAGGGCGAGGTCGAGTCCGGTGCGTTCGTCGGTGAGCAGTTGCGGCGTCTGTTGGAGCGCGCCTTCCAGGAGGGCGAGCTCGAGCGCATACAGCAGCTTCCGTGGGGTGTCGGGGCGTGCTTTCGTCAGACGCTCACGGCGCGCTCGAGTGGACCGCCGGGGATTTTCTTCGCGATGCGCACGCCGCCGGCGCCTGGCGAGCAGCGCGGCCGGCGCTACTGGCGCTACGTCGAGCTCGGCGGCGAGCGACTGTGCACGGGCGACCTCGAGATCCTGCGGCGGATCGATCCCGCCGGCGGCGAAGCGATCGCGGACCTCCACCAGATCGACATCGAGCGCGCCTGGCAGCTCGCCTCGGCTGACGTCGTCGCAGAGCACAACGAGCGCGCGGACGTGCGCGAGGAGCAACAACTGATCGGCCCGCGCCAGCGCTGGGCGCTGAATGTCCTGCGCGATCCAGGCGTCGCCTCGCCGCCTGGGGCCGAGGAGGTCGAGGAAGCCCTCTCCGTCGGCCGCAGCTCGGCCGTCCGCAAGGCGCTGGGGTCGATCGAGTCGCGTGTGAATAGCGGCGAGATCAGCCTCGACGATGCCGCGCGCGAGATCGTGCTCCTGGTGGAGCGCTTCGGTCTGCGACCCGTTGCGCAACCGTCGCTGCCCGCGAAGGTCACGGTCGAGGACCTCGGCGTGGTCTGCTGGATGGCGGTACTACCGCCCCGAGGCGGCCAGGCCGCCTAGCGCTCCTCGCGCCGGTCGTCGGCGGTCGCCGACGCGACGCTCGCGACGGCGGACTCCGCGAAGCGCCCGGCGCGCGACGGCGCGAGGTCCAGGCGCGCGAGCGAGCGCAGGAAGCCGTTCGTGACGAGCACATGGATGCGCGACTGCGTGAGGTTGTACAGCCAGCGCCCGAGGCCGAAGGAGATCGCGGGGTAGAAGTTCGCGACCTCCACCTCCACGTGCAGGCGCGCGCGCGAGGACTCGTTGCTCGGTAGGCGGCGCACGTCGATCTGCAGGTACCCGTCGCGCCCGCGCCCGGTGCGCGCGACGAGCAGACCGCGCTCGATGCGCCAGCGCACCATCCCGTGGTCGGGCTCGAGCAGATACTCGGGAGCCTTGAACGTGAGCAGCTTCAGCGGCTTGAACAGCAGCACCACGAAGCGCTCGCGCTCGGTGTAGCGGACCCGCACGAGCCCCAGCGTGACGCGCCTCAGGTAGCGCCAGTAGGTGCGCGCGAGGCGCTCCAGGTAAACCGGCGACCAGATCGCGGTGAGGCGCTCCTCGCTGAGCAGCAGGTCCGCGGTTTGCACCGAGCGCACCGCGCCCGTCTCGCGATCCACGGAGGTCGCGTCGCGCAGGTTCGTGATCGACGCCTCGCGCATGTCCCACCCAGGCTACTGGCGAGGTCTCCTCAGCTTGCCCGCGAGGCTCGCCTCAGCTTGCGGCGGCGGCGCCGCCGGTGCTCGCGGTCGCGGTGGCGGGGGCCGCGGCTGCGGGTGCGCTCGGCGGGCTCGCTTCGGCCGGTTCGCCGAGCATGGGAGAGTTCGGCACGCTGCCCACGACCGCGGTCGTGACCCGCACCGTTTCCTTGATGTTCAGCGCGCGCGCCGTCCCCGCCGTGAGATCCCACATCGCGCCGATGTGCCCGTAGGGACCGCGGTCGATGACCGGCACCGTGAGGCGGTGTCCGCGGTAGCCGATCTGCACGAGCGTTCCGCAGGCGAGCGTCCGCGAGGCCACGCCGACGAGCGTGGGGCTCATCGTCTGCCCGCACGCGGTCTTGTTGCCGTAGAAGCCCGGGCCGAACCACGTCGCGAGCGTGCGCTTGGGGAACGCTTCGCCCGGCGCCGCGCCGCCACTCGTCGTGGCGCTGCCGGTCGAGCTCGTCGCGCCGCTCGCGGTCGAGCCTTCGCTGGATGCCGGTTCGACCGCCGCGCTCTTCGCCGCCGCGCCGCCGGTCGTGGCCGTGCTTGCGCCGGCGCTCGCGGGGAGGGCGAGCACGGCCCACAGGCTCAGCACGGCGACGCGCCGGGCGTACGAGCGAAGGTTGGCACGCGGAGCGTGCTTGGCGAAAGCGGTCTGCATGTGAATCGGTTCCGCCTACGGGGTGAGCTGACGGGCTCGCGCCTTGCGGCGCTACGGCCCCAGTCGGACCGATTCGCCCCAGTGAGCCGACGCTCGGCTCACATTGGGTCCCCCGTCCGCCGTGATCTGGATCGCAGCGGCTCGGCGTGCGGGGCAGTATACAGGTCCGCCGGACGGGCGTTGCGCGAGCGATCGGATCTCCGGTAGGCGAGCGCTCAGCGCAGCGGGCGCAAGCGCTCAGACGCCCGGCAGGCGACCGAGCGCGTCCTTCAACAGGCGCCCGCTCGTCGTCAAACCGCTCTGCGCGAGCTCCCCGAGCAGCTCGACGACCGACGCCGCCAGCTCCGGCCGCGTGGGGGGACGCACGGGTACGCCCTGCGCGATCTCGTCCTCGGTCTCGAAGCCCTGCCGCGGGATCGGCGGCTCGCGCGGCAGGGTCGCACGCTTGGCCGGAGGCTTGCGAGTGGGCTTCGGGGTCGAGGTCCCGGCGGCGCGCTCGACCGCGGGCTTGGGGAACGTCGTGGCAGCACGCTTGACCGTGGGCTTCGGGGCCGCGGCGGCGGCGCGCTTGGCGGCGGCGCGGCGCGCGCTGGGACGCTGGGGGCGGGTACTGGGCAGGCTCGCGAGGATGCCGGCTGGCTCGCCCGCGCCGGTGCGCTTCGTGCCGGGCCTTGGTTTCGCGTTGCGGGTCGGTTTCGCGTCGCGCGTCGGTTTCGCGTTGCGGGTCGGTTTCGCGTTGCGCATCGGTTTCGCGGCGCCTTTGGCGGCGCGCGCGGGGGGGCGCTTGGAGTGGTTGGCGTCGTCGGGTGGAGTCATGCGCGCGCATCATCGCGCATAAGGAAGATGGGCGGCGAAGCGTTAGCATAGGGTCCACGTTGCGTTGTAATGTCGGGCGGGCCTCGGCCGTGGCCGGGCGGGCAGACTCGGTCGGGTCCCCGGTCGCGTTCGGCGGGGTCGCGGTCGCTGCGGCGCCCCCCAGAAGATCTCCATCTACGGAAACGGAAGACAATCGATGTCAGTAGTCGAACTGCAGGAGCTCGATGAGATTAAGGGCCTACTGGCGAAGGGCCAGCAGGTGGGGGTGCTGACGTTCGCGGAGATCTCGACCGCGACTTCCGAGCTGGATCTGGACGAGACCGACGTCGAGGAGCTGCACGGCTTCCTCGAGAAATCGGAGATCGAGCTCGTCGAGGACATCGACCCGGCGACGGCCGCGGCGCTGCAGGTCGAGCGCGCGCCGGACAAACGCGGCCGGCGCAAAGCGAAAGCGGCGCTGGACCTCAAGCCGGACATGACGACGGACTCGCTGCAGCTGTTCCTGAAGGACATCGGCAAGGTGCGACTCCTGACCGCCCAGGAGGAGGTCGATCTCGCGAAGCGCATCGAGCGCGGCGACCTCGACGCGAAGCAGAAGATGGTCGAGTCCAACCTGCGCCTGGTGGTCTCGATCGCGAAGAACTACCGCAACCAGGGTCTGCCGTTCCTCGACCTGATCCAGGAGGGCACGCTCGGGCTGGTGCGCGCGGCGGAGAAGTTCGACTACCGCAAGGGCTTCAAGTTCTCGACGTACGCGACGTGGTGGATTCGCCAGGCGATCGCGCGGGCGCTGGCGGACAAGGCGCGCACGATCCGCATCCCGGTGCACGTCGTGGAGAAGCTCAACAAGATCGGGCGCGCCGAGCGCAAGCTCGTGACCGAGCTGGGTCGCGAACCGACGGCGGACGAGATCGCGGAGGTCACGGGGATCGATCCCGAAGAGGTGGACTCGATCAAGCGCTCCGCGCAGGCCCCGGTCTCGCTGGAGAAGCCCGTCGGTGACGAGGAGGAGTCGGAGTTCGGGCAGTTCATCGCCGACGAGCGCGCGGAGTCCCCGTACGAGCGCGCCGCGGAAATCCTCACCAAGGAGGCGCTGCGCGAGGCGCTGGAGAACCTCTCCTACCGCGAACGGCGCGTGCTGGAGCTGCGCTACGGGCTCGGCGGCGAGCACCCGCGCACGCTCGACGAGGTGGGGCGCACGTTCAACGTGACGCGCGAGCGCATCCGCCAGATCGAGAACCAGTCGCTGAAGAAGCTGCAGTCGCTCGCGGAGGCCCAGAAGCTCCGCGACGTGGCCTGAGCACTGGTGCTGCCTCCCAAAGCGCTGCCGCCTGCCGGACGGCAGCAAAAAGGGCTCGCATAGCACGAATACACCAGAGTCACTCCAGGGAGCTACACTGATGTCGTGCCGAGCAAGCATCCCAGAATCGCGGTCACGGCCGACCAGGAGCTCGGGTTGGCCTTGGAGCGGGTGCGCGCCGCAACGGGCACTGCCGAGGGCGACGCGACCCTGGTCCGTCGACTTGCGGTAGTCGGCGCGGATGTTGAGTTGCGTGCTGGGCACGATCGTCGCCGTGCCGCCGAGATGCTGTTCGCCGCTATGGATCGCGGCCGATTCGATCTGGATCTCGACGCCGTCGACAGGCTGAATTTGCCGACGCCTCCTGAATGCCCGTAGACCTCTGGGACGGCGAGGGTGGCCCCGTCATCGCCGATACCTCTGCATGGATGGTGGCGCGGCGCGACGATCGCGCGCGCAAACTCCTGCTCGCCGCGGTGGAGCGCGGCGATGTTGCGTGGTGTTGGCCGGTCCGCTACGAGCTGATGGTCGACGCTCGCGAAGCGGAGGCGATGCTCGCCGTCGATCGCCTGCTGGATGGGCTGCGCGAGCTAGCGGTCGATCGCGCGGTCCAGCGAGGCGTGCTCTCGACAATGCGCGAGCTTGCCGACAACGGGTCCCACGGAGCCCACCGCCTACCGCTGACCGATCTGACCGTTGCAGTAGCGGCGCAGCGCTCGGGTATCGGCGTGTTGCATCACGACCGTCATTTCGAGCGTCTGGGCGAGCATCTCGGCGTCCGCACGGTCTGGATCGCCGAGCCCGCTTGAAGCAGCGCCTGTCCACGCGGTCCCGCGCCATTCAAGCCGGCCGCGTGCACTGCCGATGCCAAGAACATGTTCGACGTGCAGTCAGCTCTGCGTGAGCTGGTCGCCCGCAAGGGCTCGGACCTGCATCTGAAGGTCGACTCGGCGCCGCTCTATCGCGTTCACGGGAACCTCTGCAAGGACGAGGGCGGGGAGGTCCTCACGGCGGAGGACACCGAGCACGCGCTGCATGACCTGCTGCACGACGCGACGAAGCTGCACGAATTCTCCGAGGAGCACGAGGTCGATTTCTCGTTTGAAATCGCGGGGGTGGCGCGCTTTCGCATCAATGCGTTCCGCCAGCGCGGCGTGATCTCACTGGCGTGCCGCGCGATTCCGCACAAGATCAGCACGATCGACGAGCTCGCGCTGCCGGCGGTGATCAGCCAGCTCGCGGAGGAGGAGCGGGGGATCGTGCTGCTCACCGGCACGACCGGCTCGGGCAAGTCGACGACGCTGGCGGCGATGATCGACCACATGAACGAGACGATGAGCAAGCACATCGTGACGATCGAGGACCCGATCGAGTTCGTGCACAAGGACAAGCGCTCGGTGATCAACCAGCGCGAGGTCGGCATGGACACGGCGTCGTTCAAGCGCGCGCTGCGGCGGGTGCTGCGCCAGGACCCCGACGTGATCCTGGTGGGGGAGATGCGCGACGAGGAGACGGTGCAGACGGCGCTCTCCGCGGCGGAGACCGGACACCTGGTGCTCTCGACGATCCACACGGTCGACGCGATGGAGTCGATCAACCGCATGCTCGACTTCTTCCCGCCCCACCAGCACGGCCAGGCGCGCTCGATGATCGCGGGCACGGTCAAGGGCGTGATCTCCCAGCGGCTCGTGCCGGGCGCGAACGGCGGGCGCGTGGCGGTTTGCGAGATCCTGCGCATGACGGGACGCGCGCGCGACATGATCGTCGACCCCTCGCAGACGGGCAAGCTGATGGAAGTGATCGAGTCGGGTGGCTACTACGGCATGCAGACCTTCGACCAGGCGCTCTTCGGGCACCTGAAGGCGGGGCGCGTGACGTTCGATGACGCGATGCACGTCGCGTCGAGCCCGCACGACTTCAAGCTGCTCGTGCAGGCGGACGGCCGCAAGGGGACGACGATGGACGACGTCGCCTCCGCGGAGGCGCAGCGCAACGGGGGTCTGACCCCGCCGCCGCCGGTGGCTTCCCCCGCGCCTGTCGCGCCGGGTGCGGCCCCCAGCGCGCCGCGGCTCACGGTCTCCTAACTCTCAAAACTTCATTTGGTAAAGTGGGGGGGTGGCCGCCAATGACACATGTCCGGTGTGCCGCACGGCGGAGGTCGTGTGCGGCAAGTGGACGCTGCTGCTGATCCGCGATCTCGCGGAGGGCCGCTCGCGTTTCTGTGAGTTGGAGCGCTCGCTGGAGGGCATCAGCCCGCGGACCCTGTCGCTGCGGTTGCGCGCGCTCGAGGAAGAGGGGGTGCTGGAGCGCCAGACCTATCCGGAGGTCCCGCCGCGCGTGGAGTACGCGCTGACCGCGAAGGGCCGCGACCTGCTGCCGATCGTGGAGGACATGCGCGCGTACGGCGAGCGCTGGCTGAGCGTGGAGGACTGCGAGGATCGGGTTGTCGCGGCGCTCGGCGAGGGCGCGGTGGCGGTGGGCGTCAGCGCGTGAGTATGTAGGCGCTCATACCGGGGATCGTGAAGCGGAGCTCGGCGCCTTCGACTGTGAGCGTTCCGCCTTTGATGAGGTCGTCGCGCACGGTTGAGAGCTGCTTTGGCGTGCGCTTGAGCGCGTCGGCCATCGCTCGTGCGGTGGTGGGATGCGCGGAGGCGGCGAGGGTGGCGAGCACCGCGAGGTAGCGTCGTTGCGCGGGGCTCGCGGCGGTCCAGCGGGCGGCGTAGAGGCCGCGCTCGAGCTCTCCTTGAGCGCGAGGCAGAGCGGCTTCGGCGGCCGCTAGGCCGATGCGGTCGTGCTCGGCGGAGGCTCGCCAGGCGTGGTGGCCGTAGAGCTGGACGGCGTATGGGTATCCGCCGGATGCCTGCGCCAAGAGGGCCGCTGCGTCCTCGTCCATCGGTCTGCCTGCCTGCTCGGCGGGGAGCCGCAACGCGCGCACTGCGTCGTGTCGGGTGAGTAGCCCCAACTCGTGCCAGGCGCCGCGCTCGAGGTAGGTGATGGAGTGCTCGGGGGCGCGCATCAGCGGCAGGCCGGCGATCACGACGACTACTGGCCAGCGCTCGCCGGTGCCCTCCTGGAGCAGCGCGGCGAGCGCGGCGAGCTCGCGGCGGAGAGCGAGGTGGGCCTCGTCGAGGGTGAGCACGAAGCCGCTCGCGCGCGCGAGAGCCAGCTCTGCGAGTCCTGTGAGCGCCGAGCGCAGGGCGGGTGTTGGATCTTGCGGGGCATCGACGGGCCGCGCGAACCGACCTGGCCGCCGACTCCCGGCACGCCGGCGCGCAGGGTTGCGGACTCCGCTCGTAGCCCGCGCTTGACGGGCGGCTGCTCGACCAGCTCATGCGCGCGCCGCAGCGCGTCGAGGAGATCGGGCGTGAACGGCGTCTCGGGTCTCATCTCGACGTGCACTCGCGGCCAGCCAAACCGTGAGCCCGCGATCGCGGCGGCTTCCGCGAGCATCACGGTCTTCCCGACGCCGCGCGGCCCCGCGAGCAGGGTCGGCCTCGGGGTGCGCCCATCGAGTGCGGCGATCTCGATCGCTCGCGCAGCTCCTCGAGCACGGCCTCGCGCCCGGCGAGCTCCTTCGGAGGTGTTGTCTAGCGCGTCTAGCGCTGTCTAGCTTGTCTAGCGTCGTCTAGCTGCCTTGCGGGGTAAAAGGCCATGATTAGACGCGTGTCGTGGCTGGTCGACCCATCGGATCTGGCGGTTGGGAGTTGAGCGTCTCTCAGCGCGAGGCGAACTCGCGGTCGAGGACGGCGGCGAAGTCGATCCATTGCGCGGGCTCGGGGTAGAGCTCCAGCCAGCGTGAGATGCCGCGAGCGACCAGCTCGAACTGGCTGTGGTCGATGCGGTAGACGAGGATCGCGCCGGCGTGTGAGCGCTGTGCTGCGGCCCACTCGCGCAGGATGTCGGGAAAGTCGCGGATGTTGTGAGTCACGAGGATGCGCTGCTCTGCGGATGCAAGCGCGAGGACGTCCTCGTCGTCGAGCCCCTCCAGTGCGGGCTCCTGGTCGAGCGCGCGGATATCGTGTCCGTCGTCTTGCAGTCGCTGGCCGACCTTGGGTCCGGAGACGTGCGCATCGAGCAGCAGACGCATCGATGAGGGCTACCGCGGCTGCGGGGCGCTGTGCAGGAAGGGGTAGAGCTCGCGGAGCTCTTGGAGTGGGCGATGGTTTTCTGCGAGTGGCGCGTCGACCTCGTCGGGAAAGCGCTCTGCGTAGGCTTGCGCGGCGCGCAGGTGTCGGTTGCCGATGAGCGGGTGGCTTGCGCGCAGTAGCTCGCTGTCGCCGTCGTAGGAGCGCAACAGGTCGACGATCTCCCAGACGTCGAGGCCGCTGCCGATTACCCACGCGCGGCGGGGCCTGCCGCGGAACGCGATGCCGGGGTGCAGCCGTGTCTTTGCGGCCTCCTCGGCGAGCTCCTCGACGATGGCGCTGCGCGGGCGTCCGGAGCGGCGAACCTCGTCGGTGACGAGCAGGTTGGCCTGTGCGCCGAGCCGGATCGAGAAAGGCTGTGTCTTGGCGGGATGAGTAGCCACTACTACAGTGTAGCGGATGTAGTCGGTCGCCGCCGAAGACGAGGTCGCTGCTCAGTCCAATGGCGCGGTCGTGCGCTAAGAGTGAAGTAGGTTCGGAGTGCCGTCGAGCATCTGATCTGCTCTACGAAGCGGCGACGGGGCGGTTCCAGTACGGCGCGTGCGCGAACCTCGAAGCCTGCCCGGGTATCCAGAGCACCAGCAGCCGCGAATCCGCGACGTACGGCAAGGTCGCAACGACCCTTGAAGCAAGTGGCCTGCAGCTGGCTACGACCTACCACTATCGGCTGCTCGCCGACGACGAACACGAAGTCGAAGGCCAGGAGGTCGGCGGGCAGGCGGCAAGCCAGCAGGGCACGTTCACAACCGCCCCACTGCCAGTACCGCAGGCCGCGACGACCGCGCCGAGCGCGGTCGGTGCGACGTCGGCGACGATCGCGGGAAGCGTTGACCCCGACGGGCAGCCCGCCGCGTACGCCTTCGAACTCGGCGTAAACGCCGGCGCCGCGACGCAGTACGGGATCGTCTACTCCGCCGCCTCCGCCGCCACCGGAGCAGGAGCCCGCGCGGCCGCGGCGCAGGAACCCGCGCGGCGCCGCCGAAAGCAGCACCCATGCGCTCGCGCCAGCTAGAGACGGCTCTCGCGGTCTTCGCGAAGGAGACCGCGGCGCGGCTGCAGGCCGACGTGGAGGCCGGTGCGGAGGTTCCGTTCGAGCTCGCGGGCGGCTCCGCGCGGGGCCGCGGCCCGCGCCTGTACCGCTACGAGCCGCTGACGGAGGCGTTCATCCGCGAGCGCTGGGCGCCGCTGCGGCGGCTGCCGAGCTACGGGACGGCGGTGGCGCTGCTGGAGAGCTTCGACGGCCTCGACCGCTACCTGCTCGCGCGGGAGGCGCCGCTGGGTTCGCGGGGGCGCAAGCCGCGCCAGCGGCGCGCGGGTGCGGATGGTGCGCGCGGCGGCGGTCCGCGCGCGGACGCGGCGCTGCGGGCGCTGATCGAGGACGTGTTCGCGGGGCAGAGCGCGTTCGAGGTGCGCGAGGAGCGGCTGCGCGCGGCGCTGGAGCGCCTGGACTGCGCCGCGCACTCCAGCCCTGCCGAGGTCACGCTGCTCGCGAGCCTGCACGGCCTGACGATCTCCTCGCCCGAGCTCGCGCTCGCGCCGGGGCTGACGCTCGCGCAGACCGACGCGCTGGGCGACGTGCCCGAGGAGGCGCTCGCGCCGGCCCTCGAGGACGGCGGCGGCGAGCCCGGCGGCGAGCGGGCGGGCCGGCTGCTGGTCGCGTTCACCGCGGAGGACACCGACGTCGTGGCCGCGCTCGGCCGCGGCCGCGCGGTGCTCGGGGAACTACTGCGCGCGCTGCGCCTGTTCGGCGACGGCCGCGTGACGCTGGGGCGCCTGGCGTGGGTGCGCGTCGGCGAGGGCGGCTGGAGCGCGCGGGCGCTGCCGTGGGGTGGGCGCCCGCACGGGATGCTGATCGTGAGCGCGGAGCAGGAGGACGAGCTGCGCGCGTTCTGCAACCTCGTCGCGCGCCGCGCGCCGCGCGAGGGCGAGCTGGCGTGGGCGCTGACGCGCTTCGAGCTGGGCTGCGAACGCCAGAGCGAGAGCGAAGCGTTGAGCGACTACGTGCTCGCCCTGCGCGCGCTGCTGGAGCCCGAGAGCCGCGCGGAGGACCCGGCGGAGAGCCGCGCTGACGGTCCGGCGAAGACCTTCACGAGTGGCCTGCTCGCGCTGCGGCTCGCGGCGCTCTGCGCGCTGCCAGCGGAGCGCGTGGCGCTGGAGGGCCGCGTCGAGCAGGCGCTGGCGCTGGAGCACGCGATCGTCGCGGGCGCGGCGTCGCCCCCCGCGGGCGGCGAGGGCCTCGAAGTCGGCGAGGTTGTGCGCGGCGAGTACGGGGGCGGCGACACACTCGTGCGCGAGCTGGCCGAACACCTGCGCGCGCTGCTGCGCGACGTGATCTGTGGCCACCTGGAGCCCGACCTAGTGGCGCTCGCAGACGAGCTGATCGGGCGGGACGATGAGCCTGCCGAGGACTTGCGCGACGATCCGCTCCAGAGCGGCGAGATCGTGGATGTCTTGATCTAGCGTCGTTGCATTCCTTTTCTGGCGGCTTTTGGAAAGAGGCTGCTACCGTGGTGCTATGACCAAGAGCGAGCATCGGCAGTTCGTGGCGAGCTTCGTGACGCTTGACGACGCGATAACGCGCGCCAGCTACGCCCTTTCGAGTGGCGATGTGGCTGTGGCGGAGCATGCGCTCGAGCAGGCGAAGCGGACGGTCTACGAGGATGCACCTGCGTTGACCGTGCCGGAGGTTGCGGATGAGCTGGGTGTGAGCCGTCCGACGGTGCGTAGCTGGATCGCCAAGGGCTTGTTGGAGGCCATCACGGACACCTCGCCGCGGCGTGTGAGGTTCGCTAGCGTTCAGGAGCTCAAGGAGCGCTTGGCGCGGTTGCGCGCTCTCGCGAAGGACGAGCGACGTTTCTCGCAACTGCTGCGCGAGGCGGCCGATCGGCGAGTCCTGGCGCAGCCGGGAGCCCGTGAGGGTCTGGAAGATGCTCTGGCGGGCGACGCAGTGGGCCGTCGCTGAACGGCTCGTTACGCGCTACGGGCGGGGCCTGGGCGCGAGTTAGCGGTGAGCGCGCGAGAGTTCCATCCCAAGCGCAGCCTATGGTCCTCCGCTCAGTCGATCGAAGGACCAACTGTTGCCGCGGATCAGTTATTTTTACGGGATTGGCATCTGGATGTATTGGAACGAGGGGCGCCACTCGACTCCGCACTTTCACGCTTACTATGGCGAGCACGAAGCCTCGCTGGACATGGCAGGTGAAATCCTCGCCGGCAGCCTCCCGGCGCGGCAGCTTCGCCTCGTGCGGGCGTGGACCCGGCTTCATGTCGACGAGCTAAACGCAAGGTGGAACCTGGCCGCCAGCGAAAAGCCTTTGGACCCGATCCCCCCGCTTCGGTAGACTCGCGACTATGAACAAGCTCGTACCCGTCACTGCGGCTGAGGTCATCGGCGATCACCGGCTGCGCTTGACCTTCAAGGATGGGATGGTGGGCGACGTGAGCTTCGCTGACCGTGAGTGGAGAGGCGTCTCTGAGGCGCTCGCGGACCCCAGCTACTTCGCGCAGGTGCGCGTCGATTTAGAAGCTCGCACGGTCGTGTGGCCAAACGGCTATGACATGGCGCCGGAGCCGCTGTACGAGCTCGCTTGCCAGCACCGGGTGCACCCGTCGTCGCGTATACCGGCCTGACTCACCCAAACAGATGCGCGGCGATCCGCTCCAAACCGGCGAGATCGTGGATGTCTTGATCTAGGTGGGGGACGAGGATCGGCTGGGGGTCGGCGAGCGCGTCTTGCAGCCGCGCGATGCTGGCGCGGTCGCGCTGGGCGAGGACGTCGAAGTCGGCGAGGTTGGCGGCGACGCGCGCGGCGAGCGGCTCACCGAGCTCGCCTGAGAGCAGCGCTTGGACCTGCGCGGTGGTGTGGCCTTCGAGGCCGTCGCGGTGGACGCGGTTGACGATCAGCGCGACGCGGTCCATCGCGGCGGCGTCGAGCTGGGCGGCGAAGAAGAGGGTCTCGCGGACGGGCTCGGGCTCGGGTGAGGTGACGAGCAGGAACGCGGTGGCGGGGTCGCGCAGCAGCGCGTCGACGGCGCGGGCGCGCTCGCGAAAGCCGTCGACCATGCCGGCGAGCGACCCAAAGAAGGCGGAGAGGTCGCTGAGCAGGTCGACGCCGGTGAAGCGCGAGAACATCGACAGCACGAGCCCCGTGCCGCGGCCGACCACACGCGCGGCGAGGCCGCTGGGGACGAGGAACATCTTCAGCGCGCGGCCCTCGAGGAAGCCGGTCATGCGCGTGGGGGCGTCGAGGAAGTCGAGCGCGTTGCGCGCGGGCGGGGTGTCGAGCACGATCGTGTCGAAGCGGCCGTCGCGGTGGAGGTCGTAGAGCTTGGCGATCGCGCTGAACTCCTGCGTGCCGGCGACCGACGAGGAGACCTCCTGGTAGATGCGGTTGGAGAGCGCCTCCTCGCGGCTGCGCTCGTCGGGCGCGAGGCGCGTGATCAGCGCGTCGAAGGTGACCTTGGCGTCGAGCATCGCGGCCCACAGCTCGCCGGGCGCCGCGACGCCGTGCGCGGCGAGCAGCGCGGGGTCCACGCGCTGGGGCTCGTTGTCGAGATGGTCGACCCCGAGCGCGGAGGCGAGTCGTTTGGCGGGATCGATCGTGACGACTGCGACCCGCGCTCCGCGCTGCGCGAGTCCGAGCCCGAGCGCGGCGGCGGTCGTGGTCTTGCCGACGCCGCCGGGGCCCGCGAGCACGCAGACGTCCTTGCCGTTCAGTCGCTCGGCGAGCGCTCGCTTGGGCACCGCTGGATCCTAGTCGTGCAGGAATCGCCAGCCCGCGTGCGAATACCCACGCGACGGATTCCCGTAATCGAGCATCGGAGCTTCCCGTGCAAGGAAGGGCCAAGGTCATCGCGTTCGCCAACCAGAAGGGCGGCGTGGCCAAGACGACGACGACGTTGAATCTCGCGGCGGCCTTTGCCGAGGAGGGCCACCGGGTGCTGTGCGTGGACATGGACCCGCAGGGCAACCTCACGATGTCCCAGGGCATCGACCCCGACACGCTGCAGAAATCGATGTACGACGTGCTGGTCTACAAGACCTCGATCCGCGAGGTCGTGCGCCGCCGGGAGGTCGACGTGGCGTGCGCGTCGATCGATCTCGCGGGCGCCGAGATCGCGATGTCGACGATGATCGGCCGCGAGCGCGCGCTGCAGAAGGCGTTCGAGCCGATCCGCGAGGACTACGACTTCATCTGCATCGACACCCCGCCGAGCCTCGGATTGCTGACAATCAACGCGCTGACCGCCGCCGACAAGGTAATCGTCCCCGTGCAGTGCGAGTATTTGTCGATGCGCGGTTTGATCCAGCTGCAGAACACGCTCGCGATGATTCGCGAGAACCTCAACCCGAACGTCGACATCGAGGGCATCCTGCCGACGCTGGTCGACTCGCGCACGATCCACGCAAAGGAGGCGATCGAGATCCTCGAGGAGAACTTCGGCGATCGCGTATTCGCTTCACGCATCCGCAAGACGGTGCGCTTCGCCGAGGCGCCCGTGAAGGGGATGTCGGTGCTCAAGTACGAGCCCGACGGGGTCGCCGCGCAGTCCTACCGTCAGCTCGCACAGGAGGTGCTCGCACATGGCTCAGAATAAGCGCGCCAGCATGCGCGAAGGCCCGCTCGCGGCGCTGTTCAGCAAAACCGAGGAAGACGCCGCGCAGCAGGACGAGGCCGCGGCGAAGGCCGACGCGCAGGCGCCGGCCGGCGAGGCGCCCGTCGCTGGGGAGCAGTCGCCCGCGAGCGACCCAAAGACATCTGCCACTGAGACGAAGTCCTCAGAGCCGCAGGCGAGAAGCACGGCGCCCGTCGTGGACGAGGACGAGCAGGAGCCGGTGCCGAGCCCGCGCGAGCGGCTGCGCAACGTGTTCTCCTCGGAGATCCCCGCGAACGTGATGGAACCGCCGGTCGCGCCCGCGTCGGCGGCTGGGGAGGCGCGCGCGCAGCGCGACGAGCCGCCCGCGCAGGACGCGCCCCCCGCGTACGACGTCTACGCACGCGAGGAGCCGCGCGCGTTCGGGACGGCCGCGCCGGTCGCGCATCCCGTGATCCGCGTGGTCGGCGTCGGTGGCGCCGGCGTGAACGCCGTCAACCGCATGGTCGAGGCCGAGGTCGCCGGCGTCGAGTTCCTCGCGATCAACACCGACCTGCAGTCGCTGCAGCAGTCTACCGCGGACATCACGCTGCACATCGGCGCCGAGCTCACGCGCGGCCTCGGCTCGGGCTCGGACACCAGCCTCGGGCGGCAGGCCGCGATGGACGACTACGACCGCGCGAAGGCCCTCCTGAAGGGCTCCGACATGATCTTCATCACCGCCGGCGCCGGCGGCGGCACCGGCACCGGCGCCGCCCCGATCATCGCGCGGATCGCGCGCGAAGTCGGCGCGCTCGCCGTCGCGATCGTGACCAAGCCGTTCGGCTTCGAGGGCTCCCGCCGCGCCGAGCAGGCCGAGCAGGGCGTGCGCGCACTCGCCGAGGAGGTCGACACGCTGATCGTCGTCCCCAACAACCGCCTGCTCACCGTCCTCGACAAGCAGACCTCGATGGTCGACGCCTTCCGCGTCGCCGACGACGTGCTGCGCCAGGGCGTGCAGGGGATCTCCGACCTCGTCACCCTGCCCGGCCTCATCAACCTCGACTTCGCCGACGTCCGCACGATCATGAGCGGCGCCGGCAACGCGCTGCTCGGCATCGGCATGGGCGCCGGCGGCGAGCACCGCGCGACCGAGGCCGCGATGCAGGCCGTCTCCTCGCCGCTGCTGGAAACCTCGATGGAGGGCGCGCGCTCGATCCTGCTCTCGATCACCGGCGGGCGCGACCTCTCGCTGTGGGAGGTCAACGAGGCCGCGAAGGCCGTCGCCGAGGCCGCGCATCCCGACGCGAACATCATCTTCGGCGCGATGGTCGACGAGAAGCTCGAGGAGCAGGTCTGGGTCACGGTCGTCGCGACCGGCTACGACAAGCAGGAGTCCCGCTCCTCCGGCCGTTCGCGCCTGCGCGAGCCCGAAGGGGAGCCCCGCGTGCAGCGCGGCAGCGGCACCGGCAGCGCGTCCTCCCGCCAGACCCGCCGCGGCGGGATCGCCGTCGACGAGCTCGACGTGCCCGAGTTCATCCCGCGCTGAGCGGAGCACGCAAATCGGCAAATCGCGGTGCGCAAATCTGCAAGCTGCTCCGCGCAGATCCGCAAATCACCTTGCGTAGAAAGAAAGGCTTCCTCGGATCGCGGAGGAATCAGCCCTCGAATTGCGGTGGAGACAGCCCTCGAATTGCGGTGGAGACAGCCCTCGAATTGCGGTGGAGACAGCCCTCGAATCGCGGTACGGAAGTGCCTCGGATTGCGGAAGCTTTAGCCCTCGAGTTGCGGAGAGTTAGCTAGAGTAGGGCTATGTCAGCGATCCTCCACGAGCTCGTCGAGCGCCGGCTGGGCGGCGTGCTCGACCGGCGTATGCGCGTCGAGCCCGTGATCATCCTGCAAGGCCCACGCGCGGTAGGCAAGTCCACGCTGCTGCAAGAGCTCGCGCTCGCGCGGGGCCGAGATGTCATCGATCTCGACGATCTGGATACGCGCGAAGCGGTCCAGGCCGACCCGGCCCTGTTCGTGCGCGGCGAGGCACCGGTGCTGATCGACGAGTTCCAGCATGTGCCGGTGCTGCTCGACGCGATCAAGGCAGAGCTCAACCGCGACGGCGCGCCCGGCCGCTTCGTGCTGACCGGCTCGACGCGCTACGCGACCCTGCCCGCGGCCGCCCAGGCGCTCACGGGACGGGCACATCGCGTGGACGTGCTCCCCCTCTCTCAGGGCGAGATCGCCGGCGCGCGCGAGGGCTTCGTCCAGACGCTTCTCAGCGATCCGAGCGCGCTCGTGGACCCGAGCCCACCCGCGAGCGCACGCGACGAGTACGTCCGTCGGGTCGTCGCGGGCGGATTTCCGATGGCGCTCACACGTACGCGAGCAGCCGACCGCGCGCGCTGGTTCGAGGACTACGTCGAGCTCGTCATCGAGCGTGACGTACTCGAGCTCTCACGCGTACAGCAACGCCGCCAGCTACCGCTCCTCCTGCGTCAGCTCGCCGGTCAGACCGCGCAGGTGCTCAACATCGCGAAGGCCGCGAGGGCAATCGGCATGGAGAAGTCCACCGCCGAGAGCTACACGAAGCTGCTAGAGACCGTCTTCCTCATCCACCAGCTGCCCGCGTGGGGCACGACGCTCGGACCGCGAGTGGGGGCCGCGCCAAAGGTCCATGTCGTGGACAGCGGGCTCGCCGCGCGCCTGCTGCGCCTGACCGAGGATAAGCTTGGGGCCGCCTCGGCATCCGCGCTCACCGAGTTCGGGCATCTGCTCGAGACGTTCGTCGTGGGCGAGGTCTGTAAGCAGCTCGACTGGCTCGACGCGCCGGTCGCACGCGGACACTGGCGCACGCACGACGGCGACGAGGTCGACCTCGTGCTCGAGCGCGACGACGGCGCCGTCGCCGCGCTCGAGGTCAAGGCCGCCTCACGCGTGACCGCGCGCGAGCTACGCAGCCTGCACAAGCTCCGCGCCAAGCTCGGCGCCGGATTCCTGGGCGGCGTAGTCCTCTACACCGGCGCGCGGTCCTACACCCACGAGGGGATCCAGATCGTGCCGGTCAGCCGGCTGTGGCGAGGTCACGACGCCTAGCTTCGGAGGGGAGCGCCGAACTTCGAACCCCCATACCCTTCCCCGATGGGTCCGTCCAACCGAGGCGCCGGAGGAGTCGTCGCGGCCGGTCACCCGCTGACCGCGCAGGCCGGCGCACGCGTGCTGCGCGAAGGCGGCAACGCCGTCGACGCCGCCGTCGCCGCGATGCTCACCTCGTTCGCCGCCGAGCCCCTGCTCACCGGCCTCGGCGCCGGCGGCTACCTGCTCGTCGCCGGCGGCGACTGGGAGCCCGCGCTGCTCGACTTCTTCGTCGAGGCGCCCGCGCGCGCCGAGGACGGCTCCGCCGCCGAGCTCGCCGCAATCGACGTCTCCTTCGGCGACGCCGCGCAGGTCTTCCACATCGGGCCCGCCTCCTGCGGCGTCTACGGCACGCCCGCCGGCGCCTGCGAGGCGATCGCGCGCTGGGGCACCGTCCCGCTCGACGAGCTCGCCCAGCCCGCCGCGCGCCTCGCCCGCGACGGCGTCGCACTCAACGCCGGGCAGGCCTACGTCGCCACGATCCTCGCGCAGCTGCTGCTCTCCAGCCCCGAGTGCGCCGCATTGTGGGCGCCCGCCGGCCACGTCCTGCGCGAGGGCGAGACCCTGCACAACCCCGAGCTCGGCGAGGCACTGCAGCGCCTCGGCCGCGACGGCGCCGCGCCCTTCTACCGCGGCGACATCGCCGCCGCCGTCGCCGACTGGCTCGCTGCGCGCGGCGGCTCGCTCACCCGCGACGCGCTCGCCGACTACCGTTGCATCCCCCGCGAGCCAGTGCGCATGCGCTACCGCGACCGCCTGCTGCTCACCAACCCCCCGCCCTCCGCCGGCGGCACCCTGATCGCCTACGCCCTCGGCCTGCTCGACCAGCGCCCCGCGCCGCCCTCGCTCTGCGCCGTGGTCGCCGCGATGGAAGCCGCGCAGGGCGAGCGCACCGCGGAGTTCGTCGAGGGCCTCGCCGCGGAGGGGTTTCTCGAGTCCTTCCTCTCCTCGCGCCTGCGCGGCGCGCACCTCGGCTCGACCACCCACATTTCCGTCCTCGACCGCGACGGCCGCGCCTGCAGCGTCACCTGCACCAATGGCGAGGGCTCCGGCGTCGTCGTCCCCGGCACCGGCATCCACGTCAACAACATCATGGGCGAGCAGGACCTCAACCCTCTCGGCTTTCACCTGCACCCCGCGGGACGCCGTATGCCGAGCATGATGGCGCCGTCGGTCGTGACGCGCTCGGGGGAGGTCGAGCTCGTGCTCGGCAGCGCCGGCTCCAACCGCATCCGCTCCGCGCTCCTGCAGACCATCGTCGGCGTCGTCGATCGCGGCCTCGACGCGACCGAGGCCGTGCTCGCGCCGCGCGCCCACTTCGAGGACGGCGTCGTCTACGCCGAGCCCGGCGTCGACGTCGCCGCGCTGCGCGCGCAAGGTCGCCGCGTGGTCGACTTCCACGAGCTCAACCTCTTCTTCGGCGGCGTCCAGGCCGTGCAGAGTCGCGACGGCCACGTCCTCGGCGCCGGCGACCCCCGCCGCGGCGGCGTGGCGGTTGCGGCGTGAGAGCTCGGTATGGCTGCCCGTACGTGTTCGCCGTGCTGCTCGTCGCGGCCGTCGCGGCCGGCTGCGGCGAGAGCGTCGAACTGCCCGACCTCTTCATCGTCCAGCGCACCGGCGGCAGCGCCCCGCTTACGCTCGTCGTCAACGAAGGCGGCGCCGTCCGCTGCAACAGCGGTCCCGCCCGCCAGCTCAGCGACTCCCAGCTCGTGCTCGCCCGCGGCGTGCAGGAAGAACTTGAAGGCCCCGCCGCCAAGCACCTCGCGCTCGCGTCCCGGCCCGGCTCCGTCTTCAGCTACTACCTGCGCGACGAAAAGGGCACCGTGCGCTTCGCCGACAACTCCGCCGGCCAGCCCTCCGCGCTGCGCCACCTCGCCTACCTCGTGCTCGAAATCGCCCAGAAGGTCTGCCGGCTGCCGGGTGAGGGCTCGTAGCACGCATGCTACAGTGCGAATAATGGCGCGTGAGATTACTCAGCGGCAGCTGCGCAACGACAGCGGCGAGATCATGCGCGAGCTAGACCGAGGCGAATCGTTCATCGTGACTCGCAACGGGACGCCCGTGGGCGAGCTGCGGCCGCTACGCCGCCGCCGCTTCGTGCCCGCGGAGGTCGCGATCGCGGCATTCTCCGGTGTCGGTAGCATCGACCACAGACAGTTCCGCGCGGACATCGACCGCTTCGTAGACCAGGACCCGACGCCGCGTGCCTGAGGCGCCGGCGAGGCCGGCGAGGCCCGCTAGAGGCTTGCTGGACACCTCGGTAGTGATCGATCTCGGGCTGCTGCGCGCTGAGGATCTCCCGGTCGAGCTTGCCGTGTCGGCGCTAACGATGGCCGAGTTGGCTACCGGGCCGCAAGCCACTGCCGACCCACAGGAGCGCGCTCGTCGAGTCGGACTTCTCCAGCATGCCGAAGCGACTTTTGAGCAGCTTCCGTTCGACGCCGCCGCTGCGCGCGTCTACGGGCGTATTTATGCCGCCGTGTTTGCCGCTGGTCGCAAGGCACGGGGCCGGCGAGCAATCGACCTCCTCATCGCCGCCACCGCCCTTTCGAACAAGCTGCCGCTCTACACCCACAATCTCGACGACTTCGCCGGGCTCGAGGAACTACTCGACATCGTCGCCGTGCCCACCGGGCCCGCCGCGGACGAACCGCCCGCGCGGCCCGCTTGACCTCATTCCGGCCGTGGCAACGCCGGAACACAGGCGCCGAGCAGCGCGTGGAACATGTGCGGCGAGACGTAGACCTCCACGAGCGCCGCCGCGAGTAGCAGCGGCAACGCGACCGCGACGGTGACCAGCGTCGCCGCCAGCAGCTGGTCCCACTCGCCCCGGCGGCTCGCCATGATCCACGCCGCGAGCGGCAGGAACAGCGCGATCAGCTCCGGCAGCGCGTGCGGCAGCACCGCGAGCAGCAGCAGCGCCGGCGCTACACCGAGCGCGTGCGCGAACGCCGCCAGCCGCTCCCCCAGCAGATACGCCTGCGCCGACAGCGAGAACGTCGTCGCGCACACCACGAAGCCGATCGCGATCCGGCCGCCGCGCTCGTGCACCCAGCGCGAGACACCCCGCCGCGAGCCCGCCTGCAGCGGCAGCGAGCTGCCCGCGATGAAGCCCGCCACGCACGCCATCGCGTGCAACGCCAGCACCAGCAAGTTGCGACCCATCACCGCCGCGACGTCAGCCGCATCCCCCATCGCAAACGGCGGTTCCGCCGGGATCGCTTCGCGCGCTCCCCCCGCGAGTGCCGCGATCACGAGCACAGCCCCCAGCAGGCCCAATGCCGCGCCCGTCGAGCCCGCGCCCCAGCGGCCCAGGACCCGCCAGCGTCCCGCGCGCCACTCGCCCAGCGCGCCCCGCGTGCGGCGCACCCCGTAGGCGAACGCATAGGCCGATCCGTCCACCCTGCACTGATCGGCACCTGCGCCGGTGCACGTGACCCGCGCCCTACCCGAACCGCACCTTCCCGTTCGAGCGCGCCCGCGTCTGCGCGCGCTCCACCAGCTCCAGGCGCTTGAGCGCCGCGCGGAACAGCATCGTCAATAGCTGCAGGCGCGCGTTCTCCGAGCGCAGCTCCAGCAGCTCCTGCTTGGCGTCCGTCCCGAACTCCACCGTCGCCGCCATCCCGTACGCGTCGAGCGCGTCCAGCTCCTCCTCCGAAAGCGTCTTGTCCGTCGCCTGCTCCACCAGCTCCGCGTACAGCTCCCGCGCCGCGCGCGCCACCTCCGGGTCCACCTCTCGATCGTGCTCCGCCAGGAACTCCACCACGCCCGCCGGGTACGGGAGGCTCTCCTGGCGCTCCAGCAGGCGAAACGGGCGCGTCCCGCGCGCCAAGATGTTCATCCGTCCGTCGTCCATTCGCTCCAACACCCTGTCGATCGCGCACGCGCAGCCGATCGGCTTCAGCTCGTCCTCCGCCATCCACACGATTCCGAACTCGCGCTCATCCTCCAAGCAGCCCTCGATCATCGTGCGGTAGCGGTCCTCGAAGATATGCAGTGGCACGCTCTCCGTCGGCAGCGCCACAATGCCCAGGGGGAACAGCGGAAAGCCCTCGAGCACCCGATCGGACATCCGAAACAGTCTAGTTGGGCCTCGTGCGCGCGCCCGTGCTTGACGATGCGCACAGTTCGCAGGCGCTCAGCTCGCCTTGCGCGCCGCCAGCATCAGGTTGTAGAAGATCGCCGGCGGCAGCCGCGACTCCAGCAGCCGCCGGTCGAGCTGCTGCAGCGCCAGGTACCCGCGGTACGCGTACATTCGCCATGCCCACGGCACATCGCTCGGGTCCGCCGTCGCCTCCAGCGTGCGGTTCGTCCACCCGAACCAATTCGCCAGCAACTCCTCGCCGATCACCCGCACCTCGCGCAGGCCCGCGCCCTGCGCGAGCGCCCGCAGCTCACCCGGCGCGAACGCGTGCACATCGACCACGCCCTCCAGCGCCGCGTCCGGCGCGCCACCCTCCGCGGGTGGCGCCGGGCGCGCGCGCAGCGCACGGCGCCACAGCGGCGCCACCGTGCCCGCGAAGCGCTTGGGAACCGTCGCCAGCCGGTCGCCGTAGCGCGAGGGCTCGCCCGCGAACAGCAGCGTCCCGCCCGGCGCCAGCACGCGTGCGAACTCCGCGAACGCCCGGCGCAGGTCCGGGATGTGATGCAGCACCGCGTGGCCCAGCACCAGGTCGAAGCTCGCGTCCGCGAACGGCAGCCGCTCCGCGTCCGCGCTCGCCGTCTCCACCTCCAGGCCCAGCCGCTGCGCGTTCGCGCTCAGCGTCGCCAGCATCCCCGGCGAGATGTCCGTGCACGTCGCCCGCTCGATCACCCCCGCGCGCAGCAGGTTCAGCGTGAAGTACCCCGTGCCCGCGCCGATCTCAAGCGACCGCTCGTAGCGGCCCGCCCCCTCGCCGCCCAGCGCCTTGCGTACCTTCGCGCCCACCTGCTCCAGGCCGATGTCCCCGAAGTCGATCCCCCACTTCGCGTCGTAGTGGTCCGCGGCCACGTCGTGGTAGCGCGTGTTCACGTCGCGGATCTCCTCGGCTGTCAAGGGCGGCGGCACGGGTGCGCACCTTAGACGACCGCGCCCGATCGAGGCCGCAGGAGCCCGCCCCGCGCGGGCGCGGGCTCATATACTCGCGCCCCGTGTCGGTGCCCCTGTACGTGCAGCGCGACCAGCCCGACGGCGTGCCCCCGCTCGCGCTCACCGGCGAGCGCACCCTTCCCGACGTCCCCGAGGAGAACTACTGGTTCCGCCGCCACCTCGTCGTTTACCAGTGGATCGCCGCGCGCGTCGCCGGCCTGCGCGTGATCGACATGGCTTGCGGCGAGGGCTACGGCTCCGACGTGCTCGCCGCGCGCGCCGCGAGCGTCGTCGGCGTCGACGCCAACCCCGAGGCCCACGCCCACGCCCGTAGCCGCTACCGCCGCGCCAACCTCCGCTACGAGCGCGACCTCATCGAAACCTTCGCCGCGCCCGCCGACGCCGTTGTCTTCCTACAGACGATCGAGCACCTCCAAGACCCCGGCGCCGCGCTCGAGCACTACCGCGAGCTCGTCGGCCCCCGCGGCGTCGTCTACCTCTCCACCCCCAACGTCCTCACGCTCGCCCCCAAGGGCGCGCCGCGCTCGGACAACCCCTGGCACGTGCACGAGTACCGCGTAGCCGAGTTCGAGCAGCTCTGCCGCGCGCACTTCTCCTCCGTCGCGCTCTTCGGCCTCTTCCACACGCGCAAGCTCCGCGCCCACGAGTTCGCGCTGCGTCTCGGCTGGGACGCCCTGCACGCCCGACTCGGTCTCACCGAGCGCTTCTACCGCTGGTTCACGCCCGCGATCTCGACCGCCGACTTCGCGCTGCGCCCCCGCGGCCAAGCCGATCTCGAGCGCGCGCTCGACTTCCTCGCCGTCTGCCGCGCGTGAGTGCCGCCGCGCCCGCCCCCGGACCACGATGAGCGCTCCGCGCCGCACCGCCGCCGGCAGGCCCGTCCGTGGAGCGCGATGAGCGCTGCCCGCCGCACCGCCGCCGCCGGCAGGCCCCGCGGCCAGCTCGCGATCGTCCTGCACACGCACATGCCCTACGTCGAGGGCTTCGGCACCTGGCCCTTCGGCGAGGAGTGGCTGTGGGAGGCGATCGCGAGCTGCTACCTCCCGCTGCTCGACCTGCTCGAGCGCGACGCCCCGCTTACGCTCTCGCTGACCCCCGTGCTTTGCGACCAGCTCGAAGCGCCCGCGATCGGAGCGCGCTTCACGCACTTCATCGACGACGTCCGCCGCCGCACCCACGACGAAGACAGCCACGGCCTGCGCGACGGCGGCCACGAGACGCTCGCCCGCGAGCTCGAACGCTCCTGGGAAGAGTACGAGTGCGCCCTGCACAGCTTCCAGCGGCGCGACGGGGACCTGCTCGCAGCGTTCGCGCCCCACGCGCAATGGACCTCTGCCGCGACCCACGCCGTGCTGCCGCTGCTCGCGAGCGAGCCCGCGCTGCGGCTGCAGGTGCAGACCGGAATCGCCTCGCACCGCGCACGCTTCCCCGCGCCCTGGCGCGGCGGTTTCTGGCTGCCCGAGTGCGCCCACGCCCCCCAGCTCGAGCCCGCGCTCGCCGACGCCGGCGTGCGCGCGACCTGCGTCGAGCTCACCGCCCGCCTCGGGTTGGGCGCCCCCGCGCACCTGCGCCCCCTCCGCGGCGAGGGCGACGTCGTGCTCGCGCCGATCGATCGCGCCACGATCGCGCTCGTCTGGAGCGACGGCGGCTACCCCGCTCACGCGTACTACCGCGACTACCACCGCCACACCGTCCACCACCACAACCCCTGGGCCAACGACGGCGGCGCCTACGATCGCCCGCGTGCGCTCGCGCTCGCACGCGCGCACGCCGCCGACTTCGTCGCGCGCACCGCCTCGCGCCTGCACCGCGACGGCGCCGGCCTGCCCGGCGGCGGGCTCGTCGTCTGCGCGCTGGACACCGAGCTGCTCGGGCACTGGTGGTACGAGGGCCTGCACTGGCTAGAGGCCGTCGTCGAGGAGTGCGCACGCCAAGGGCTCGAGCTCGTGCGCCTCGACGACGCCCTCCCGCGACTGGAGCCCACGCGGCTCGCCGAGGTCGCCGGGGAGGAACTCCGTGGGGAGGGTCGCGGTGCAGAGCGTCCTCGCGGAGGTGAGCGCGGTGGGACCGAGCGCCGCGCGGAAGATCGCGGCGAGGCGAGCACCTGGGGCGCCGGCGGGGACCTCTCCACGTGGTCCGGTCCCGCCGTCGCCGAGATCGCCTTCGCCATGCGCGCCGCTGAGCTCGAGGTGCTGCGCGCCGGGCCCCGCGCCGGTGTCGCCGCCGCGCGCGAGCTGCTCGCGCTGCAGGCCAGCGACTGGGCCTTCATGGTCGCCCGCGGGCTCGCCGCGCCCTATGCGCACGAGCGCTTCGCCGGCCACCGCGCCGCGCTCGCCCGCGCGCTCGCCGCGGGGGTCGACGCCGACGCCCGCGGCGCCCGCAACATCGCGCCGCACGCTACTGCCGCGGCGCTTCTCGCGCTTTGACTCGACGCACGCCACCCCGCGGCTTGGCTCACGCCTCGACTCGACGGGCGCCACGCTCGCGGCGCAGGATGCAGATCGTCATTCAACTTTTCAAGAATCTTCATCTCCCAAATAGTTATAATCTGAAAGGAACTCCCAAAAACATACACAAAGTTTGGGGCGCTCACCGAGCGCGTCGCGCTCAACCCCAGCGCATCGCGCGCGGGGCCTCGCGCATGCGGATCACGCGGGCCGGGATGCCGCCGACGACGGCGTTGGCGGGGACGTCGCGGGTGACGACGGAGCTGGTGCCGATCACGCTGTTCTCGCCGACCGCGACGCCGCGCAGGATGCACGCGCCGTAGCCGATCCAGACGTTGTGCCCGACATCGACATCGCGCTTGTAGATGCCCTGCAGGCGGATCGGGCGCTCGACCTCGACGACGCCGTGGTCGAAGTCGATCAACATGACGCGATCGGCGACGATGCACTCGCGTCCGATTGCGACGTGTTGGAAGGCAGAGATCGTGCACTCCTGGCCGATCACCGTCTTCGCGCCGATGCAGACCTCGCCCTCGTGGACGCGGATCTTGGTGCGGTGCCCGATCCACGCCCAGCGACCGATGTGCAGCGTCGCGTGGCGGCCGATCTCCAGCTCGACCCCGGGGCAGATGAAGCAGAGCCCGTCGGTGCGCAGTCGTCCGCGCAGTCGCAGCTTCAGCACGGCGAGCCGCGCGAGCATGCGCGCGTAGGGGAAGGAGAGCATGTTGTTCGCGCGCATGAAGCGCAGCAGCGTGAGCGGGCCGCCGCTGCGCGGCGGCGGCTCACCGCGCGGCAGCACGGCGGGGGGAGCCGCCGGCGACCGTTGGGGAGGGTCGGAGGGACGGTCGGCCGGTGGCTCGCGGGCGGCGGGATCGGCCAGGAGGTCTCGCGGGTCCATCGTCGCGGAATCGTATTCGCCTGCGATGATTGCGCCCGCGATGAGCGACGCGGGGACATTGGCGCAGCGGCTGCTGGCGGGCGACCGCCGGGCGCTGGCGCGCGCGATCTCGCTCGTCGAGGACGACCGTCCGGAGGGCTGGGAGCTGGTGCGCGAGGTCTACCCGCACACCGGCGCCGCCGCGGTGGTCGGCTTCACGGGTCCACCCGGCGTCGGCAAGTCGACGCTGATCGGGGCGTTGACACGCGCGCGGCGCGCGGCGGGGCGCACGGTGGGGGTGCTCTCGATCGACCCCTCCTCGCCGTTCACGCACGGCGCGCTGCTCGGCGACCGCATTCGCCTGAACGAGCACTTCCTGGACCCGGGAGTGTTCATTCGCTCGATGGCCAACCGCGGTGCTCTCGGGGGTCTCTCGGAGGCGGCGCTGCAGGCCGCGCTGCTGCTCGATGCGGCGGGCCGCGAGGACGTGTTCGTCGAGACGGTCGGGGTCGGGCAGGCGGAGGTCGACATCATCGACCACGCGGACACCGTGGTGCTCGTGCTGATGCCGGGCTCGGGCGACTCGATCCAGGCGCTGAAGGCGGGGATCATGGAGATCCCGGACGTGATCGTGATCAACAAGGCGGATCACCCGTTGACCGACACGATGGTGCGCGAGATCCGCGGCGTGCTCTCGCTCGCGAACCTCGACCACGCCACCGATCGCGCGGGCGGCTGGCGCGTGCCGATCGTCAAGACGGAGGCCGAGCGCGGCCACGGCATCGCGGAGCTCGTGGCGAGCCTCGACGCGCACCGCGCGCAGATCGTCGACGAAGGGCGACTGCAGGAGCGCCGCGGGCGCAACCTGCGCAACGAGGTGCTGGCGCTGGCGAGCGCGCGCATGCGCCGCCGGCTGGAGGAGGAGCTCGCGGGGGATGCGGAGTTCCAGCGGCTGCTCGATGAGGTCGTGCAGCGCCGTCTAGACCCCGCCAGCGCGGCGGCAGCGCTGCTCGAGCGGGCGGCCGCGGCGCGCTGAGCGGCGGCTCACCAGAAACAGTCTCGCGTGTACGCGGGATATCGGATTCCTCGACAAATACTGGCATTTGACTACGCAATTCGACTTTTCCCGCGAGTTGGGGTTAGTTGCGCGCGTTCTTTGGGCACAATCAAAGCACCACGCTAAAGCGGTTTATCGCGGCTCCAACCATCAGCTATGACCAGGCCATTAGATCCAGAGCACCCCGGTAGGTTCTCCTCGTCGCTGGTCGCGGGCCTGGCGATGCTGACGTGCTTCACGCCGGAGCACCCGGTGCGCGGGATCGCCGACATGGCGGACGCACTCGACCTTGGGCGCTCCACGACGCATCGCTACGCGACGACGCTGGTGACGCTCGGCTACCTCGAGCAGGGCCCCTCGCGCAAGTACCGGCTCTCCTCGCGCGTCTCGGACTTCGGGCTCTCGCTGCTGGACTCGATGGTCGTGCGCCGGCAGGCGCGCGAGCACCTGCGCGAGCTGCGCGCGCGGACCGGTCGCACCGTGGGGCTGGCGATCCTCGACGCCGGCGAGGTCTCCTACATCGACCGCTGGCAGGGCTCGCGCCGGGGACAGTACGCAATCGACTTGGGGGTCGGGCTGGGTTCGCGCCTGCCCATACACTGCTCCGCCGCGGGCAAGGCGCTCCTGGCGCGCCTACCCGAGGCGGAGCAGCGGGAGCTGCTCGCCAAACTGCGTCTGCCGCGGCGGACGGGCAAGACGATCACGACGAAGTCGGCGCTGCGCGCGGAGCTCGAGGAGATCGTCGCGGCGGACGGACTGGCGGTGGAGGACGAGGAGCTGTTGAGTGGCCGCCGCGCACTCGCGGCGGCGGTCCTCGACGAGCAGGGCCGACCGCTCGCGGCGGTCGAGCTCGCGGTGCCCGAGAGCGCGTACACGCGCGCGCGGCTCGTGGACGAGCTCGGCCCGCTCGTGCTCGCGACCGCGGAGCGCATCGGCGAGTCGCTCGGTTAGCGCCTACGCGCCGAGCGCGCGCGCGATCACCATCTGCTGGACCTCGTCGGTCCCCTCGCCGATCGTGAGGATCTTGGCGTCGCGATAGAAGCGGCAGACGGGGTACTCCTCGATGAAGCCGTAGCCACCGTGGATCTGGACGGCCTCCTCGGCGCAGCGCACCGCGAGGCGGCCGGTCTTGAGCTTGGCCTGCGCGGCGGTGAGGGTGAAGTTGCGCCCCGCGTCCTTCTCACGCGCGGCCTTGTAGACGAGCAGGCGCGCGGCGGCGATCTCGGTCGCCATGTCGGCGAGCTTGCCCTGGATCGCCTGGAACTTCGAGATCGGCTTACCGAACGCGCGGCGCTCCTTGGCGTACTTCAGCGCCTCGTCGAGCGCGCCCTGCGCGAGCCCGACGCCCATCGCGGCGACGCCGATGCGACCGATGTCGAGGATGTGCAGGAACTGCTTGAAGCCGGCGCCGCGCGGTCCGAGCAGGTTCTCCTCGGGCACGCGGCAGTCGTTGAAGCTGAGCGGGCGCGTGTCGGAGGCGTTCCAGCCCATCTTGCGGTACGGCTCGCCCTGCTCGTAGCCGCTGGTGCCGTTGGGGATCAGGATGTTGGAGATCTCTCGTGCGACTGCCCCCCGGTCCGCGGCGCCGGCGCTTGCCGGCGCGACACCGAGCCGTTCGGCTGCGTCCGCGGAGCGCGGCCCGGACTCCCCCGCGCCATCCTCGCCGGTGACCGCGGTGATGCACACCACGCCGGATATCTCGGTCCCGGCGTTCGTGATGAACTGCTTCGCGCCGTCGATCGCCCACTCGCCGTCGCGCAGCCGCGCCCGCGTGCGCGTGTTCCCGGCGTCCGAGCCGGCCTCGGGCTCGGTCAGCCCGAACGCGCCGAGGCGCTCGCCCGAGCAGAGTCGCGGCAGCCACTCGCGCTTCTGGCGCTCGTCGCCGAATAGATAGATCGGCTGCGTGCCGAGCGAGGTGTGCGCGCAGAGCGTGATCGCGACCGAGGAGTCCACTCGCGTCAGTTCCTCGACCGCCAGCGCGTACGCCAGCGTGTCCGCGCCCGCGCCGCCGTACTCCTGCGGGAACGGAATCCCCATCAGGTTCAACTGGCCCAGCTTCGCGACGATCTCGTAGGGGAAGGACTTCGTGCGGTCGAGCTCCGCGGCGACCGGCGCGACCTCGCCCTCGGCGAATTCGCGCACCGTGCGCCGGATCAGCTCGTGGTCGGGGGAGAGGTCGAAGTCCATCGCGCCGAGCTTCTCAGCAGTACGAGCGCGCGAGCTCGACGAGCAGGCGCACGCCGTAGCCCGATGCGCTCTTCGGCGCATACGCGCGACCGAGGTCCCATGCGGAGCCCGCGATGTCGAGGTGCGCCCACGGCGTCTCGCCGACGAAGTTCGAGAGGAACGCCGCGCCGACGATCGTGCCCGCCTTGCGCTCCTCGGGCGCGTTGTTGAGGTCGCCGTAGCGGCCCTCGATCAGCTTGTCGTACTCCGCGTGCAGCGGCAGGCGCCAGACGATCTCCCCGCTGCGCGCGCCGGCCGCGGTGACGCGCTCGGCGAGCTCGTCGTCGCTTGCGATCAGGCCCGCGTAGGTCGAGCCGAGCGCGACGATCACCGCGCCCGTGAGCGTCGCGAGGTCGACGATCCGCTGTGCCCCCAGCGTGACCGCGTGGTGCAGGCAGTCCGCCAGTACGAGTCGCCCCTCGGCGTCGGTGTTGTTGACCTCGATCGTTTTGCCCGCGGCGGAGGTCACGATGTCGCCGGGCTTGACCGCGCGGCCGCTCGGCAGGTTCTCGGTGGCGCCCACCACGCCGACGAGCTTGACCGGCAGGCGTAGCCGCGCGATCGCGCCGATCGCCTCGATCACGGCCGCGCCGCCCGACATGTCGAACTTCATCTCCGACATCTTCGGCCCCGGCTTCAGCGAGATGCCGCCGCTGTCGAACGTCACCGCCTTGCCGACGAGCCCCAGCACCGGGCCGCGTGGACTCGATGCCCCGCCCGCCCCGTCGTAGCGCAGCGTGATCAGCGCCGGCTCCTGCTCGGAGCCCTGCGCGACCGCCGCAAACGCGCCCATGCCGCGCGCGAGCAGCCCCTCGCGGCCCTCGCTCTCGACCGACAGGCCCTCGATCTGCTCGGCCAACGCTTGCGCGTGAGCGACCAGCGCCGTCGGCGTGAGGTCGTTCGCCGGGCGGTTCTGCAGATCGCGCGCCGCGTTGACCGCGTTCGCGACGACCTCCGCCTCAGAGACAGTTTGCTCGAGCTCCGCCGCGTCGGCGTCCGGCGCCCCGATGATCAGCTCCTCCAGGTGCCTCGGCGGAGCGTCCCCCCGCTCGGCGGCGACCGACTTGTGACGCTCGAAGCGGTAGTTCGCGAGCACCGTGCCCTCCACCAGCGCCGTGCACACCGCGAGATCACCGGCCCCGGGTGCCTCCCAGCGGAGCACCTTCGTCCCGATCTCCAGCGTCCGCTCATGTACCGCCGCCGCGGCCACACGCGCCCGCTCGGGCGTGAAGTCCGCCTCTCGGCCGAGTCCCACCAGTAGCCAGCGCCGGCCTTCCTCGCGCGCCAGCGCGAGCGCCGTGAAAGCGCCGCGCGCCTCGCTCGTGGCGATCAGCTCCTGCACCTCGGCCGGCTGCTCGACCGACCCCGCGATGGCCGCGCGCTCGACCGCCTCGCCGGCGGCCGGCCGCTCGCTGTCGAAGAGGCCCACCGCGACGGTGTCGGCCAGGGTTATCTCGAGATCCTCGGTTGTCGCTGAGACGCGCACGATCACGGCCACCTTATCCACCTCGCTAGCATTGCCTCCGTCCGGCCGCCCGTCGGGACCGACGGCAGGCCTCCCAAGCTCAGCCCCGACCCAGGAGAGTTTGCATCCGATGCCCAAGACCGTGATCCTCGGCGCCGCGCGCACCCCCATCGGCAAGATGGGCGGCGGCCTCTCCACGCTCGACGCGACCGACCTCGGCGCCGTCGCGATCGAGGCCGCGCTGCAGCGCGCCGGCGTCGAGCCCGAGCAGGTCCAGCACGTCGTCATGGGCCAGGTCCTGCAGGCCGGGCAGGGGCAGATTCCCTCGCGCCAAGCCCAGGTCAAGGCCGGCATCCCCAAGGAGGTCTCCTCGGAGACGATCAACAAGGTCTGCGCCTCCGGGCTGCGCGCGTCGGTGATCATCGACCAGGCGATCCGCGCCGGCGACATGCAGGTCGGCGTCGGCGGCGGCATGGAGTCGATGTCCAAGGCCCCCTATCTGCTGCCGAACGCGCGCTTCGGATTTCGCATGGGCGACGTCAAGGCGCTCGACGCGATGGTCCACGACGGCCTCACCAACCCGTTCTCCGGCAAGCAGATGTTCGTCGAGGCCACCGAAGTCGGCGAGGAGCTCGAGATCACGCGCGCCGACCTCGATCGCTGGGCGCTGCGCTCGCACGAGCTCGCCCTGAAGGCCACCGACGAGGGGCGCCTGCCCGAGGAGATCGTCTCCGTCACCGTCAAGGGCAAGAAGGGCGACACGGTGGTGGAGATCGACGAGGGTCCGCGCCGCGACACCTCCCTGGAGCGCCTCGCCGCGCTGCCCGGGCTCGTCGGCAAGGAGGGCTCGCACACCGCGGGCAACTCGCCCGGCGTCAACGACGGCGGCGGCGCGCTCGTGCTCTCCTCCGACGCATGGGCCACCGCTAACGGCAAGGAGGCGCTGGCCGAGATCGTCGCGCACGCGCAGAGCGCCACCGACTTCGCCTACCTCGCCAAGACGCCCGCGACCGCGGCGCAGAAGGCGCTCGAGAAGGCAGGCCTACAGCCCGGCGACATCGATGTCTGGGAGATCAACGAGGCCTTCGCCTCCGTCACGCTCAACTCGATCCGCATGCTGGGCATCGACGAGGATCGCGTCAACGTCAACGGCGGCGCCGTCGCCCTCGGCCACCCGATCGGCGCCTCCGGCGCGCGCATCATCGGCAGCCTCGTACTCGAGCTGCGCCGCCGCGGCGGCGGCCTCGGTTGCGCCGCGATCTGCTCCGGCGGCGGACAGGGCGACGCGTTGATCGTGCGCGTCTGAGCGCGCCTCGCGCGCATCTCCGATGAGCGAGTCCCGCGGAGCGGCCTTCTTCGACCTCGACCGCACGCTGATGGCGGGCTCCTCCGGCATCTTCTTCGCGCGCGCCGCGTTCGAGGCCGGGATGATCACGCGCGCCCAGCTGCTCGGCGACCTCTACCAGAACCTGCGCTTCCGCCTGCGCGGCTCGACCGACAACTGGGCCGACGCCGTGCGCGCGCGCGTCGGGGAGATGCTCGCCGGCGTACCCGTGCGCGACCTGCAGCGGATGTCCCCGCGCGTGCTCGCCGGCGTCCTCCCGCGCCTGTACCCGCAGATGCTCGAGCGCGCCTACCGCCACCAGGACGCCGGGCGTCCCGTCTACATCGTCACCGCCGCCTCCCAGGAGATGGCCGACCTGCTCGCCTACGTGCTTGCCTTCGACGGCGGCGTCGGCTCGCGCCTGGAGGTCGTCGACGGCCGCTACACCGGCCGCGCCGCGGGGCCCTTCAACTACCGCGAGGGCAAGGTCGACTCGCTGCGCGAGCTCGCCGCGCGCGAGCGCATCGACCTCGCCGCCTCCCACGCCTACTCCGACTCCGAGTCCGACCTGCCGATGCTGCGCGCCGTCGGGCACCCCGTCGTCGTCAACCCCGATCCCGACCTCGCCCGCATCGCCGCCGCCGAGGGCTGGGAGATCCTGCGCCTCGATCGCCTCGGGCGGCGCCTGAAGGTGCTCGTCGCGCTCAGCGCCGCCGCCACCCTCGGCGGACTCGGCACCGCTGTGCGCGGACGAGCCAGCGAGCGGACCCAACCGCGGTCATAATCCCACCGCGATGTCCTCTCCCACCACCTCCCCGCAAGGCAAGATCCGCGTCGTCGTCGCCAAGCCCGGCCTCGACGGGCACGACCGCGGCGCCAAGATCATCGCCCGCGCGCTGCGCGACGCCGGTATGGAGGTGATCTACACCGGTCTGCACCAGACGCCCGAGCAGATCGTCGAGACCGTCATCCAGGAGGACGCCGACGCCGTCGGCCTCTCGATCCTCTCCGGCGCTCACATGACACTCGTGCCGCGCATCGTCGCGCTGCTGCGCGAGCAGGGCGTCGACGACGTGCTCGTCACCGTCGGCGGCACGATCCCCGCGGAGGACATCCCCGAGCTCAAGCGCCTCGGGGTCGCCGAGGTCTTCACGCCCGGCGCTCCCACACAGGCGATTGTTGACTTCATACGCGCCGGCGCCGTCGCGCGCACGTGAGCCGCGGGCGCCGTCGTCGCGTCGCTTGCCGGCTTCGCCGCGCGTGCCCCGCCGCCCGCGGACTGATTGACTCGTCAGTCAACCGCGAAAACGGGTAGGATTCGGTCGTCCAGATCGTCAAGGAGATTGCCTTTAATGAAGATATGCGTCTTGGTCAAGGAGGTTCCTGACGCCGCCGTCGAGAAGCGCATCGACCCATCGACGGGGCGCATGGACCGCAGCGGGGAGAAGAACCTCAACCCCTACGACACCCACGCCATCGAGGCCGCCATGCAGATCAAAGAGGGCGGCGCCGTGCCCGTCGAGGAGATCGTCGCCGTCACCATGGGCCCCGACAGCGCCGTCCGCGCGCTGCACAAGGCCGTCTCGCTCGGCGCCGACCGCTCCGTGCACCTCTCAGATGGCGCCGTCGCCGGCTCCGACGTCGCCGCCACCGGCTACGCCCTCGCCAAGACCCTGCAGCGCGAGAGCCCCGACCTCGTGCTGCTCGGCCAGCAGTCCGACGACGGCGAGTGCTACACGATCGGCGCCGTCGTCGCCGAGCACCTCGGCATGCCCTCGCTGACCCAGGTCATCAAGATGGACGTCGCCGACGGCGCCCTGCGCTGCGAGCGCCAGGCCGAGTACGGCTACGACACCGTCCAGATCCAGCTCCCCGCCGTCATCTCCGTCGGCGACGCCATCAACGAGCCGCGCTATCCCTCGCTGAAGGCGATCATGGGCGCCAAGAAGAAGCCGCTCGACGCCGTCGGCATCGGCGACGTCGGCATCGACGCCGCCAAAGTCGGCGGCGAGAACTCCGCCGCGCAGTGGATCGCCGCCAAGGCGCCCCCCGCGAAGGCCGCCGGAGAGATCATCGAGGACGAGGACACCGCCGAGACGGTCGAGAAGATCGTCGCCTGGCTCGACGAGCGCAAGCTGCTTTAAGCGGACCGCGAAAGGAACTTGAGAACCGACATGGCAAACATCCTCGTATACGCGCTGCACTACGACGGCGCGATCAACAAGAACTCGCTCGGCGCCGTCTCCGAGGGCGCCAAGCTCGCCGCCGAGCTCGGCGGCGAGGCCCACGCGATCCTGCTCGGCGAGAACGTCCCGCAGGAGCTCGCCGCCTCGCTCGGCAACTACGGCGCCAAGAAGGTCCTCGTCGCCGAGGGTCCCGAGGGGCTCGCGCAGCCGCTCGTCGACGCCATGGCCAAGGCGATCGCCGACGGCGGCTACAAGTACGCGATCTTCGGCGGCGGCCTGCTCGGCTTCGAGATCGGCGCCGGCCTCGCCGCGCGCCTCGGCGCCGGCGTCGCGATGGAGGTCACCGGCGTCCGCGCCGGGGGCGGCGAGCTGATCGCCGAGCGCCCGATCCTCGGCGACTCCGCGATCTCCGAGATCAAATACCGCTCCGAGGTCGGCATCATCATCGGCCGCCTCAACGCCTTCGAGATCAAGGAGACCCGCGCCGGCGCCGCGCCCGTCGAGCAGCTCTCCTTCGAGCTCAGCGCCCACGCCTCGCAGGCCAAGATGCTCACGCGCGGCGAACAACGCGGCGCCGACGTCGACATCGAGGGCGCCAGCATCCTCGTCGCCGGCGGACGCGGCCTCGGCAAGGCCGAGGGCTTCGAGCTCTGCCAGCAGCTCGCCGACGCCTTCGGTCCCAACACCGCCGTCGCCGCCACCCGCGCCGTCGTCGACGCCGGCTGGTACCCCTACGCCGCGCAGATCGGGCAGACCGGCAAGACCGTCGCGCCCAAGCTCTACCTCGCCGCCGGCATCTCCGGCGCGATCCAGCACAAGGTCGGCATGCAGGCCTCCGAGAACATCGTCGCGATCAACAAGGACTCCAACGCGCCGATCTTCGAATTCTCCGACCTTGGCATCGTCGGTGATCTGAACAAGATCCTGCCCAAGCTCACCGAGGCCGTGAAGGCGAAGAAGGCCAGCTAGTCGGCACACGCGGAAAGGAGCGCAAGCATGTCCTCTCACAACGGCTCCCACAATGGAAAGGTCGCACCCTCGGCCTACCCGCCGCCGGTCGATCCGCAGAAGGAGTTCGTCAAGCGCGGTCTCGACGCCGAGGACGAGCTGATCGAGGTCGGCGTCGCGATCGTCGGCGGCGGCACCGCCGGCCTCGCCTGCGCCAATCGCCTCCTGCAGCTGCTCGGCGACGACAGGGCGGGCGGGGGCGAATTGATGGAGCGCCTCGGCGAAGTCCCCGTCGCCGTCGTCGAGAAGGCCAAGACCTGCGGCGGCCACAACCTGTCCGGCGCCGTCATGCGGCCCGGGCCGCTGCAGGAGCTGTTCGGAGACCTCACCCGCGAGCAGTGGCGCGAGGAGGGCTTCGCGTTCGGCGAGGTCACCAAGGAGTCCGTGTACATGCTCACCGGACCCAAGACCAAGCTCCCCGTGCCGATCCCCGCGGTGCCGAACTTCAAGAACCACGGCAACGAGGTCATCTCGGTGTCCGCGCTCGCGCGCTACCAGCAGCAGCAGGCCGAAGAGGCCGGCGCCTACATCCTCACCGAGACCTCCGCCACGCAGCTGATCGTGGAGGACGGCAAAGTCGTCGGCGTGCGCTCCGGCGACAAGGGCCGCGGCAAGGACGGCGAGCCGCTCGGCAACTTCGAGCCCGGCACCGACATCAAGGCCCAGGCCACCGTCCTCGCCGAGGGCTGCTGGGGCCATCTCACCGGCGCCGCGATCCGCGAGTTCGACCTCGCCGAGGGCCGCGAGCCGCAGGTTTGGGAGCTCGGCGTGAAGGAGGTCTGGAAGGTCCCCAAGCCGCTCGACCGGGTGATCCACACGTTCGTGCAGCCGTGGCCGCTGAAGGTCGCCGCCAAGTACGGGCAGCTCGGCGGGACCTGGCTGTACCCGATGAAGAACGCCAAGGGCGAGGACCTCGTCTCGATCGGGTTCGTCGTCGACCTCAACTACCGCGACGCGACGACCTCGGCGCACGACCTGCTGCAGACCTTCAAGCTGCATCCGCTCGTCAAAGGCATCCTGCAGGGCGGCGAGCGCATCGCGTGGGGCGCCAAGGCGCTCCCCGGTGGCGGCTACTGGTCGATGCCTAAGCTCTCCATGCCCGGCGCCGTGCTCGTCGGCGACGCCGGCGGGATGGTCGACACCGCGGCCCTGAAGGGCGTGCACCACTGCATCAGATCCGGGATGCTCGCCGCCGAGTCGATCTACGCGGCGCTCAGGCGTGGCAGCAGCGACCTCTCCGACTACGAGGAGGCCGTCGAGAAGTCCACGATCGGGACCGAGCTCTACCAGGTGCGCAACACCCGCCAGGCATTCCAGAAAGGCTTCCTCGTCGGCAGCGCGCTCGCGGGTCCCTCGATCATGTCCAAGGGCAAGGTCCCCCCCGGTCGCCAGGAGTGGCATCGCGACGACGCCGAGCCGATGTTCGTCGGCGACACCAAGGATCGCTACCCCAAGCCCGACGGCAAATACACCTTCGACAAGCTCTCCTCCGTCTTCATCACCGGCAACGCCACCCGCGACGACGCCCCCAACCACATCCGCATCCAGAAGCACGTCCCCCGCGAGATCGCCGAAACCTGGCGCTGGATGTGCCCCGCGGGCGTCTACGAGATCCCCGAGGACGGGGAGGGTGGGGACGAATCCGGCTCCGTCGACGTCATCGTCAACTACACCAACTGCGTCCAGTGCGGCGCGATCACCGCCAAGGGCGGGCGATTGACGACACCCGAGGGGGGCGACGGGCCCCTCTACCAGATTCTCTAGCGTCTGACGCGGCCGCAACCCGGGGCGGTCGCGGCGTGTTAGAAGGGGAGTGCGGACAGCGGGAGCCAGAGGGAGCTATTTGGCACGCGGGCGTCGGGGCGGGACGCTCTGCGTGCTTGCGGGCGTGCTGGCTTGCGCGGCGGCGCCCGCCGCGCAAGGCCAGGAAGGCCCGGCGCCGACCTCGCCCGCGGTGAGCGCGAGTGTCGAACAGTGCGTCACCGCGAGCGCCGCGAGCGATCGTTCCGTCACGTTCACCGCGCAGATGGAAACAGCTCCCGGCACTCACCGGATGGCGATGCAGATCATTCTGCAGGAGCACAACCGCGACGAAGCCGGCTTCCACACGCTTACAGCCGGCGGCATCGGCGCCTGGCAGCGCTCCGAAGTCGGCGTCAAGATCTACAAGTACGTCCGGCAGGTCACCGATCTCCCCGCACCCGCCGCCTTTCGCGCAATCGTCGAGTATCGCTGGCTCAGCGAAAAGGGTCACGTGATCAGGACCGACGAGCGGCGCACCTCGATCTGCCGGCAGCCCGACGTGCGTTCCAAGCCGCCCGCGACACCCGCGCCGACGCCAACCGCACCCACTCCGAGCACCACGCCCGAAGCGTCCGCGACGCCCGGGACGAGCACGACGTCCGCCAGCTGAGCGACCTCGCTCGCTACAATGCTCCGAGCATGAAGACCGCGATCCACCCCGACTACGTACAGGCCCACGTGCGTTGCACCTGCGGCAACGAGTTCACCACGCGCGCCACGCGCGATGAGATCCACGTCGAGGTCTGCTCCAACTGCCACCCCTTCTACACCGGACGCCAGAAGTTGGTCGACACCGGTGGCCGCGTCGAGCGCTTCCAGCGCCGCATGGCCAAAGGGCGCCTGCGTCAAGCGCAGGCCGGCAACGCAAATGCCGCCGGCGCGCAATCCGCCGCGGGTGCGCTCGCGGGCAGCGGCTCGCCGTCCGCCAGCGGCGCGCGCGCGAGCAGCGGCTCGGCCTCCGCGGCCGAGCCTGGCGGCAGCACAGCCGCCGCCAGCGACGGCGACGGCTCGCAGAGCCAGACACAGCCCGCCGAGTAGCGATGGCAGTGTCAGCCGTGGCCCCAGACACGGCGGCGGCACCTGCTGCGCTGCACGACGAGCAGCTCGTCGCCCAGCGCGACGCGCCCCTCGGTGGGCAGGCTGTGCTCGAGGGCGTGATGATGCGCGGCGTCGCGCACTGGGCGATCGCCGTGCGCAAGCCCAACCCCGCCCAGCTCGCCCACGGCGGCCTCGAGCGCGAGGAGGCCGCGCTCGGCGAGATCGAGGTCTCGAGCTTCCCGATCAGCTCGCCCCTGCGCCGCCACCGCCTGCTGCGCCTGCCGATCGTCCGCGGCGTCGTCGCGCTCGGCGAGTCGCTCGCGATCGGCTTCCGCGCGCTCGGAGTATCCGCCAACGCGCAGCTCCCGCCCGGCGAGGCCGAGGAGGCGCCCCAGGAGATCTCGAGCGCGGTGTGGATCGGGACCGTCGTGCTCGCGATGGTCTTCGCGATCGGACTCTTCTTCCTGATCCCCGTCGGGCTGACGAGCCTGATCAAGGGCCAGCTTGGCGACTCCTCGGTGCTGTTCTGGCTGATCGAGGGATTGGTTCGTACCGCGATCTTCCTCGGCTACATGCTGCTGCTCTCGCGTCTGCGCGACCTGCGGCGCGTGTTCGAGTACCACGGCGCCGAGCACAAGACGATCTCGTGCTTCGAGGCCGAGTTGCCGCTGACTCCGCAGAACGCGCAGCGCTTCTCCCGACTGCACCCGCGCTGCGGCACCAGCTTCTTGCTCGTCGTGATGATCGTCGCGATCTTCGTATTCGCGCCAATCGGCCTGCCCGCCTGGTACTGGCTGGTCGCCACGCGCATCCTCGGCGTGCCGGTGATCGCGGGCATCTCCTTCGAGCTGATCAAGTTCGCCGGGCGCAACCGCAGCCGCGGCTGGGTGCGCGCGCTGATGTGGCCCGGGCTCAAGCTGCAGCTGCTCACCACCCGCGAGCCCGATCTCGAGCAGCTCGCCGTCGCGATCGCCGCGCTGGAGGGTGTGCTCGCGCTGGAGACGCCCGGGGAGCTGAGCGCGGCGGACCTGCTGGGCGTCGAGGTCGTCGCGTAGCCGGTCTTTAGACTGGCCCCGTGATCGAAGACCTCGTCAAGCAGATCGAGACGCGCTTCGCGGAGCTCGGACGGCTGCTCACCGACCCCGAGGTGATCGGCGACCGCGCGCGCTACGCCGAGGTCGGCCGCGCCTATAGCCAGCTCGAGCCCGCCGCGAAGCTGGCCGCGCAGTGGCGCCGCGCGCAGGACGACGCCGCCGGCGCCGAGGAGATGCTCGCCGAGGGCGACGAGGACGCCGAGCTGCGCGAGCTGCTGCGCGAGGCGCGCGAGCGCATCGAGCAGCTCGAGGAGGAGATTCGCCTCGCGATGGTCCAGCGCGACCCCAACGACGAGAAGAACGTGATCGTGGAGATCCAGGGCGGCGCCGGGGGAGAGGAGGCCGGTATCTGGGCCGGCGACCTCTTCCGGATGCTCACGCGCTACGCCGAGCGCCGCGGCCTGCAGACGGAGCCGCTGGAGGCCGGCGAGGGCAAGTACACGTTCGCGGTCAAGGGACAGGGGGCCTCCGGCAAGGGCGATGGCGCCTACTCCGTGTTCAAGTTCGAGGGCGGCACGCACCGCGTGCAACGGATCCCGCAGACCGAGTCCCAGGGTCGCATCCACACCTCGACCGCGACCGTTGCGGTGCTGCCGGAGGCCGAGGACGTCGATATCCAGATCGATCCGAGCGACCTGCAGATCGACGTCTACCGCTCGACCGGGCCCGGTGGGCAGTCGGTCAACACGACCGACTCCGCGGTGCGCATCACCCACAAGCCCTCCGGCGTCGTCGTCGCGATGCAGGACGAGAAGTCCCAGCTGCAGAACCGCGAGAAGGCCCTGCGCGTGCTGCGCGCGCGCCTCTATGAGCGCGCCCTCGCCGAACAGCAGGCCGAGCTCGCCGCCGACCGCCGCGCGCAGGTCGGGACGGGGGATCGCGCGGAGAAGATCCGCACCTACAACTACGGTGAGCGCCGCGTCACCGACCACCGCGTGAAGCTCACCACGCACAACCTCGACCAGGTCCTCGAAGGCGAGCTCGAGGAGTTCACCGAGGCGCTGCAGTCCGACGAGAAGCGCCGGCGGCTGGAGCAGCGGGTGGCCTAGCGAATTTCGCTAGAGCCTCCTAATAGAGCGCCAATGGGCATGGGCGCAGACCTCGGGACGTCCGTGCGCGATGCGCTCGACGGTGCGGTGACGGCGATCGGGGCCGCCGGCTGCCAAACGCCGCGCCTGGATGCCGAAGTGCTGCTCGCGGACATCCTTGGCGTGGACCGCGCGCGACTGCTCACCGACCGCGAGCTGACCGTGGCGGGACCTGCGGTGCGCGCCTTCCAGAACGCCGTGCGCCGGCGCGCGGTGGAGCGCGAGCCAGTCGCCTACATCACCGGCCGCCGCGGCTTTCGCCACATCGAGCTGCGCGTCGACCGCCGCGCGCTGATCCCGCGCCCCGAGACCGAGCTGCTCGTCGAAGTCGCGCTCGCGCTGCCCCGCGGGGCGCGTGTGCTGGACGTCGGCACCGGCAGCGGCGCCGTCGCGCTCGCACTCGCGCAGGAGCGCCCGGATCTGCACGTCAGCGGCAGCGACGTCGACGGCGACGCTCTCGCGCTGGCGCGCGCCAACGGCGAGCGCCTAGGCTTGCCCGTGCGGTGGCTGCGCGCCAATCTCCTCGATGGCGTGCCCGACGAGCTCGATGCGGTGCTCGCCAACCCGCCCTACGTCGCCGTGGGCGAGCAGGCGGTGCTCGCGCCCGAGATCCTGCGCCACGAGCCGTCGCGGGCGCTGTTCGCGGGAGCCGACGGGCTCGACACGATCCGCGCGTTGCTCGCGCAGCTCGCTGCGCGCGAGCGCGTGCGCCTAGTGGCGCTCGAGATCGGCGCGGGGCAGGGGGAGGAGGTGGCGCGGCTGATGCGCGACGCGGGCTTCGCGACGATCCGCGGCGAGCGCGATCTCGCGGGGATCGAGCGCGTCGTCGTGGGGGAGCGTGGCTCCCAGTAGCTGGACCCGCGAGTCGCGTCGTCCGAGCCCGCGGCGCGCCGGACTTCGCGGCTCACAGAGCGAAGGAGGCCAGCCACCGCTTTGCGCTGTATGCTGTATGACGCCATGCAGCATCGAACGCAGCTTTATCTCGACGACAGCCAGTATCGCTGGCTCAAGCAACAGGCCCGTCAGGGAGGAAGCGTCGCCGCCGTGGTGCGCGGCCTGATCGACGCCGCGCGCGCGCGGCGTCCCGACAACGCCCGCGATCCCCTGATCCGCTACTTGGTCGACGAGCCGCCCGCAGCCGGCGCGGGTGACTCCACGGTCCAGACGCTAGATCTGGACCTCTACGGTTGAGAACAGTGTTCATCGACACCGGCGCTTTCGTCGCTCTGCGCAACCGCGCAGAGCGCGAGCACCGGCTCGCGCGGGAGGCGTTGGCGGCTCTGGTGGCCGAGGGCGTGCAGCTCCTGACATCGAACTACGTCTTCTCCGAGACCTACACCGCGCTGCTCGTGAGAGTCGGCAGGGAGGAGGCGATCCGCTGGGGTCGGCGCTTTCGCTGCGGCGACGCGATCGAAGTCGCGCGAGTCGACGATTCGCTCGAGGAGCGCGCCTGGTCGATCCTCGAGTCTCACGCCGACAAGAACTGGAGCTACGTCGACGCGACCTCGTTTGCCCTGATGGAGCGCGAGCGCATCGTCGAGGCATTCGCGTTCGATCGTCACTTCGCCCAACGCGGGCTCACACTTGTGCCCCGCGACCCCGCGTCGTGACCCCAAGCGACCCGGATCGCCCGCATCTCGACGCCGGCGACGCCGAGCGCTTGGAAGCCTGTATCGCGGGTGGCGGCGTAGTCTTGTTTCCGGCGGACACCGTTTACGGTCTCGCGTGCGATCCGCTGCAGTCGCAAGCCGTCGAGCGGCTGTACGAGCTCAAGGGCAGACCGCACGCGCGTCCCGCAGCCGTGATGTTCTTCGCGCTCGCCTCCGCCCTCCAGGCGCTCGTCGAGCTCGGTCCTCGCGAGCGCGCCGCCCTGGAAACGCTCCTGCCGGGTCCGCTGACCGTGCTGTTGCCGAACCCCGCCCGGCGCTTTCCACTCGCAGCGGCCGGGTCCCAGGTGTTGGGAGTGCGCGTGCCGCTGCTGCCCCCCCGTCTCCGCGCGCTGGCGGCGGTCACGCGGCCAGTCATGCAATCCAGCGCGAACATCTCCGGCGAGCCCGAGGCGCGACGTTTGGATGAGGTTCCGCGCGCGCTGCGCGAGCGAGCCGACCTCGTGCTCGACGGCGGCGAGCTGCCCGGGATCGCCTCGACCGTGCTCGACCTCCGCGAGTACGAGCATCGCGGGCAGTGGCGCATCGTACGCGACGGGCCGCTGCGGCAGGCTGAGCTGGAACAGGCCCTCAGCGCGTCGACGCGGGGCACGCAAGCCCCGCGCCCACCGTCGCGGGGGCTGTCCTGACCCGCGCGGATGCGCCCCAAATGAGCACCATCGCGGGTGCGCGCATGTGATCTCCGCCGCGTGCTAGCCTCGAAGGCGGTCTCGCGACTGGCGTCGGACGAGGTGGAGTACCACCGGGGAGCGAGCGCCGTCGCACCGCAGCCGCGCGCCTGGGCACCTTCACGTCGTCATCCCGCCGAGGAGCGCGCCATGCCCGAGCTGAGCCCCGACTACTTCAACCGTCCCCTCGCCGAGGTCGACCCCGAGCTCGCTGCGGCGCTGAGCGGCGAGCTGCAGCGCCAGCAGGACACGCTGGAGATGATCGCCTCGGAGAACTTCGTGCCGCGCGCGGTGCTCGAATGCCAGGGCTCGGTGCTCACGAACAAGTACGCCGAGGGCTACCCGGGCCGGCGCTACTACGGCGGCTGCGAGTGGGTCGACGTCTCCGAGCAGCTCGCGATCGACCGCGCGAAGGAGCTCTTCGGCGCCGAGCACGCGAACGTGCAGCCGCACTCGGGCGCGCAGGCGAACACCGCGGTCTACCACGCGCTGCTGCAGCCGGGCGAGACGATCATGGGCCTCTCGCTCGCGCACGGTGGGCACCTCACGCACGGCATGAAGATCAACGTCTCGGGGCGCCTCTACGACATCGCGGCGTACGAGGTCGACCGCGAGAGCAGCGTGATCGATATGGACGAGGTCGCGCGGATCGCGCGCGAACGCCGGCCGAAGCTGCTGCTCGCGGGCTGGTCGGCCTACCCGCGCCAGCTCGATTTCGCGCGCTTCCGCGAGATCGCCGATGAGGTCGGCGCGCTGCTGATGGTGGACATGGCGCATTTTGCGGGGTTGGTGGCCGCACGACTGCACCCCAATCCGCTCGAGTATGGGGCGGACGTCGTGACGACGACGACGCACAAGACGATCGGCGGGCCGCGCGCGGGGATGATCCTCTGCAAGGAGGAGTACGCGAAGAAGATCGACTCCGCCGTCTTCCCGGGCCAGCAGGGTGGACCGCTCGAGCACGTCATCGCCGCGAAGGCCGTCGCGCTGAAGATCGCCAAAAGCGAGCTCTTCCGCGAGCGCCAGCTGCGCACGATCGACGGCGCGCAGGCCCTCGCGGAGCGGCTGGTGGGAGCGGAGGGCGTGAAGCTGCTGACGGGTGGCACCGACGTGCACCTCGTGCTCGTCGACCTGCGCGAGCTGCGACCCGAGTGCAGCGGCCGGCAGGCCGAGGATCGCCTGCACGAGATCGGCATCACCGTCAACCGCAACGCCGTGCCCTTCGACCCGCGTCCGCCGATGGAAGCCTCCGGGCTGCGCATCGGTACGCCCGCGCTTGCGACGCGCGGATTGCAGCGCGAGGACTTCCTCGAGGTCGGCGCGGTCATCGCCGCCGCGCTCGCGCCGGGCTTTCAGGAGCGCACCTCCGAGCTCGCCGAGCGCGTGCGCGCGATCGTCGCGCGCTACCCGCTTTACGAGGGGCTCGCCGCGCGCGCGCCGGCGTAGGCGCACATACGACGCCCGCGCCTGCGATGCTTTGGGCGCGCCGATGCACCCGACCGAGCTAGACGCGCTATACGCCTTTCTGGCGGCCGCCACGGTGACGGCGCTGCTGACGCCGCTGACGATGCGCCTCGCGCGCGCGGTCGGCGCGATCGATCATCCCCGCGAGCGCGGTCTCTCCGACCGCCCGACGCCGCTGCTCGGGGGGCTCGCGATCTTCGCGGGCGCGCTCGTCGCCGCTCTGATCTGGCTTCCCGACGAACGCATCTGGCACGGGATGCTGCTCGCGGCCGCCGTGATCACCGCCGTCGGCGCGCTCGACGACCGCTTCGACCTACCCCCGGTGGTAAAGCTCGTCGGGCAGGTCGCGGCGGCGCTGATCGTCGTGCACTTCGGCATCGAAGTGCAGGAGATCGCGCTGCCCTTCGTCGGCGTGCTGCACTTCCCCAACGCGGGCGCCGCGATCACCGTCGTCGGGCTCGTCGCGCTGATGAACGTCGTCAACTTCTCCGACGGCATCGACGGCCTCGCGGCGGGGGTCTGCGCGATCATCGCCGCTGCGCTCGCCGTGATCGCGTTCGACCTCGAACGCTTCGCGCCCGGGGTGCTCGCGGCGATCATCGCGGGCGCCTCGCTCGGCTTCCTGCTCTACAACTTCCCGCCCGCCTCCAGCTTCATGGGCGACTGCGGCGCGAACCTGCTCGGCCTCCTGATGGGCTGCCTCACGGTCGAGGGCGCCGTCAAGACGCAGGTGGTCCTCTCCTTCGTGCTGCCGCTGATCCTGCTCGCGGTGCCTTTCCTCGACACGACCTTCGTGGTGCTCAAGCGCTTGAAGTACCGCCGACCGATCTACGCCTCCGACAGCGAGCACTTTCACCACCGGATGGCGCGCATCGGCTTCTCGCGGCGACGCACGATCGCCTACCTCTACGCGTGGACGCTGCTGCTCGCGGGCTTCGCGCTCGCGCTGCGCTTCATCCCCTACAGCGACCACAAAGGGCACCTCTACCTCGGCTGGACGCTCGTGATGGCCGCGATCGCGCTGTTCGTCGCGGCCGCTAGCGTGTACCTCGTGTACGTACTCGAGATCCTCAAGTTCCGCCGCCTTGACGCGATCCGCCTGCACCGGTTGCGCCCGCAGGCCTCGGCGGTCGAGATCGAGCGCGACGTCACCGACGACCTCGAGACCGGCGAGTTTCAGACGATCTCGTGATCGCCCGTCCTCGCATCGCCCGCATGCTCGCGCTAATCGTCGCGCTGCTCGTGCTCGCGCTGCCCGCGAGTGCCGCGGCGCTGATCGTCGGGATCGGCGACCAGCATCCCGCGATGTTCCACGACGCGCGCTTCCAGGCGCTTGGCATCCGCTACTCGCGCCTGAGCATCGGCTGGAACGCGCTCCAGAGCCGCGCCGAGACCCGCGCGTTGAACACGTGGCTGAGCGCCGCCCGTGCCGACCACGTCAGCCCGTTGATCAGCTTCGAGGAGTCCTCGCTGCGCGGCTGGCGCAAGCGCCTGCCGACACCGGCTCAGCTCGGCCGCCAGTTCCGCGCGCTGCGCGCGCGCTATCCGTGGGTCGAGGACTTCGCGACCTGGAACGAGGCCGACTATTGCGGCCAGCCGACCTGCGGGCGCCCCGCGCTCGTCGCGGCCTACTACCGGGAGATGCGCCGCAGCTGCGCGCAGTGCGACGTGCTCGGCGCGGAACTGCTCGACGAGCCGAACATGATCGCCTGGGTGCGCCGCTTCAAGCACGCGCTGCACGGCGAACCGGCGATCTGGGGTCTGCACAACTACATCGGCGCCAACCGCCTGCAGAGCGCTTCCACGCGTGCGTTGCTGGGAGCGACGAGCGCGCAGATCTGGTTCACCGAGACCGCCGGGCTCGTCGCCCGCCACAATCGCAGCGCGCGCGACTTCCCCGAATCTGCCAAGCACGCCGCGCAGGTCACGCGCTTCGTGTTCGCGCGCCTCGCGCGGCTCAGCCCGCGTATCAGGCGCGTCTACCTTTACCAGTGGCAGGCCGGCGCCGAGCGCCACGAGCCGTGGGATTCCGCGCTGATCGCCGCCAACGGCCTGCCGCGCCCCGCCTTCGGCGTGCTCGTGCGCGAGCTGCACGCGCTCGGGCAGCTCCCCACTACACCCGCCGCCGCGGCGCTGCTCGTCGGCGCGCGCTGAGGGCCGCTCCCGCCAGGCCCGCACGTCGCTCGCGGTGTATATTGGGATCGCGTTATCGTTGTGTTGGCTCGATCGGCGGCGGTGCAAACGTCCTGTGCGCCCAATAGGCTATGTCGCGCGGTGCGCCGCGGCGGGTGACGCATGTCTCGAACCCCCGCGCGTATGTATCGAAGCCGTACCGCGGCCCCGAGGCGACATGCGACGCAGCCACCGTAAATCGAAACCGCCCGCGCGAGGAGATCGCGCGCGCCGCCGCGTTCTGATTCTTTCGGCGGACGTCGGCGAGGGCCACGCCGCCGCGGCGCGCGCGCTTGCTCAGCAGGTCAACAGCTCCGAGCAGGACGCCGAGGTCGTGGTGATCGACGGCCTCGCGGCGATGGGGCGCATGCTGCGCCAAGTCGTGCAGGACGGCTACCGCGTGCAGCTGCGCTTCTTCCCGTGGAGCTACACGCTCGTGTACTGGCTGCTCGAGCGCGTCCCGCCGGTCCGCTGGCTCACCCGCCTGCAGCTCTGCCTGTTCGGCGCCCGCCCGCTCGCGCGCCGCATCGCCGAATACGACCCCGACGTGATCGTCTCGACGTATCCCGCCGTCACCGTCGTGCTGGCGCGGCTGCGGCGCACCGGCGTCGTGAGCTGCCCCACGGTCGCGACGATCACCGACCTCACCGGGCTGTTCTTCTGGGCGCAGCCCGGGATCGACATGCACCTCGTCATGTACGGCGAGTCGATGCCCTCCGTCGAGCGCATCGCCGGGCGCGGCAGCGCGCGCCTCGTGCGCCCGCTGATCTCCGCCGAGTTCCTGCAGCCCCGCTGTCCCCTGGAGGCGCGTCGGGCGCTGGGCCTGCCGCAGGACGGTCGCCTGGTCGTGGTCTCCGGCGGGGGCTGGGGCGTCGGCGACGTCGAGGGCGCGGTGCGCGAGCTCTGCCGGGTGAGCGAGGTCAGCGCGATCGTGTGCCTCGCCGGCTACAACGAGCAGCTGCACGAGCGACTCAGCGCGACGTTCGCCAAGGAGGCGCGCGTGCATGTGTTCGGATTCACCGACCAGATGCCCCAGTTGCTCGCGGCGGCCGACGCGCTCGTGCACTCGACCGGGGGCGTCACCTGCCTGGAGGCCAAGGCCACCGGCACACCGGTCGTCTCCTACGGCCTACCCGTCGGCCACGCGCGCCTGAACACGCGCGCGATGGCCGAGCTCGAGCTGCTGCGGCTCGCGAACGACACCGACGAGCTGCGCGAGCACGTGCAGGCCGCGGTCGCCCTCGGGCGTCCGGCAGTCGCTCCGGCGCAGGCCGCGCCAGGCGATCGGGAGCACCCCGAGGCGGTCGACATCGTGCTCGGCGCTCCCCGCCGCGTGCACCCGATCCCCGCCTGGCGGCTGAAGCTGACCGCGGTGGCCGCCCAGCTCGTGCTGCTGCTCGGCGTCGGCGCGTGGACGATGTCGACGGATGAGGTCAGCGCGTTCGCGGAGATGATCCTGCACGTCCACCCGCTCGTGCAGGTCAAGACCGACCGTCCCGATGTCGGCCTGATCGTGCGCGCGCCGGCCGCCGACATCACGCGCGTCGCCCAAGCGCTCGCGGCGCGGGGCATTCATGCGTCCTTCGCCGACGGTGGCGTCCACGCGCATGCCACGATCGTCGCGCTGCGCTCGTTGGATGACGAACTGCTGCCCGAAGTCCCCCCCGGCAAGAGCGTTCTGCGCTGGGTGCGCACGCGCGGCTCGCTGCGCGCGCAGGCGCGGGCGCTCGGGCTGCGCCACCGCTTCTACTTCCTGGAACCGAGCAGCGGCCCGACCGTCGGGCAGCTCGTGCTCGCCGCGACCACCGGAGCGCGGCCCGTGCGCGGCGCGCTACGACTTAGCGCGACCGGCGCGCTGCCTCAGCGCCACACCCGCGCCGGCGACGTCCTGGTCGTGACGGCCTCCGGGTCGGTGGCGTCGGTGCGCGGCGTCGAGCGCATCGCGTCTTGGGTGGGCATCGGGGGGCTCTCCTCCGAGTCGCTCACCGCGCTCACGAGCTCCTCGTAGCGCGCGGCGCGCTCGCCCTCTCGCGGGACTGGCGGCGCCTCGGACTTGCCGTAGCGCGCGAGCTCGCTGTCGTGCTCCTCCCGGTGAGGATCGCTTTCCATCAGCGGCGCACCGCCCTCGAAGAGGGTGGTCAGCAGCGGCGAGCGTGCGAGCACCGCCGCGCCGGCGATCAGCACCAGTAGCGACCCCGCGAGCAGCGCGCCGCTCAGCGGCGTTTCGGTGAAGCGCTCGCCGAACAGCAGCGGCGCCAGCACGACCGGGATCGCCGTCTGGATCACGAACACCACCGGCGCGACTTGGATCGCGGGGCGCGACTGCAGCGCGCTCATCTCGCTGAGCGCGGCGAGTGCCGAGATCGCGGCCGTCGCCAAGCCCCACGCGACCGCGATCCACACGAACCCGTACGCGAGGTTGTCCGACGCGAGCTTCGTCGCGACCCCGCTCCAGCCATAGGCCAGCCCGGCGCTCGCCATCGTGATCGTGGCCGGCGGTCGGCGCGCGAGGCGCAGCATGACGTACGGCAGCAGACTCGCGACACCGAGAACGCTCAGCACGATCGCGATCACGGTGTCGGAGGCCTGCGTCGTCGTGTGCGGGGGAGCGCACAACGCCGCGCCGAGCACCCCGACCACGATCGCGCTCACCGCGAGGTGCTCGCGGCGGCCCGCGCGCTCGCCGAGCATCCGCTCGCCCACCATCAGCAGCACGAGCAAGCCCGCCGCCATCGCAGGCTGCACGACGACCAGCGGCGCCATCGAGAGCGCCAGCAGCTGCAGCGGCCAGCCGAGCAGTGAGAGGCCCGTGCCGAGCAGCCAGCGTCCGCGTTTGACGAGGTTACGGGCTAGGCTGAGGCGCAGGTACTCCCGGTGGGGCGTCTGCCGGGCGTCCATCGCCTGCAACGCGACCCCTAGGCTGTACAGGGTCGAGGCGCCCATCGCGGCCACGATTCCCAGGACCAGTTCAACCATGATCGCAACCGATGATCGCAGCACCCCTTTCGCTCCGTTGGCCGGCGCCGCCGCGGCGGCTGCCGGGGCCGGCTACCTGCTGCCCGGTCTCGCACATCTCTACGCTCCGCTGCGCGCTGTGCTCGGCGTCGAGGATCGCACCGCGAGCGGGCGCGGCTACGCGCTCACGTTCGACGATGGTCCCCACGCGCAGGGAACGCCCGCGGTGCTCGAGATCCTCGCCCGCGAGCACGTTGCGGCGACGTTCTTCCTCGTGGGCGAGCAGGTGCGGCGCAACCCCGCGCTCGTCGGTGAGATCCTCGCCGCGGGTCACGCCATCGGCGTGCACTGCGATCGCCATCGCAACCTGCTGCGGCTGACGCCGTGGCAGGTGCGCGAGGACATCCGCCGCGCGCAGGACGCGATCGCGGAGGCGGGCGGCCCGGCACCCGCGCTCTACCGGCCGCCGTACGGGGTGCTCAACGCGGCAGCGCTCGCGATCGCTCGCCGGCACGGCTGGCGCACGCTGCTGTGGAGCCACTGGGGTCGCGACTGGGAATACCGCGCCACCGGCGAGTCGATCGCATCCCTGCTCACCGACGGCGTCGGCGAGGGCGCCGTGCTGCTCTTGCACGACGCCGACGACTACGGCGCCCCGAGCTCCTGGCGGCGCACGGTCGCCGCGCTTCCACGCGCGCTCGAGACGCTCGCCCAGCGCGGGCTGCAGCCGGTCGCGCCATAGCGCGGCCGGATCGCGTGGCGTTGGCCGACCGCGGCGTGGCTAGGATTGCCTGATGTCCTCGCGCGCCGAGATCGAGCCGGCGCCCCGCGCACTCGACCTGGCGTCGCTCGGCGGCGCCACGGTGGGGCGCGCCCCGGCGCACATCGCAGCGGCGGCGAAGCGCACGCCCCTGTGGGCCGAGGCGCTCGTCGTGGTCTGGCTGTGCTGGGTCTACGACGCGATCTCCAACCTCGCCCCGCTGCGCCTGCACGCCGCGCTGGCGCATGCGCTCGGCATCCTGCGCCTGGAGCGCTCGCTGCACCTGGACCCCGAACTGACCCTCAACCGCTGGCTGGCCGCGCACCACACGCTGGGGCTGATCGTGTCGGACTACTACGACAACGCGCACTTCATCGTCACGCTCGGGCTGCTCGGGTGGCTGTGGTACTACCGCGCCGATCTCTATCGCCCACTGCGCAACACGCTCGTCGCGATCAACGTGCTCGGGTTCCTCGTCTTCTGGCTCTACCCCGTCGCGCCGCCGCGGATGCTGGTGGGGGCGGGCTTCGACGACGTCGTCGCCGCGACGCACGCGTTCGGCTCCTGGCACGCCGGTGCGCTCGCCTCCGCGGCCAATCAACTCGCGGCGATGCCCTCGCTGCACATGGCGTGGGCCGCGTGGTGCGCGCTCGTGCTGTGGCGCGCCTTTAGGCAAGTATGGGTCCGGGCGCTCGCGGTCCTCTACCCGTGCCTCACCGCGCTCGCGGTGCTCTCCACCGGCAACCACTTTCTCGCCGACGTCCTCGCGGGTGTCGCGACCGCGGCGCTTGCGGCGCTGCTCGTGGAGTTGGTCGGAGGACTACGCAGGAGCGCCTCGCCGCGGCGAGTAGCGCATGTCACAAACTTGTTACGAAGTCTCTGATCCGGTAGACTTCGGCGCGGCTGCTGCAGACGGTCTGAGGAGGCCCGGAAGAAGTCCGCCGCGTAAGTGCGCGCGGGCTTTTGCGTCTGTAGGCTGGCCGCATCCATGCCAGACTTCCACACGATAGAGGCCTAAGCGTGCCCGAGATACCAGTTCTCCGGTACCTCGATGTGTGCCTCGTGCTGGTGAGCGCGCCCTTCGTGATTGCCGCCGGGATGCCCCTGCTGGGGTATCTCGTAGGCGCCGCGGCATGGCTGCTGACTCGTTTGGGCGCCGCCGCGCTGCACGCCCGCGCGCTGCGCCTCGGCGATCCGCGCACGCGGGCCGGGCTGCAGGTCGGCGTCATGCTTGGGCGCGTCTGGATCGTCGCGCTCGCGATCCTGCTCGCGCGCTACGCGGGCGGCAAGGACGACGGGATCATGGCCGCCGCGCTCGTGCTCGCCGCGTTCACGGTCTACTTTGTGCTCGCAATCGTCTATCGCGACCCCACCGGTCTGCATCAAAAGCCGAGCCCCTCATGAGCGCCGTCCAGACGACTTCCGAGGCGCCCGCGACTGCGCCCGCGACGACCCCGGGCGGCGGGAGCCCCCGCGCGAGGCCTGGCATGAGCACCAAGCGCAAGCTGCTCGTCGTGCTGGCGATCTACGTCGTCGGTTTCATCGTGATCGTCGCGCTCACGGGCACCCACGGCACGCGCAACGAAGCCTTCAAGCCGCAGAACGAGTTCAAACTCGACACCTGGGTCAACCTCGGCATCTTCTCGATCAACAAGGCCGTGATGTATCTCGTGATCGCCGCGGTGCTGACGAGCGCGAGCATGATCTACATCGCCCGGCGCATGCACCAGCGACCGAACCGTGTGCAGACGGCGGTCGAGGTCGTCTACCAGTTGATGCGCGAGAACATCGCGGGGGGCAATATGAGCCAGCAGATGGCGGCGCGCTGGTTTCCCTTCATCGGCGCGCTGTTCCTGTTCATCCTGTTCTCGAACCTCATCGGCTACATCCCGCTGCCGACGAACACCGAGCACGAGATCACGATCTTTGGCGCGCATATCCCGTCCTTCTCGCTGTACGCCGCGACCGCGAACCTTTCGATTCCGTTGGTCCTGGCGCTCGTGGTCTTCTTCTCCTTCACCTTCGAAGGCATCCGGGCCAAGGGGCCGATCGGCTACCTCAAAGGCCTCGTCCCCGGAGGTGTCACCGGCGGCATGGCCGTGGCGATCTTCTTCCTCGAGGTGCTCTCCAACCTGATGCGCATCCTCTCGCTGACCATTCGTCTCTTCGCCAACATCCTCGCCGGCCACCTGATCATCCTGTTCATGGGCGGCGCGCTGGCCGTGCTGCTCGGCATCGCGGCGCTCGGCTGGTTCACGATCCCGTTCGCCGTGCTGCTGTTCGCGTTCGAGGTCGCTCTGGTAGCTGCCCTGCAGGCGTTCATCTTCGCCACCCTCACCGCTATCTACCTCGGCGGCGCCGTCGCCGAAGATCACTAAAGGAGTCAATCGCTGTGCACATAGCTCTCATCACCGTCTTCGCGGTGACCGAAGAAATCGCGAAGGCCGGCAAGTCGATCGGCCTCGGCGTCGGCGGCGGTCTCGGCGCTGTCGGCGCCGGAGTCGGCATCGGCATCATTTTCGGCAAGGTCATCGAGGCGGTCACCCGCCAGCCCGAGATGCGCGACGAGATCACCCAGATCCAGTGGCTGGGCTTCGCGCTGACCGAGGCCTGCTTCTTCTACGGACTCGTGGCCGGGCTGCTCGCCGCGTTCATCGTCTAGCGCGATGATCCCGTTCGCGGCTTCCAACGGCAGTTTCCTGATCAAGCCCGGCGTGGGCTTGATGGTCTGGACGCTGCTCGTCTTCGGCATCACGATGGTCCTACTGGCGCGCCTGGCGTTCCCGCGGATCACCGCGGCGCTCGACCGTCGCCAGAAGGCGATCGAGGAATCGATCGACACGGCGCAGCGCACCCGCGAGGAGGCCGACCGGATCCTCGCGGAATACCGCGAGCGTCTGCAGGAGGCGCGCGCACAGGCCGATGAGATCGTGCAACACGCGCGTGCAACCGCCGAGGGGCACGAGCGCGAGTCGCGCGAGCACGCACGCGAGTCGGCTGCCGAGGCTGCCGCGCGCGCCGAGCGCGACATCGAAGCGGCAACCCAGCGCGCGCTGCAGGAGCTCCGCAAGGAGGTCGCAGACCTCACCGTGATGGCAACCGAGAAGGTCACTCGCAAGGCGCTCGACACCGCCGATCAGAAGCGCCTCGTCGAGGAGGCCCTCGGCGAACTCGACTTCTCCGGGCTCTCCGAGGGAGCGAGCCAAAACTGAGATGGACGAGCTTGCCCGCGTATATGCCCGCTCGCTGTTCGAGATCGCCCGCGAGTACAACCTGCTGGAGAAGCTGCGCGAGCAGCTCGGCCAGTTCGCCGACGCGCTCGCCGAGCACTCCGAGCTGCGGATCTTCTTCTTCTCCCCTTACTTCTCGAGCAAAGAGAAGCAGGAGGCGCTCGCGCGCCTGCTGAGCGACGCCGACGAGCGCTTCGTGAACTTCCTCGAGCTGCTGATCGAGAATCACCGGATGCCCGTGATCTTCAGGGTGCGTCGCGAGTACGAGCGGCTGTGGGAGCAGGAGAACCACGTGCTGCCGGTCGAGATCACCAGTGCGATCGAGCTCGACGAAGCAACCACTGCCAGCGTCGGCGAGCGGATCGGCGCGAACACCGGGCACAAGGTGATGCTCTCCACGCGCGTCGATCCCGACATCCTCGGAGGCATCGTCGTGCGGGTCGGCAACTCGATCCTCGACGCCTCCATCCGTAACCGACTGGAGCGGCTGCGCAAGCAGGTCGCCCAAGGAGCTTTCTAGTGCAGATCAATCCAGACGAGATAACCAGCATCCTCAAGAGCCGCATCGAGGGGCTCGACGCCGGGCAGGCCGAGCTCACCGAGGTCGGCACCGTGCTATCGGTCGCCGACGGCATCGCGCGCCTGCATGGCCTGGAGAACTGCATGTCCCTGGAGATGCTCGAGCTGCCGCACGGCGTCACCGGTCTGGCGCTCAACCTCGAGTCCGACAACGTCGGCGCGGTGCTGTTCGGCGAATGGGAGCACATCTCCGAGGGCGACACCGTCAAGCGCACCGGCCAGCTACTGGAGATCCCGGTCGGCGAGGCGTTGCTCGGCCGCATCGTCGACCCCCTCGGACGACCGCTGGACGGCAAGGGCGTCGTCAACACCACCGAGACCAGGCCCGCGGAGTTCAAGGCGCCCGGCGTCGTGCAGCGCCAGCCGGTGACCGAACCGATGCAGACGGGGATCAAGGCGATCGACGCGATGATCCCGATCGGCCGCGGTCAGCGCGAGCTCATCATCGGCGACCGCCAGACCGGCAAGACCGCGATCGCGATCGACACGATCATCAACAACCGCGAGAGCGGCGTCGTCTCGATCTACGTCGCGATCGGCCAGCGCATGTCCACGGTGGTCGCGCTCGCGCAGCTGCTCGACGAGCACGGGGCGCTGGAGAACACGATCATCGTCGCCGCGCCCGCCGACGAGGCGGCGCCGATCAAGTTCATGGCCCCCTACGCGGGTTGCGCGATGGGCGAGCACTTCCTCTACAACGGCCGCCACGCGCTGTGCGTGTATGACGACCTCACCAAGCACGCCTACGCGTACCGCCAGATGTCGCTGCTGCTGCGCCGCCCGCCGGGCCGCGAGGCCTATCCGGGCGACGTCTTCTACCTGCACTCGCGCCTACTCGAGCGCGCGGTCAAGCTCAACGACGAGCTCGGGGGCGGCTCGCTGACCGCGTTGCCGGTGATCGAGACGCAGGCCGGCGACGTCTCGGCATACATCCCGACGAACGTGATCTCGATCACCGACGGGCAGATCTTCCTCGAGCCGAAGCTCTTCAACTCCGGCGTGCGCCCCGCGATCAACGTCGGCATCTCGGTCTCGCGCGTCGGCGGCAACGCGCAAATCGGCCCGATGAAGAAGGTCGCGGGTCGCATCAAGCTGGAGCTCTCGCAGTTCCGCGACCTCGAGGCCTTCGCGCAGTTCGGCTCGGACCTCGACGCCGACACCCAGCGCACGCTGGCACGCGGCGAGCGTCTGGTCAAGACGCTCAACCAGGGCGAGCGCGCGCCACTGCCGGTCGAGGATCAGGTCGTCCAGATCTACGCCGCGACCAACGGCTTCGTCGATCGCATCGACGCCGAGCGCGTGCCGGAGTTCCTCACGCAGCTCACCGAACGGATGCACGCCCAGCACGGCGACATTCGCGAGAAGATCGCGGCCCGCGACTGGTCGGAGGAGACCCAGAAGGCCGTGCACTCGGCGGTCGAGGCATTTGCCGCCGACTTCGGCTACGAACTCGACGAGGAAGGCCAGCCGCTCGACGAGAGCGCCCCGCCGGAGGCCAAGGCGGCGTAGTCATGGCATCGCAGCGCGACGTCAAGAACCGGATCTCATCGGTTAAGAACATCCAGAAGATCACGCGTGCCATGGAGATGGTCGCCGCGGCGCGCCTGCGTCGCGCCGAGCAGCGGATCGCGGCGCTGCGCCCCTACGCCGAGGCGATCCGCCGGATGACCCGTCAGGCCGCGCGCGACGCCGGCGCCGAGGCCTCCTCACTGGCGCTGCTCACCGAGCGCGCACAGGGCGAGGGGCAGGGCAGCGTCGGGCTGCTGCTCGTCACCGGCGACCGCGGTCTCGCCGGCGGCTTCAACTCCCAGGTGATCCGCGCTGGGATGAGCACCGACGCGCAACTGCGCGAGGAAGGGCTCGCGACCGTGTGGTACGCCGCCGGGCGCCGCGGCGTCTCCTCGCTGACGTTCCGCGGGCGCGAGGTCAGCGGCAGCTACACCGGCTTCACCGACCGCCCCGCCTACGCCGATGCGCGCGACATCGCCTCGCGGCTCGTCGCCGACTACATCGATGGCCGGCTCGACCGCGTCGAGATCCTCTACAACTCCTACGTCTCCCCGCTCACCCAGGTCATCACGCGCGAGATCCTGCTGCCGCTCTCGCAGGCCACGCTCAGCGGTGGGGACGACGACGAGGGCGAGAGCGAGGAGGGGCAGGGCGATCAGGGTCCCCACGCGCTCGTCGAGTACGAGCCCGGACCCGTCGAGATCCTCGAGCGCCTGATTCCGGACTACGTCGAGATCTCGATCTACCGCGCGCTGCTCGAGTCCTCCGCGGGCTTCTTCGGCGCACAGATGACCGCGATGCGCAGCGCCTCCGAGAACGCCGGCGAAATCATCACCGACTTGACGCTGCAGATGAACCGCGCCCGCCAGGCCGAGATCACGCAGGAGATCATGGAGGTAGTAGCAGGAGCAGAGGGATTGTCGTGACGAGGCCATTATCTTCAACGCAAGAGACCGACAGAGAGAGATAGGAGACCCGAGGACCAATGCCAACCACCGCCCCCCAGCCGACAAGCTCCCCCGAGGGCGCCACGGATGCGCCGAGCGCGCGCAACGTCGGACGCATCGAGGAGATCCAGGGCGTCGTGATCGAGGCCGTGTTCCCCGAGAGGCTGCCGGAGATCAACCACGCGATCACCGTCGCGCGGCCCGCCGCGGCCGCCGAGGAGGAGGCTCCGGGCATCAGCTCCGGCGGGGGTGCGGACGTGCTCGTCTGCGAGGTCCAGCAGCACCTCGGCGACGACCGCGTGCGCGCGGTTGCGATGGACACGACCGACGGGCTCGCGCGCGGTGCCGAGGTGATCGACACCGGCGGCCCCATCACCGTGCCCGTCGGCGAGGTCACGCTGGGGCGCATCTTCAACCTGCTCGGCGAGCCGATCGACCTCGGCGCGGAGCTGCCCGCCGACACCCCGCGCCGCCAGATCCACCAGGAGGCGCCGCGCGCCGAGGACCTCACCCCGACGACCGAAATGTTCGAGACCGGGATCAAGGTCATCGACCTGCTCGCCCCCTACGCCAAGGGTGGCAAGGTCGGCCTCTTCGGCGGCGCCGGCGTCGGCAAGACCGTGCTGATCCAGGAGCTCATCCACAACCTCGCGAAGGAGCACGGTGGCCTCTCCGCGTTCTGCGGCGTCGGCGAGCGCTCGCGCGAGGGCAACGACCTGTGGCTGGAGATGAAGGAGTCCGGCGTCATCGACAAGACGATGCTCGTCTTCGGGCAGATGAACGAGCCGCCCGGCGCGCGCATGCGCGTCGCCCTATCCGGCCTGACGATGGCCGAATACTTCCGCGATCAGGGCCAGGACGTACTGCTGTTCATCGACAACATCTTCCGCTTCGTCCAGGCCGGTTCCGAGGTCTCCGCGCTGCTCGGGCGGATGCCCTCCCAGGTCGGCTACCAGCCGACGCTCGAGACCGAGATGGGCCAGCTGCAGGAGCGCATCACCTCGACCAAGAGCGGCTCGGTCACCTCGATCCAGGCGATCTACGTGCCCGCCGACGACTACACCGACCCGGCGCCGGCCTCTGTGTTCGCCCATCTCAACGCGACGACCGCGCTCTCGCGGGCGATCTCCGAAAAAGGCATCTACCCGGCGGTCGACCCGCTGGACTCCACCTCGACGATTCTCAAGGCCGACATCCTCGGCGAGGACCACTTCCGCGTCGCCAACCGCGTCAAGGAGATCCTGCAGCGCTACAAGGAGCTCCAGGACATCATCGCGATCCTCGGCATCGACGAGCTCTCCGACGAGGACAAGCTCACCGTGCAGCGCGCGCGCAAGATCGAGCGCTTTCTCTCCCAGCCCTTCAACGTCGCCGAGCAGTTCACCGGCACCCCCGGTGAGTACGTCCCGATCGCCGAGACGATCCGCGGCTTCGAGGAGATCATCGAGGGCAAGCACGACGAGGTCCCCGAGCGCGCGTTCTTCCTGAAGGGCACAATCGAGCAAGTCCTTGAGGACGCCAAGTAGGCCGTGGCGCGCACCACGTTCCCAGTCGAAGTCCTCACCCCCGAGGGCGAGGTCTTCTCCGGTGAGGTCGAGATTCTCTCGACGCGCACCGCGGTCGGCTCGATCGGCATCCTCGCCGGCCACGAGCCGGTGCTCGCGATGCTCGAACCGACCGAGCTGCGCCTCTACCGCTCGGAGTCCGAGGTGTTGCGCTTCGCGCAGGCCGAGGGCTATCTCCAGTTCGCCGCGAACCGCGCGCTGGTGCTCGTGCAGGAGGCAATCGCGCCAGACGCGCTGGATCGCGCGAGCATCGAGACTCGGCTCGGCGAGGCCCGCACCGCCGCCGAGCAGGCCGAGGACGGCAGCGAGGCGCGGGCGCGCGCGCAGCGCGACGCCAAGCGCTACGAGGCGTTCCTCGCGGTCGAGGGGTAGCGCCCGTGGCTGACGATCAGGGTCCGCAGAACGCCGGCCACGACGCCAGCCACACCTCCGCGAGCGCCCACTTCGAGCGCAAGCGCCCCGGCTGGTTCACCGCTCGCGTCTTCAACCCGCTCGTCGCCGGCCTGACCCGTCGCGGCATCAGCCTGTTCGGCTCGCGGGTGCTGGAGGTCAAGGGGCGGACCTCTGGAGAGCCGCGCCGCACGCCCGTCAACCTGCTCACGTACGAGGGTGAGCGCTACCTCGTCGCACCGCGCGGCAACACGCAGTGGGCGCGCAACCTGCGCGCCAGCGGCGCCGGGCGACTGCTCGTGGGCTCGCGCAGCGAGCAGTTCACCGCCACCGAGCTCGACGACGAGGAAAAGGCGCCCGTGCTGCGCGCCTACCTCAAGCGCTGGAAGTTCGAGGTCGGCGTGTTCTTCGACGGCGTCGGGCCCGACTCATCCGAGGATGAGCTGCGCGCCGCGGCGCCCAGGCATCCCGTGTTTCGGTTGGGGTAGCGGTCGAGCCGCGACCGGTTGCGGCCTGGGCTTGCGCAGTTCGTCCCTGCCAGGGTTGGCCAGAAGGAGCCAAGCGACCCCATTGGGGTAATCACGCACCCCGCTCGGCAAATTATTACGACGAACGACGGCGGCCCAGGTTGACCAGGTCTTATTTTGTTATGATCGCGGGTATGTCGGAGATCGTAACCGTCACCGAGGCCAAAACACAGCTCTCCCGCTTGATCGAGCGCGTCGCGGATGGGGAGGAGATCGTCATCCGCAGAGGACCGTCGCCGATCGCCAAGCTTGTCGCCTATGAGGCCAAGCCCACGAGGCGCATACCGGGCGACCTGGAGGGTCAGATCTGGATAAGCGATGACTTCGACGAGGCCGATGAGGAGATCGAGCGTCTCTTCGGCACACGCGATTGACGGCCCTACTCGCAGACACCCATACGCTGCTTTGGTGGCGAGCAAGCAAGTCCCGCCTAAGTGCTGCTGCGCTGGAGGCGATGGAAGACGGTAGGCGGCCTCTATTCTTCAGCGCCGCGTCGGTATGGGAGATCGCGATCAAGCGCGCCAAAGGCAAGCTCGAGGTGCCCGATCTTCTGCTGGACACCATGCAGGAGCGGGGGTTCGCCGAACTGAAGGTGAGCTCTCGCCACGCCATCCGTGCGGGGTCGCTCCCGCCTCACCACCGGGACCCGTTCGATCGGATGCTCGTAGCGCAAGCGCAGAGCGAGGGCCTCACGATCGTGACACTAGACCCCGATATCGGCGCCTACGACGTGCCCGTGCTCTGGTAGCGACAGGTCGGCCTTCGCCACTAGGCGCCACCGGCTAGCCTTCGGCTCCACATGAGCAGCGGTCCTCTTCCCCCGCCGCCCGCGAGCGGCGAGCGTGAGCCAATTGGAGTCATCGGAACCGGCTACGTCGGCCTCGTCACAGCGGCCGGCTTCGCCGAGCTCGGCAGCGAGGTCTGGTGCGTCGACATCGACGCCGCCAAGATCGAGCGCCTGCGCGCCGGCGAGGTCCCGATCTACGAGCCCGGCCTGGAGGATCTTCTGCGCGCGCACGCCTCGCGCCTGCACTTCACGACCGACCTCGCGCCCGCGCTGGAGCACGCGCGGCTGCTGTTCGTCGCCGTCGGCACCCCGCCGACCTACTCCGGCGACGCCGACCTCTCCGCGGTGCACGCCGTCGTCGACTCGATTCCCGCCTCCGACCGCCACGCGCTCGTGATGAAGTCGACCGTCCCCTGCGGCACCGGCGCCTCGATTCAGCGCGTCTTCGGCGAGCAGGGCAAGCCCGGGCTGCGCTACGTCTCCTGCCCCGAGTTCCTCAAGGAGGGGTCCGCGGTGGCCGACTTCCTGCACCCCGACCGCGTCGTCGTCGGCGACGGCGGCGACTGGGCCGGTGACGCCGTCGTCGAGCTCTACCGGCCGCTGCTCGCCGCCGAGCACGGCGGCGAGGGATCGGGGGCGCTCGTGCGCACCGACGTTGCGAGCGCCGAGATGGTCAAGCTCGCCTCCAACGCCTTTCTCGCGACCAAGATCTCATTCATCAACGAGATCGCCAACGTCTGCGAGGAGACCGGCGCCGACGTCGTCGAGGTCGCCCGCGGCATGGGGCTCGACGCAAGGATCGGACCGAAGTTCCTGCAGGCCGGCATTGGTTATGGCGGAAGTTGTTTTCCCAAGGATGTGGACGCACTCAAACAGTTGGCGGGCAACTCCGGCTACCACTTCCAGCTGCTGACCGCCGTGATCGAGGTCAACGAGCTGCAGAAGCGGCGCGTGATCGGCAAGCTGCACAAGCACCTGGGCAGTCTCGTCGGCAAGCGCGTCGCGCTGCTCGGGCTCGCGTTCAAGCCGAACACGGATGACATGCGCGAGGCTTCCTCGCTGGTGCTCGCCGCGCGGCTGAACGCCGACGGCGCGAGCGTCAGCGCGTTCGATCCGGTCGCCGAGCACGAGGCGCGCAAGCTGCTCGCGGGCCTGCAGCTCGCGGACTCCGCGCTGGACGCGGTCCGCGACGCCGACGCGGTGGTGCTCGTGACCGAGTGGCCGCAGTGCACGGACTTGGACTGGCGCGAGGTCGCCGCGGCGATGCGCGGGCGCGTCATGATCGACGGACGCAACGCGCTCGACCGCGACGCGGTGCGCGCCGCGGGACTGCTGTACGAGGGAATCGGTCGCGGGCTCGGCGAGGCCGCGACCGGGCGCCGGCGCGAGGATCAGATTTAGATGCAAGCGGTGATCCTCGTCGGCGGCGAGGGCACGCGGTTGCGGCCGCTGACCTCGACAATCCCCAAGCCCGTGGTGCCGCTGGTCGATCGACCGTTCATCGCGTTCATGCTCGAATGGCTGCGCCAGCACGGGATCGAGGACGTGATCATGTCCTGCGGCTTCCTCGCGACCAGCGTGCGCAACGTGCTCGGCGACGGCTCCGGACTCGGCATCCGCCTGCGCTTCGTCGAGGAGCCCGATCCGCGCGGGACCGCGGGCGCGCTGAAGTTCGCGGAGTCGATGCTCGACGAGCGCTTCCTGATGCTCAACGGGGACGTCCTCACCGACATCGACCTCACCGCGCAGATCGCCCAGCACGAGCGCAGCGGCGCACGCGCGACACTCGCGCTGGTGCCGGTGGCGGATCCAAGCGCCTACGGGCTCGTGCACCTCGCCGCAGATAACTCGGTCAGCGACTTCGTCGAGAAGCCAAGTTCGGACAACATCGAGGGTGGCGCAGCCGGCCGGATGCCGGCGGGCCGGGCCCCTCGTGCTCAGAGATACACGAACTTGATCAGCGCCGGCGCCTACGTGCTCGAGCGCGAGCTGCTGGAGCTCGTGCCCGCCGAACGCAACGTCTCGATCGAGCGCGAGGTCTGGCCGCTGCTGATCGGCAACGGCCTCTACGGCTACGCCTCGGAGAGCTACTGGTTAGACATCGGGACGCCCGAGCGCTACCTCAAGGGCACGTTCGACATCATCGAGGGCAATGTGCGGACCGCGGTGCAGGAGCGCCTCGGCAGCGGTTACCTGGCGATCGACGACGACTGCCGGATCGAGGGTCGCGTGATCCCGCCCGCGGTCATCGAGCGCGGCGTCCACGTCGCCGAGGGCGCGCACGTCGGCAGTCTCGTGGTGCTCGGCGAAGGCGTCACGGTCGGCGCCGGCAGCGTCGTCGAGCGCGCCGTCATCATGAACGGCGCCGAGATCGGCGCCGGCTGTACGCTGCGCGACTGCATCGTCGCGGCGGGCTGCCGCGTGGGTGACGGCACCCAGGTGACCGCTGGCGCGGTGCTCGGCGAGGGGGTCACGGTGGGGGCGCACAACACGGTGACCCACGGTGCGCGTATCTTCCCGGGCGTGACCCTGCCCGACGGAGCGCTCAAGTTCTGATGACCGAGGAGGTACTCATGGGCGCGCTCTCGCGCGAGGCAATTGCTCAGGTCGATCGCTCCGACCAGCTCGGCGCGGTGCTCGCGCTGCCCGAGCACCTGCGCGATGCGCTGTGGCGCGTGGAGTCGGCGATCATGAACGAGTGGGACACGCCCGGGGGGCTCGTCGTCGCCGGCATGGGTGGCTCGGCGATCGGCGGGGCGCTCGCGCGCGCCGCGCTCGGGGATCACGCGTCGCGCCCGATCTTCGTCACGCGCGCCTACGGCCTGCCGCCGTGGACGACCCCCGAGACGACGGTGCTCTGCGCGAGCTACTCGGGCAACACCGAGGAGACACTCGCGTGCTACGAGTCCGCCGCGGCGCTGGGCGCGCAGCGCGTCGTCGTCACCGCCGGCGGCCGTCTCGCGGAGCTCGCGCGCGCGGATCGCGTGCCGGTGATCCCGCTGCCCGGCGGCTTCCAGCCGCGCGCCGCGGTCGCCTACATGACCGTCGCCGCGCTCGAGGTCGCCGCGCTCTGCGGCGCCGGCCCGCGCCTGACCTCCGAGATCGACGTCGCCGCGTCGCACACCGAGCAGCTCGTCACCGAGTGGGGTCCGGACGCCGCCGAGGACTCGCTCGCGAAGGAGATCGCGGGCACGCTGCTCGGCAGCGCGCCCGTGATCGCGGGCGCGGGTCTGACCGCGCCGATCGCCTATCGCTGGAAGACGCAGATCAACGAGAACGCGAAGCTGCCCTGCTTCGCGCACGAACTGCCCGAGCTCGATCACAACGAGCTCGTCGGCTGGGAAGGCGCGGAGAGCGTCGGGCGCTTCGCCGCGGTCTTCCTCGACGACAGCGACGCGCACCCGCGCGTGAAGGCGCGCATGGAGCTCACCGAGAAGCTGATCGCCGATCACGCGACCGCGTCGCTGCACCTGGAGACGCGCGGGCAGACCACGATTGAGCGCGTCTTCTCGCTCGTCCTGCTCGGCGACCTGGTGTCGCTGTACCTCGCCGTGCTGCGTGGCGTCGACCCCGGCCCCGTCGCGGTCATCGAGCAACTCAAGAGCGAGCTCGCCGCCCGCTGAGGAGGCTCGGTCGGGCGGCGGTCGCGCGGATGCCGGACCTCGCAGAAGCTTGACATAGTCGTGCTAAGGTTGGCGGCATGCAGGCTGCGGCGCCGGACGCCCTGACGATCAACGAGGCCGCCGCGACGACCGGCTGGTCGGCGCGGATGCTGCGCTACGTCGAGCGCATCGGACTCGTGAGCTCGACGCGCTCGGCCGCGGGCTATCGCCTGTACGGACCAGCGGAGCTGCAACGGCTGCGCACGCTGCGCGAGTTGCTCGGCCGCTTCGAGGTCGGGCTCGCGGAGATCGGATTCGCGCTGCGCTTACGCCGCGAGCCGGAGCTGAAGGTCGCGGTCGACGATTGGCTCGCAACCGAGCCCGCGCGTCCCGAGCACGTCGCGGCCGCCGACTGGCTGCGCTTCGAGCAGGAGAAGCACCAGCGGCTGTTGGCCGTTGCGACGCCGTCCCCCGCTACTTCATCCACGCGAACCATGGAGGCCGCATGACACCCACCGCCACTTTGACCGACACGGACTTCAAGGTCGCCGACCTCTCGCTCGCCGAGTTCGGGCGCAAGGAGATCCGCCTCGCCGAGCACGAGATGCCCGGCCTGATGGCGATCCGCGAGGAGTTCGCCGCCGCGCAGCCGCTGCGCGGCGCGCGCATCACGGGCTCGCTGCACATGACGATCCAGACCGCCGTGCTGATCGAGACGCTGACCGCGCTCGGCGCCGAGGTCCGCTGGTGCAGCTGCAACATCTTCTCCACCCAGGACCACGCCGCCGCCGCGGTCGCGGTCGGTCCCGAGGGCACGCCGGAGGACCCCCGCGGCGTGCCGGTCTACGCGTGGAAGGGCGAGACGCTCGAGGAGTACTGGTGGTGCACCGAGCAGGTCCTGCGCTGGCCGGGCGCCGACGACGCCGACGGCGAGGGTGGCGGGGCGCGGTCGTCCGGACCCAACATGATCCTCGACGACGGTGGCGACGCGACGCTGCTGGTCCACAAGGGCACCGAGTACGAGGCCGCGGGGGCCGTGCCCGACCCGGCGGGAGCGGACTCCGAGGAGTTCCAGGTGATCCTCTCCCTGCTGCAGCGCTCGCTCGAGGAGGACCCCCAGCGCTGGACGAAGATCGGGCAGGCCATCAAGGGCGTCACCGAGGAGACCACGACCGGTGTGCACCGCCTCTACGAGATGACCCAGGAAGGCACGCTGCTGTTCCCCGCGATCAACGTCAACGACTCCGTGACGAAGTCCAAGTTCGACAATCTCTACGGCTGTCGGCACTCGCTCGTCGACGGCATCAACCGCGCGACCGACGTCATGATCGCCGGCAAGCTCGCCGTGATCTGCGGTTTCGGCGACGTCGGCAAGGGCTGCGCGGAATCGTTGCGCGGGCAGGGCGCGCGCGTGGTCGTCACCGAGATCGACCCGATCTGTGCGCTGCAGGCCGCGATGCAGGGCTACGCCGTGCGCACGCTCGAGGACGTCATCGGCGAGGGCGACATCTTCGTCACCTGCACCGGCAACCGCGACATCATCCGCGCCGAGCACATGGCGCGCATGAAGCATCAGGCGATCGTCGGCAACATCGGTCACTTCAACAACGAGATCGACATCGCCGGCCTCACCAAGATCGCGGGCATCGAGCGCATCAACATCAAGCCGCAGGTCGACGAGTGGGTCTTCCCCGACGGCCACGCGATCATCCTGCTCTCCGAGGGGCGCCTGCTGAACCTCGGCAACGCCACCGGGCACCCCAGCTTCGTGATGAGCAACTCCTTCACCAACCAGACGATCGCGCAGATCGAGCTCTTCACCAAGAACGACGAGTACGAGAAGCGCGTCTACGTGCTGCCCAAGCACCTCGACGAGAAGGTCGCGCGACTGCACCTCGACGCGCTCGGCGTGCGCCTCACGCAACTCAGCGAAGAGCAGGCCGCCTACATCGGCGTCCCCGTCGCGGGCCCCTACAAGCCCGACCACTATCGCTACTGAGCACGAGGCGCGGAGCGGTCGGTCCGCGCGTGCCTCGCGGGAATGCCGCCGGCCGGGACGGTCCACCGCGCGTGGCCGGTGAGACCGGCCGCGCGCTCGCGACGGCGGGCCGCGCGCGCATCGAGTGGGCGCAGACGCAGATGCCGGTCCTCGCGCAGGTGCGCGAGCGCTTCGAGTCCGAGCTCCCGCTGGCGGGCGTGCGGGTCGCGGCGTGCCTGCACGTCACCGCCGAGACCGCCAATTTCGTCGGTGTACTCATCGCGGGCGGCGCCAAGGTCGGGCTCTGCGCCGCCAATCCGCTCTCGACCCAGGACGACGTCGTCGCCGCGCTCGGCGGTCGCGGCGGCGCGCGCGTGCACGCGCAACGCGGGGAGAGCACGCAGGAGTACGCCGCGCACGTCGACGCGCTGCTCCGCAACGCACCCCAGGTCACGATCGACGACGGCGCGGACCTGATCGGGCGGATCCACGAGACCGATCCGCGGGCCGCCGCGGCGATGCTCGGCGGCACCGAGGAGACGACCGCCGGCCTGCTGCGCGTGCGCGCGCTGCAGTCGCGCGGCGTGCTCGCCTGTCCCGTGCTCGCGGTCAACGAGTCGCGCACCGAGCGCGCCTTCAACGATCGCTTCGGCACCGGCCAATCGACGATCGACGGGATTCTGCGCGCCACCAACCTCCTGCTCGCCGGTCGCACCGTCGTCGTCCTCGGCTACGGCTGGACGGGAAGAGGGATCGCGCTGCGCGCGCGGGGGGCCGGCGCATCGGTGGTCGTCTGCGAGGTCGATCCCCTGCGCGCGCTGGAGGCGCGCATGGAGGGCTATGAGGTGCTGCCCGCCCTTCTCGCCGCGGAGCGCGGCGACGTGTTCGTGACCGTCACCGGCGGGCGCGACGTGCTGCGCGCCGAGCACTTCGAGCGCATGAAGGACGGCGCGGTGCTCGCCAACGCCGGGCACTTCGACGTCGAGATCAAGCTCGACGATCTGCGTTCGCTGGCGCTCGGCGGCCGTCGCGACGTGCTGCCGCTGGTCGAGCAGCACACCCTCGCCGACGGGCGCCGCCTGAACCTGCTCGCGCAAGGACGCGTCGTGAACCTCGCCGCCGGCGAAGGCCACCCCGCGTCGGTGATGGACGTCTCGTTCGCCGCGCAGGCGCTCTGCGTCGAGCATCTCGTCACGCACGCCGGCGCGCTCGAGGCCCGCGTGCTGCAGGTGCCGGACGCGATCGACGGCGAGGTCGCGCGCCTGAAGCTCGAGTCGCTCGGCGTGCGCATCGACGAGCTCAGCGACGCGCAGCGCGTCTACCGCAGCGCTTGGGAGCAGGGGGCCTAGCACTCCTGTAGCGTGCCGCGCGATGAAGGCCATGGTTCTCGCGGCGGGTCTCGGCACGCGCCTGCGCCCCCTCACGTACGAGATCACGAAGCCGATGGTGCCGGTCCTCGACCGGCCCGTGATGGCGCACATCCTGGACCTGCTCGCGCGCCACGGCTGCGAGGAGGTGATCGCGAACCTGCACTACTTCCCCGACTCGATTCGCGCCTACTTCGGCGAGGACGGGGGCTTGTCCTACCGCTACGAGCCCGAGCTGCTCGGTACCGCCGGCGGCGTGCGCGGCTGCGCGGATTTCTTCGGCGAGGAGCCGTTCTTGGTGATCTCGGGCGACGCGCTCACCGACATCGACTTGAGCGCGTTCGCCGCGCGCCACCGCGAGGCCGGCGGGATCGCGACGCTCGCCGTCAAGCAGGTCAGCGACACCCGCGAGTACGGCGTCGTCCTGCACGACCGCGCCGGGCGCGTCACCGGCTTCCAGGAGAAGCCCGAGCCCGACGAGGCGCTCTCGAGCCTCGGCAACTGCGGCATCTACATCTTCGATCCCGCGATCTTCGAGCACTTCCCCGAGCGCCCCTTCGCGGACTGGGCGCAGGACGTATTCCCCGCGCTGCTCGCCGATGACATTCCTTTCCACATCCACGAGGTCCGCGACTACTGGAACGACGTCGGCTCGCTCGCCGAGCTGCGCCAGGGCACCTTCGACGCGCTGCGCGGCGAGCTGCGCCTGCAGATCGACGGTCGCGAGGTCGCGCCCGGCGTCGTCCTCGCCGGTACGCAGGAGCGCCTCCCGGACGACCTCGAGGCCGAGGGTCCCGTGTGGATCGGTGCCGACGTCCAGATCGGCGCGCGCGTGCGCCTGACCGGTCCCGTCGTGATCGGCGACGGCGCCCGCGTCGGCGCGGGCGCGCAGCTGCGCGAAAGCATCGTGTTCCCGGGCACCGAGCTCGCCGCCGGCGCGATCCTGATCGGCGCGATCGCCGGGCACTCCGGCATTCTGCAGAGCATGCCCCCCCGGCGCGCCTGAAGCGGCCCGGCGCGTCGCGCGCATGGCGAGGAGACGGGGTGGGTAAACCCGCGATGTCGATCCGCGAAAAGCCGATGGACATTCGCCGCTCGCGGGCGTAGCATCGCTGGAGACAGTCTCCCCGGACCAAAAACAAGGAGGCACCATGCAGATCGAGATGAAGGGCCGCAACGTTCCGGTTCCCGACGATTTGCGCAGGCACGCCGAAGATCGCCTGCGGAAGGTCGCGCGGCAGGTCTCGGAGCTTGCCCGCCTGGAGATCGAGCTCTTGCAGGAGCGCAACCCGCGGGTCGCCGACAGCGAGATCGTCGAGGCGACGCTCTATCTGAAGGGCGTCACGCTGCGCGCCCGCGACGCCTCGCCGCAGATGCTGCACTCGCTCAACCTCGTCGTCGACGAGATCGCGCGCCAGGTCAAGCGCCACCGCGACCGCCGCCGCCGCCGGCGCGAGACGCGCGCCGCGCTCGCACAGCGCGCGCTGGCCGCCGCGGAGCCGCGCGCGGCCGCCGACACCGGCCTCCCCGCGGTCCCCTAGAGACTCGTTTCGCCTCGACCGCGGCACGCCCCCAGGCGCTACCCTGGGGGCGTGTCCATCCTTGATCGCGCCCTCAACGTCGGCGAGGCGAAGAAGTTCAAGCAGTACGAGAAGCGCGTCCAGCTGATCGGGGCGTTCGAGCCCGAGCTCGAACACGACAGCGACGCCGAACTGCGCGAGCGGATGGACGACCTGCGCGCGCGCGCGGCGGACGGCGAGTCGCTCGAAGACCTCCTGCCGGAGTGCTTCGCGATCGTGCGCGAGACCGGCAAGCGCACGATGGGCATGCGCCACTTCGACGTGCAGCTGATCGGCGGCATGGCGCTGCACGAGGGCTGCATCGCCGAGATGAAGACAGGTGAGGGCAAGACCCTGACCGCGACGCTCGCCGTCGTGCTGAACTCGCTCGCGGTGCGGGACCCGAGCAGCGCGCCGGCTCGGGCGAGCACCAACGGACGGCCCGAGACCAACGGCGCGGCGCATGCCAATGGCTCGGCGCAGGCGAACGGCGTGGGCGTGACGCCGGAGCGCAAGGGCGTGCACGTCGTCACCGTCAACGACTACCTCGCGCGCCGCGACGCGGAATGGATGAGCCCGATCTACAACGCGCTCGGCGTCACCGTCGGCGTGCTGCAGAACATGCAGCCCTACGAGGAGAAGCATCGCGCGTACGCGTGTGACGTCGTCTACGCCACCAACTCCGAGCTCGGCTTCGACTACCTGCGCGACAACATGGCCAAGGACCTCTCCGAAAAGGTCCAGCGCGGTCACCCCTTCGCGATCGTCGACGAGGTCGACAACATCCTGATCGATGAGGCGCGCACACCGCTGATCATCTCCGGCGCCCCCGAACAGGCCGCCGACCTCTACGTGAAGTTCGCGCGCCTCGCGCCGCGACTGAAGCCGGGCAAGACGCCCGAAGGGCTCGACCCGCGCTCCAAGAAGGAGTTCGTCGCCGACTTCGACTACGAGTTCGAGGAGAAGCACAAGACGGTCTCGATCACCGAGCAGGGCGTCGCCAAGGCCGAGCGCTTCCTCGGCATCGACCACCTCTACCGCGCCGAGAACGGGCATCTCGTCAACCACCTGATCCAGGCGCTGCGCGCCGAGTCGCTCTACAAGCGCGACGTCGACTACGCCGTGATCGACAACGAGGTCAAGATCATCGACGAGTTCACGGGGCGCATCCTCGACGGGCGGCGCTGGTCGGAAGGTCTGCACCAGGCGGTCGAGGCGAAGGAGGGCGTGCGCGTCCAGGAGGAGAACCAGACGCTCGCGACGATCACCTACCAGAACTTCTTCCGCCTCTACGACAAGCTCTCGGGCATGACCGGCACCGCGCTCACCGAGGCGACCGAGTTCATGAAGATCTATGACCTGCCCGTCGTGCAGATCCCCACCAACGTCAAGATGCTCCGCGACGATCGCAACGATCAGGTCTACAAGACCAAGGACGGCAAGTGGAGCGCCGTCACGCGCGAGATCGCGGCGCGCCACGAGAACGGTCAGCCGGTGCTCGTGGGCACGATCTCGGTTGAGGTCTCCGAGTTGCTCGGCGAGCGCCTGAAGCAGCGCGGGATCAAGCACACCGTCCTCAACGCCAAGCCCGAGCACGCCGCGCGCGAGGCCGAGATCGTCGCCGAGGCCGGCCAGCCCGGAGCGGTCACGATCGCCACGAACATGGCCGGCCGCGGCGTCGATATCAAGCTCGGCGGCAACGCCGAGCACCTCACGCGCCTGCAGCTCGCCAAGGAGGGACTGGAGATCGGCAGCGAGGAGTACGAGCGGCGCTTCGCGGAGGTGCTCCCCGGCGTCGAAGAACGCGTCGCGGCCGACCGCGAGCGCGTGATGGCTGCGGGCGGCCTCTTCATCTGCGGCACCGAGCGCCACGAGTCGCGGCGCATCGACAACCAGCTGCGCGGGCGCTCCGGCCGTCAGGGAGACCCCGGCGAGTCGCGCTTCTTCCTCTCCGCCGAGGACGATCTCGTGCGGCTGTTCGCGGGCGACCGCATCTATCGCATCCTCGACAAACTCGGCGGCGTCGACGCCGAGGGCAACGAGGAGCCGATCGAAGCCGGAATGCTCTCCAAGCAGATCGAGAAAGCCCAGAAGAAGGTCGAGGAACAGAACTTCCTGATCCGCAAACGCGTGCTCGAGTACGACGACGTGATGAACGAGCAGCGGCGCGTGATCTACGCCTACCGCGACCAGGTTCTGGAAGGCGACGCGATGGGCGAGCAGGCACGCACCGAGATCGGCCACGTGATCGAGCGCACGATCGAGGAGTACACGCAGGGCGACTACCTCGAGGACTGGGACCTCGACGGTCTCTTCAACGCGCTCTCGCAGTTCTTCCCGATCGAGCTCGGACCCGGCGACATCAACCCCGAGGCGCTCGACCGCACCCATCTCGGCGAACGCGTGCTGACGGCCGCGATGGAGCGCTACGACGCGCGCGAGCAGGAGCTCGGCGAGGAGCTGATGGGCCAACTCGAGCGCTACCTGCTGCTGCAGACGATCGACGACCGCTGGCGCGAGCATCTCTACGACATGGACTACCTGCGCGAAGGCATCGGTCTGCGCGGCATCGCCCAGCTCGATCCGCTGATCGCGTACAAGAACGAGGCCTACGATCTCTTCGGCGATCTCGTCAACACGATCTGGGCGGACTACGCGCGCATGATCTTCAACGTCCAGGTCGTCGTCGAGGGTCCCAACGGTGGCGGGGCGCCTCCGGCTCCGGCCTTCGCCGCCGCCGGCAACGCGACGCGACCCGGCCGCGTGTCGTACTCGGGCGGCAGCGCGCCGATGGGCGCGGGCGCGATTGCGGCCGCCGCTGCGGCCGCGGGACCCGCGGGTGTCGCGCAGGCCGCGTACGCCGAGAACGGCGAGGACGGCGAGCTCGCCATGCCCGTCGTCGAGCAGCGCGTGCTCGACACCGAGCACCAGGTCGGGCGCAACGACCCCTGCTGGTGCGGGAGCGGTAAGAAGTTCAAGCGCTGTCACGGAGCGTAGGCCGGCCACGCTGATAGCGTGGGGCGATGCCTACCAACGCTCCGCCCGAGTCCACGCCGCAGCGCTTAGCAGCGATACGCGACCAGCTGAAGCTGCTCGCGGACTATCTTTGACCCGGCTGCGCTGGGCGAGCGAACGCAGGCGCTCGCGGGGGAGATGGAAGCCTCGGGGTTCTGGGACGACTCCGAGCGTGCCGCGAAGGTCTCCGCCGAGCACGCGCGCGTCACGCGGCGCTTGGAGATGTTCCAGGCGCTAGAGCGCGACGTCGCGGACCTCGACGGGCTCGTCGAGATGGCCGCCGAGGACGCCTCGCTGGAGGTGGAAATCGACGAGCAGTTCGCCGGGGTCGAGGAGCGCTTGGCGGAGCTCGAGGAGCAGCGCCTGTTCGCGGGCCCCTACGACTCCGGCGACGCGCTCGTGGGGATCAACGCCGGCGCCGGCGGGACCGACGCGCAGGACTGGGCCGAGATGGTGCTGCGCATGGAGATGCGCTGGGCGCAAGCGCGCGGCTTTCGCGTCGAGCTGCTCGAGGCGAGCGCCGGCGAGGAAGCCGGGATCAAGTCCGCGACGTTTCGTGCGTCCGGCGAGAACGCCTACGGCCTGTTCGGCGCCGAGCGCGGCGTGCACCGCCTCGTGCGGCTCTCACCGTTCGACTCCGCGCATCGCCGCCAGACGAGCTTCGCGGGCCTCGAGGTCGCACCCGTCGTCGCCGAGACCGGCGAGATCGAGATCCTCGACGACGACCTGCAGGTCGACACCTACCGCGCGTCCGGCGCGGGCGGCCAGCACGTCAACAAGACCGACTCCGCCGTGCGCATCACGCACCGTCCCAGCGGGATCGTCGTGCAGTGCCAAAACGAGCGCTCGCAGTCCTCCAACCGCGCCACCGCGATGGCGATGCTGCGCGCGAAGCTGCTCGAGCGCCAGGAGCGCGAACGCCAGGAAGAGATCGCGCGCGAGAAGGGGGAGGCCCAGGACGTCAACTTCGGCTCGCAGATCCGCTCCTACGTACTGCACCCCTACACGCTCGTCAAGGACCACCGCACCGGTTACGAGATGGGCGATGTCCAGCGCGTGCTCGACGGCGATCTCGACGGGTTCGTGCGCGCGTACCTCCTGAAGTCCGCGGGCGGCCCGTGAGGCTCGCGGGGTCGACGCGTGTAAAGCCCGTGAGACTCGCGGGGTCGACGCGTGTAAGGCTCGCGGGGTCGGCGTGCGTAAGGTTCTTTTTTTCGAGTTTCTTTCATGGTGTAACTATTGATGATTGAAAGGAACTCGAAAAAAGAATTACAGCCCGCAGCCGCGCGCGACCTTCTGCTCGACCTCGTGCGCCGCGCGCTCGAGGAGGACGTCGGCTCGGGTGACGTCACGACTAACGCGACTGTGTCACCCGCCGCTCGCGCCCGCGCGACGATTACGCAGAAGGCGCCCGGGGTCGTCTACGGCCTCGACGCAGCCGAAGCGGTCTTTTCGCAGCTCGACCCCGCGGCGCGCTGCGAGCGGCTCGTCGCGGAGGGTATCTGGCGCGAGGACGGCGGTCCGGTCCTCGCCGTCGAGGGACTCGCGCGCGCGCTGCTCACCGGCGAGCGCACCGCGCTGAACTTCCTCGGCCACCTCTCGGGGGTCGCGACAATGGCCGCGCGCGCCGCGCGCGCCGTCGAAGGGACCCCGGCGCGGGTGCTCGACACGCGCAAGACCACACCCGGGCTGCGCGCGCCCGAGAAGGTCGCTGTCGCCGCCGGCGGAGCGAGCAACCACCGCGCCGGTCTCTACGACGCGATCCTGATCAAGGAGAACCACATCGCCGCTGCGGGCGGGATCGCGCAGGCCGTCGAGCGCGCGCGTGCGGCGGCCCCCGAGTTGGCCGACGCGCTCGAGGTCGAGGTGCGCGACAGCGAGGAGATCGAGCAGGCACTCGCCGCGGGCGCGCCGCGCCTGCTGCTGGACAACATGGACGACGCCGAGCTCCGCGCCGCGGTCGCGCAGGTGGACGGTCGCGCCCAGCTCGAGGCGAGTGGCGGGGTCACGCTCGCGACGCTCCGGGAGCGCGCGGAGACGGGGGTAGAATGGATCTCGATGGGCGCCCTCACGCATTCCGCGCCCGCCTTGGACCTCTCCCTGATCCTCTGGAGGCTCTGACATGACCCTCTCCCTGCCGCTGGCGCCCTCGCAGGCGCAGGCCACGCCACTCACCCCGCAGGAGATCGTTGCGATGCAGGCGGAGGTGCGCATGCTCGCCGCTGAGCGCGGCGCGGTGATCCTCGCTCACAACTACCAGGTGCCCGAGGTCCAGGACGTCGCCGACTATGTCGGCGACTCCCTCGGCCTCTCGCGTCGGGCGGCTGCGGCCGACGGTGAGACGATCGTCTTCTGCGGCGTGCACTTCATGGCCGAGACCGCGTCAATCCTGTGTCCCGAGAAGACCGTCCTGATCCCCGACCTCGACGCTGGCTGCTCGCTGGCGGCTTCGATCGACGCGGAGCAGCTCGCGGCGTGGAAGGCCGAACACCCCGAGGGTGTCGTCGTGATGTACGTCAACACCACCGCCGAGGTCAAGGCGCTCACCGACTACTGCTGCACGTCGGCCAACGCGGAGCAGGTCGTGCGCCACATCTACGAGACCCACGGCGCGGACACCGAGATCCTCTTCGGGCCCGACATGTGGCTCGGCGCGTACGTCGAGAAGCGCACCGGTCGGCGCATGCACGTCTGGGACGGCGAGTGCCACGTGCACGCCGGGATCCGCCCCGCCGACATCGCGGCCACGCGCGCCGCGCACCCCGACGCCGACTTCCTCGTGCACCCCGAGTGCGGGTGCACGACAAGCGTCATGGAGTACGTCGCCGCCGGCGACGTCTCCGCGGAGGGCGTGCACATGCTCTCGACCGGGGGCATGCTGCGATACGCCGAGGAGGCCGAGCGGCTTGCCGGGGGGAGTACCGAGGAGGAGCCCGGACATCAGCTCGAGGAAGCTGGGCTGCCGCTCGGGAACAACGGACACTCCTCCGCACACGAGGTCGTCGTCGCGACGGAGGTCGGGATGCTGCATCCGCTGCGCATGGCCGCCCCCGACGTCGAGTTCATCCCCGCCAACGCCGAGGCGAGCTGCGTCTACATGAAGATGATCACGCTCCCCAAGCTGCGCGACGCGCTGCGCGAGATGAAGTACGAGGTGCGCGTACCCGCCGAGATCGCAGAGCGCGCTCGGATACCGATCGACCGCATGGTCGAAATAGGCTAGAACTCGTCGGCGGTGTGCGGGCCGACGCAGGCGATCGCGAGCTCGTCGGCGACGCCGGCGGCGATCTCGCGGACCTCTGCGAAGGTGACCGCGTCGAGCGCGGCGATCGCGGCGTCGGGGTCGATCGGCTCGCCGTAGACGATCGACTGGCCCGCGGCGTAGCGTGCGACGGCGTTCGTGTTCTCGAACGCCAGCACGAGACGGCCGGCGGCGTAGGCGCGTGCTCGCGCGACCTCCTCCTCGGTCGGCCCGTCGCGGCGCAACTCCGCGACGATCTCGCGCATGCGCGAGTAGGCCTCGATGCACTTGCTCGAGTCGAGGCCCGAGCCGAGCTGCAGGATCGGAACGTCCGCGAAGGAGTGATCGAGCGCGTACACCGAGTAGCAGAGGCCTCGTTTCTCGCGGATCTCGTCGAACAGGCGCGAGCCCATCGAGCCGCCGAGCAGCGTCGAGTAGATCGCTAGCGCCGCGCGCTGGCGGCGATCGGCGACGTCGATCGCGGGCCGGTAGATCATGCGCAGGTGCGACTGGTTGGTCTCGCGCTGCTCCACCATCCGCTGCGGCGCGAACGCCGGCGCCGGCACGTACGGCTCGGGCTCGGAGAGCGCCGGGAAGCGCCCGAACAGCTCGTGTAGAGCCGTCTCGTCCGGCAGGTGATCGATGTTGCCGACCAGGAACGCACCGCCGCGCGCGCCCGACCAGCGGCGCTTGCGAAACGCGACGATCGCCTCACGCGTGAAGCCGCGCAGATTCTCCTCCGGTCCCAGCACCGTCCGCCCCAGCGGATGCTCCCCGAAGGCCGCGCGGTCGATCAGGTACTCCGCGATCGTCGACGGCTGGTCGTACGCGCGGTTGATCTCCTGAATCACGACCCCGCGCTCGCGGTCGAGCTCGTCGGCGTCGATGCGCGGGCGCCCCACGAAGTCGCTCAGCAGATCGATCGCCTGCGGCGCGGACTCCGCGCGGACCGTGATGTGAAACGCGACGAGATCGTGGCTCGTATACGCGTTCAGCAGACCGCCGAGGCGCTCCGCGGTCTCGTTGACGTCGGTATACGTCGGGTACTTCTCGCCACCCTTGAAGACGAGGTGCTCGAGAAAATGCGCCATCCCGTTCTCCTCGGGGCGCTCGGTGCGTGCGCCCGCGTCGAACGCGACCAACGCGGTCAGCGCGCGTGTACCCGGCACCGCGATGCGGTGCACCGGCAGTCCGTTACCGGGAACCGTGGTCGTCGCTACGTCGGCCATGCGCCTCACCATATCCACAAGCGGCCCCGCGGCCGGCTTCGGTACCTCTGCGCACGGGACGGAGGGAGGCTGCGCGCCTCTGTGTCGCTTCGCGCGAGACGGATCCGTAGGCTGGGGGCGTGAGCCCGCCCCGCCGAAACCCGCTGGTCGCCGTCCTCGGGCTGCTGCTGCCGGTGCTGCTCGTAGTGGGCATCTGGCTCGGCGGCCATCCCGAAGATCTCCCCGCCTTCGCGCGCGGCGCGTTCGTCGCGGACCACAACACGCGCGTCGTCAACGAAGCGCTCGGGAGGATGGCGAAGGATTACTACCGCCCGCTCAGCGAAGCGCAGCTCGCGAACGCTTCGATCGCGGGCGCCGTCGCGAGCCTCGGCGATCGCTTCTCGCACTACCTCACGTCCTCCGAATACCACAGCTTCGGCGAGCCCGCGAGCTTCAGCGGCATCGGCGTCGAGGTCGGCCCCGACCCGCGCGGCCTGCGGATCACACACGTCTTCAACTCCTCGCCCGCCGCGCGCGCGGGGCTTCAAGCCGAAGACCTGATCGTCGCGGTCAACGGACGCAGCCTCGCCGGGCTCTCCGAGGAGAAGGCCACCGAGCTCGTCAAAGGCGCCGCCGACACGAACGTCACCCTGCGCGTCGAAGAGAGTCGCGCGGGACGCAAGGCGATCCACACGCTCACGCTCACGCGCGCGACGATCGCGGAGCCGGTCGTCGCGTCGCTGACGCGCACCGTGCACGGCGTCAAGCTCGGCATCGTCGCGCTCGCGACGTTCAGCGAGGGCGCGAGCAGCGAAGTGCGCGAAGCCGTCGAGGGCGAGCTACACAACGCGCACGCGCGCGGGATCGTCTTCGACCTGCGCGGCAATGGTGGCGGCCTCGTCGAAGAAGCGCGCCTGATCGCAAGCATCTTCCTGCCCCGCGAAGCCGTCGTCGTGACCACGCGCGGACGCACCCAGCCCACGCAGGTCCTGCGCGCCGCCGGCGACCCGATCCCCGCATCGGTGCCGCTCGTCGTGCTCGTCGACCGCGACACCGCGTCGGCCTCGGAGATCGTGACCGCCGCCCTGCAGGATCACGGGCGCGCCACCGTCGTCGGCACGCACACCTTCGGCAAGGGCGTCTTCCAGGAGGAGCAGCCGCTCGCCAACGGCGGCGCGCTCGACATCACCGTCGGCGAGTACTTCACGCCGAACGGGCGCAACCTCGGCGGCGGCGGCGTGCGCGAGGGCGCCGGGATCACGCCCGAAGTGCAGGTCCCCAGCGGGATCGACGGATCGCGCGGCCTCGAAGTCGCGCTGAACACGCTTGCCGCGAAAGTCAAGTGAAGGGAGCGTCGCGCGGAGGCCGCGGCGGCGCGCGCGGCACAGGCGGCCGCGGCGGGGCCGGCGGCAAGGGCGCGCGCGGTCCGCGCAAGCCGAAACTATCCGCGCGCGGGGGCGAGACGCGCGTCGCGTGGCCGCCGCAGCAACGCGCAAGCGCGCGCGAGGCGATCGAGGGGCTGATGCGCGAGCGCGGGCTCGCGTGCCGCTTCGAGGGCGCCGTCGAGCGCGCCGCGCGCAAGGCCGCCGCGCGCGGGTTGGACGCCGGCTCGGGTGACGGTCCGCCGCGGCGCGACCTGCGCGACCTGCCGACGTTCACGATCGACCCCGTCTCTGCGCGCGACTTCGACGACGCGGTCTCCGCCGCATGGATCGACGCGGGCCGCGCGGTGCGCGTCTGGGTGCACATCGCCGACGTCAGCGCCTACGTCCGCGAAGGCGCGCCCGTCGACGTCGAGGCGCGGCTGCGCGGCACGAGCGTCTACGTGCCCGGCGCGGTGGAGCCGATGCTGCCGCACGCGCTCTCTGGCGAGGCGTGCTCGCTCGTCCCCGGCCACGACCGCCTCGCGGTCACGGTCGAGATGGAGGTCGAGCTCGCCGCGGCGCGCACGATCGGGGAGCAGTCGTTTGAGCCGCTCCTCTATCGCTCGCTGATCCGCTCCGACGCGCGCCTGGACTACGACCGCGTCGATCGCATCTTCGCCGGCGCCGAGAGCGCCGCCGAGCCCTGGGCGGAGCCGCTGCGCGCCGCGCGCACCGCCGCGCGCGTGCTCGGGGAGGCCCGCGCCGCGCACGCGGGCGCGCTCACGCTCGATTCCGAGGAGCCCGAGTTCGAGTTCGACGAGCGCGGCGAAGTGCGCGCGATCCACGCGCGCGCGCAGACCGAGTCGCATCGCCTGATCGAGCACCTCATGATCGCCGCCAACGAAGCCGTCGCGCGCCACCTCGAGCGCGCGGGCGCGCCGTGCCTGTATCGCGTGCACGAGCGCCCCCTGCCCGAGAGCGCCGAACGTCTCGTCGACCAGCTCGCCACGCTCGACGTCCCCACGCCGCCGGTGCCCGACGGGCTCTCCCGCACCCAGGCCGCCGCGCTCGTCGGCGAGATCTCGCGGCGCGTCGAGGAGCACGTGCAGCGCACCCTCGCCCGCGCCCGCAGCGGCGACCCCACCGCCTCGCCCCGCGGCGGCCGCCGCGCGCTGAGCGCGCTCGTCCTGCGCGCGCTGCGCCAGGCCTACTACGCCCCCGTCAACCTCGGGCACGCCGGGCTCGGCTCGGCCTGCTACTGCCACTTCACCTCCCCGATCCGCCGCTACCCCGACCTCGTCTGCCACCGCGCGCTGCTCGCGAGCCTCGGCTATCCGGTGCGCGCGCCGCGCGCGGGCAGCATGCAGGAGCTCGGGGAGTGGTGCTCCGAGCGCGAGCGCGACGCGATGAAGATCGAGCGCGACGCCGACGACGTCGCGCGCTGCTTCGCCCTGGAGCGCGAGCTCTTCGACCGCGACCCCGACCGCGCTTTCGCTGGTGAGGTCGTCGGATTGATCTCCGCCGGCGCCTTCATCGCGTTCGGCGACGACCCCCCGGCCGGCGACGACCCTTCGGCCGGCGACGACGCCGCGGCCGGCGCCACGCCCGCTGCGTTGGACTACGAGGGAATGCTGCCCGTGAGGGTGTTGGCGGCCACGACGACTGCGACCCGCCGCGACTGGTGGGAGCTGAACGAGGAGGGCACGATCCTGCGCGGCGAGCGCTCCGGCAGCGCGCTGCGGCTCGGAGACCCGATCGCCGTACGCGTCGCGCGCGTCGATGCCCCGCGCGGCCGCGTCGACCTCGTCCCGGTCGAGTCCGAGGAGGGCGCGCCGCGCGCGAGCACCCCGCGCAAGGGTCCGCGCGGGCGCCGCGCCGGCTAGGCTCGGTGGATGTCCAAGCAGAAGGGCGCCAAGCGCAAGGTCGGTGCGGGCGATGTCGCGAGCAACCGCTACGCCTCCTACCGCTACGAGCTGCTCGAACGCGTCGAGTGCGGAATCGCGCTCGCGGGGACCGAGGTCAAGGCGCTGCGCACCTCCGGCGCGCAGCTCAAAGAGGGCTACGTCGCGATCCGCGCCGGCGAGCTCTGGTTGCACGGCGTGCACATCCCCGCCTACGCGCCCGCCTCGCGCGAGAACCACGAGCCCGAGCGCGACCGCAAGCTGCTCGCGCACCGCTCCGAGATCGCGCGGCTGGAGGCCCGCGTCGCCGAGCGCGGCCTCACGCTCGTGCCCACGCGCATCTACTTCAAGGACGGCCGCGCCAAGGTCGAGATCGCGCTCGCCCGCGGCAAGGACCTTTATGACAAACGCAACACGATCCGCGATCGAGAGGTAAAGCGGGATATGGAACGCGCGATGAACGTCCGACGCTGAGGCCCTAGCGAGGGCGCGTCAGAGCCGGAAGCTGTGGCCGGCGCTCGCGAGGACGTGCGTCTCGGACATCCCGAAGGCGAGGCCGATCGCGAGGCCGATGTAGACCGCGCCGACGAGCAGGCGGTGGCGCGGGGCGACGCGGTAGTACGCGGCCTGCGCGAGCGAGCCGGTTTTGCGCGCTTTCCAGCGGCGGTAGAGTTCGAAGCCGCCGAAGAGCACAATGATCAGCAGCACCGGGTTCGGCGGCAGCGTGAACACGAGCACGAGCAGCGCGCCGAAGCCCACGAACCACATCCACGGCGCCATCGCCGCCATCGCGCGGCCGCCGTCGAGCGGCACGACCGGCAGCAGATTGAAGAGGTTGATCAAGAAGCCCACGTAGGCCAGCGCGATCAGCATGTCGCTGCCCGTCAGCTCGCCCGCCACCGCGACCGCTCCCGCCGCGAGGCTACCGAGGATCGGACCCGCGAGGCCCACGCGCGCCTCCGCGAGCGCGTTCTCGCCGAGCGAGCGCGAGGTGATCACGGCGCCCATGAACGGGATGAACATCGGCGCGCTCGACTTGATGCCCTCGCGCCGCAGCTGGATCACGTGGCCCATCTCGTGCAGGAACAGCAGCACCACGAAGCCCGCCGCGAACTCCCAGCCCCAGAAGAGGCTGTAGAGCGCGACCGATACCAGCGCCGTGCCAGCCGTCGTGAAGATCTTGATGTTCGGCAGCGCCACCAGCAGCGCCTTCAGCGCCGTCGCGAACTTCGCCGCGAGCGCCGCGATCCCCGCGAGCGCGCTGCCGATTCGCTTGCGCAGCCCGCGACGCTCCGCGCCGAACGGCTGCCCGTCGAGCTGCGCCGCGCCCGGCGCGCCCTCTACCGCGGGACGGACGGCCAGCGGCATCGCGACCCCCGGCGTCGAGCCCCCCGGTGCGGTGGTAGTTGCGCCGTGCGATGGATAGGCGCCCGGGTAGGGCGCGGGCACGATCGGGGTCTCATCCATGACACCTCCATTGTGGCACCCGCGATAAGCCGAGCCTAAGAACCCGCGTCCGTTCGAACCCGCGTCCGTTGCGAGAGCCACGCGTCCATCGGGGCGTTCCCCACAGCGGTCCCCGATGTCGTCGCGCTTGTTTTTCTCGGAGCGAGCGGGGAGAGCGCGAAAATGGGCTTGCAATCGCGGCGCGATCGGCGTAGCTTGGATTCAGACGCGGAACCGAGCCGCTGAAGAGCGAGGCCAACGAGGTGTGAGGCCGCGCCACCCGAAACGCCGAGCCCTCGGGCGCGGCGCCGAAGGTTCCTCGAGAGCGGCCCGGAACCGCGTCGCTTTCGTTAAAGATCGCGCGTGGCCCTCGCGCTGGGTCGGCGCGCCACGCCTAATCGTGCGCCGATGCCGATCGCGCGCCGATGCCGATCGTGCGCCGGCTACAATGGACGGGCAACATCCCCGGGGACGACAGGCTTCGACGCGGTCGGTTCGTGGGGGTGGTCGCGAGCCGAGGTCCCGGGAGGCCTCGTAAAACACCCGGGAAAACCATAAGTGCGGACTCACACGAGTACGCCCTCGCGGCCTGATTAGAAACCAGGCATGAGGTCTCGGCCCCCGTTAGCCTGCGGTGGGGATAACCGGGATCAGATAGCAGGCTAACCCGGCGAGGTCCGCCTTCGCCGAACCGGGGACATCTTCAGGAGGCTGGCCCCCACAACCCCGCCGGCGAGGCGAGCGGGAGGCGAGATCAGAGCGCCGGCTACGCTCGTAGACGCCGCCCTTTCACGCGATTGCGGACGTGGGTTCGACTCCCACCGTCTCCACTCCCAGGCGCTGACCGGCGTGTCGTCGGCCTCGCGGTCGATGCCTTGAAGCTGGCGGCAGCCAAACAGAGCGACTTGACGCCGCTGCAAGTAGGCGGCTTGGTAGCGGGTGGTTTGGTCTTGCTGCTACTGATCGCTGTCAGCTAGAACGAGAAGAAGCAACCCGTCCGGCACTAGGATCGGTGCGGCAGTGCTTCTCTTCTACCCACCACCTATCGAGCACGCGTTGACCTGGCGGCGTCTGTACGCCGAGGGCGCATTTGCTCAGCGCGAGCTGATCGTCAGCAGCATGTTCAACTCGCGAGCCAAGGATCGCGGAACGGGACTGAGCGTCGGCGATGACTCCCTCATCTATCTGCACGAAGTGGGTGCGTTGCGTCCGGTCGCGTTTTCGCGGGGTCCGTACTGGAGCGGCATGGAGGTGCCGGCCGAGTCGGCCGATCAAATGGTGTTCTCGGACGAGGACCCGAGCGGCTCTTGGAATAACTACGAGTACGAGCTACACGGACGCACGGAGATCACCGCGCTCTACACGCCGTGGCAGCAACTGACCCTGATCGACGCGGTGAGCGCGGGGACGTTCGCCGTCCCCCTCTGGGTCGTCGCTGGCGACCCAGACAAGGGCGCTGGAGCGCTGGATCAGATGCGAAGCTGGGCACAGGCTCAGGACGAGCGGTGGCGGGAACTCGACAGCGCATGGCAACCGCTGCTGCTCGCGCTCGTGCGGCTACAGAACCGATACCTGCCCGAGCTGACCAACCGCACAACCCTTCTGTTTGACGTCGAGAGTGGCCAGCGCGTGGACCCGTTTGTCGCGGAGTGCGAGACGTTCGATCCCAAGGCCGTATTTGAGCGGGACTTCTGTGAAGACCGCGACGGACTTCTTGCCGCCTACCACTTCCTGGTCGACCGCGGGCTTCGGCACGATCCGCAGGACGGTCTGACGATGCTACGCCGAGCTCGGCCTCGCGCCTTTCACATCCGCTGGCGCGGTGAGCCGCGTCGTGCGCAAGATCACTTCGACGCGGCCGACCTTCTGCGACGTTTCCTTGCCGACGTCGATGGTCGCCACCCGCCCCAAGCTGACACGATCCCGCTGGATGGGCGCCAAGACGAGCGCGCCGAACTCTTTGAGCGCGGTCCTGGAGCCCCTTGGGATGGCAGCGAGGTCGTCGCTGCGCTCCAGAATGCCGACCTTTATCCACACGGCGTCCATGTTGTTCATGAGGGCGACAGCGAGCAGATCGTCGTCGAAATGCTCATCGCCTCGCTCCTCGGGTCCGGTGTCCTCGAGGAGGTCAACTGGACCGATCTCCAAGGTGCCGGAAATACCAGCGTCGTCGCTGACCTTGTCGGCTCCTTGGACGGCTACGCGCGGCGGGTGGTTGTGATCCTCGATAACGAGGCCAAGGCCAGGGACCACGTCGAGGCGCTGGATCGCCCAGGTGGAATCTCAGCCGATGACGTCCTGCTGTTCGACACAAGCTTTGAGGAGGCCAACGCCAACGACGACGAGCTCGCGGCAATCGCGACAGATTTGGCCGCCGAACACGGTGTATCAATTGAGATCAGCGGTAAGGATCTCCGCGATTTTCACGACGAGCGTGTTCGTCGCGCACGTGACCGCTGCGCTGAGGCTCCTGGGCTGGCGACATCGTTTGGGCAGGTCGTGAGCAGGGCTTCCTCGGGAACCTGGCACCTACGCAAGAGGGACCTGGTCGAACGACTGGCAATCATGATCACCGAAGAGATGCAAGAACTTCCACAGGAGGAGTGGAAGCGTCCCGTCGTCTCTTTCGTCCTAGAAAGGATCGTGCCGCCGCTCAACCGACCGATCCCCGTCGACGCCCGAGACTGACCGCTCAAGCGCGCCTTGCGTGCTTGTGAACAGCATGACCGATAGAGAGCGAGACCCTATGACTTCAGAAGATCGGCCCGAGAGCCTAGCGAGCCGCGAACTTGCGGCGGCCCGACGCGATCCTCGCCTCACTCACGGTCGCGATGCTGTCGTGGCGGACTGGTGGGCTGCGATGGGCGCCGCCGAGCGCACGCGCAAACTCGCCGACTGGGGCATGCAAGAGTTGATCGAGTCCGAGGCTCACGAACGACATCGACTCCAAGCTCAGGGGTCAACCGAGCGCGACGATCCTCAGCGCGCTGCTGCAATGTGTGCGGCACACGAGCGTGCCGAGCTAGCCCGTGCGGAAAAGGACAACCAACTTGTCGAGCACAACGCAGTGACGCTGATTTCGATGGTCGGCGCACTGGATGCACTCGTTGAGGAGCTAGCGCCCCGTGCCCGCGACATGCTGATAGCCCACCAAGCACATATCCTCATGGAACGAACACGGGAACAAGTCCCCGAGGCGGCAGCCAAACTCGATGAGTCGGCCCTCCGCGCAATCGAGCAGGCTACGCGGGATCTGCTAGCCGAGCGGTTCGCCGACTTCGACCCTGAGGATAGACACTCGACGTGGACCACTCGGTGATCACGGTATGAGGGGGTCTGGGCATCCCTCAAAAGCGGGCCGCAAGCCTTCAATGCACGACGCCTTCGCCCAGACGTTGCGATACGCTGGATGCGTGGCCACATCGCTCGACAAGGACAAGCTGCATGACGTGCTCGACCAGGCAGTGATCGTGATCGACGAGCGGGACTTGGAGCGCTCGCGTAATGACCCGCGGGTGCGCGCCTTTCATGAAAGCTCCGCGAGCCTGATGGCCGAACTCGAGGCGGAAGGCGCTAACTACGACTGAAGGCTGAGCCACTGCCGGCGCAGCCGGCCGTTGCCGGGCACTGGCTGCTCAGAATCCTGGAAACCGAAGCGCTGCCGCCACATCTCGGCCGTATCGCTGTCGAACGGATCGACTACTAGCACGGTCGCGCTGACGTAGCGCAGCGCGCGTTGCGCGATTCGGTTGGCGTGCTGAAGCATCTCCTCGCCGATCCCGGGTGAACCGTTCGCACGCGCGAACTGCGCGAGCAGGATCGCCGGCTGGGTGCGGTAATGCACGCCGCCGAGCTGGGCGCGCTCCTCACGGCTGAGCGCGACCTGCGCGGCGCACAGCGCGTACACGCCCGCGACTTTGCCGTGGCTGAGCCGTACGCGGACGGTCGCCTCCTGCGGCTCGCTCAACGCCCGCTCCGCGAGCCATTCGGCGACGCTCTCGCCGGCGGGGCCTGGCACGGGCTCAAACGAGCGGGTCGCCTCGCCCAGCTCGGGCAGCGCCGCCACGATCCGCCGATCGACGCGCACTACGCGCGTGCGCGCTCCAGCACGTCGCGCGAGGGTGGCGGGTCCGGGAAGCCCATAGCGGCATGGAGCGTATCCATCGCCCCCGTCGTCTCGGATGCATAGCACCACCCGTCTCAGGCTGTCTGTGGAGGCTCAAGAGGGCCATCAACATGCCGATACGGTTCCGGGATGCTCCGCTCGGACAACAAAGCGCAGTTGGTCAAGCTGCCGTGGACGCTAACCCGGATGCTTTCGGGTCGGCGCTACGCGGTCGAGTCTGGACGCAAGGTCATGGAGTTGCGTTGGTCGAAGGCTCAGATGGGAGCCGCTCAGCAAGCGCAAGCAACAGAGCCCGTGCATCTGTGGCGTGATGGACGACGGAACCTCTGGCAGTTCTCGGATGGCTTCTACTGGGACGATGACGGCTTGGACGCCGAGGACATCAAGGCCCTCGTCTTGCAGCGCAAGCGCCGCCTTGAGCAAAAGCTGCAATCGGCGCGAAGCCTGATGCGGGCTGAGGAGAATGGCCGCCCAACCCGCACTCACATCTCGGACGAACTGCGGCGCGCGGTCTATGAGCGCGACGGAGGCTGCTGCGTGCAGTGCGACAGCAGCTTCAACCTCCAGTACGACCACATCCTGCCCGTGGCCCTCGGCGGGGCAAGGACACTGGAGAATCTCCAGCTCCTATGCGCTGAGTGCAACCGACGCAAGAGCGACTCTATCTGATCACCTCACCGCTACGCCACGCTCAACGGCTCGCCCGCACGACCACGGGGTTTGCGCAACGTACGGTCCTCTCCACTTTAGTAGCCGTTCAGTTGGGTTGGGGGACATAATCCCGGGGCGTCGAATTCCTGTGCGTGGAGCGCGTTGAGGCTGAGGCGATCTATGGGCAGGGCCGCGAGGCGGTGGTGGAGGTGCTGTTGACTGTCTCGGC
>Ga0210396_10000193_pt1 | contig 99609 bp, 85 predicted proteins | sample IncBWH17OmetaG_FD_155466 | JGI IMG/M metagenome (GOLD analysis project Ga0210396, IMG submission 155466) | Forest soil microbial communities from Barre Woods Harvard Forest LTER site, Petersham, Massachusetts, United States - Inc-BW-H-17-O ... | reverse complement strand
AACCCCAATTTTGGGTTTGGGACAGGTACGTACAACCATTAATTCAGGGTATATTGTAATGGCTAATGGCACTTCAACAACCCCCACATTAATTGTGGTTCATAATTCTGCGGCTAATGCTATTACTCGCGTTGGTGGAGGAATGATATCAGAATCGGAATATAATATGGTACAATGGGATATCGGAAATACTACAACTACATATATAGTGCCTTTTCAACGGTCTACCACCGACTACCTACCGCTTACTCTTCAATTAACGGGAGCACCGGCCGGGGCAGGTTCTATAAGGTTCTCAACATGGGAAACGAATAATGATAATGTACCAAGGCCATCTGATGTTACCAATATGTTTCCATATGCGCTTCCCGGAAGCCCGAGTAATACAGATAATTCTTATAATGCAGCTGACCGTTTCTGGGTAATTGATGCACACGTTGCAGGATTTTCATATACTACTTACCCCGACCCGCATATTACTTTTACCTATCAAAACTCAACCAATGGAACATCGGAAGTAGGCGGCTCAAACAATGCTATTGATAATACCTTAATAGCCCAACGATTTAATTCTACACTTGGTGAATGGGGAGATTATATGGGTGCTAACGGAACAACTGTTGTAACAGGTACGCACTCTACCGTAGCTACAGGTGCCAATGATGTTAAAAATACGGGATTTTTCCGTTCCTGGGTACTATCAAGTCATAACAGCCCTCTGCCAATACAGCTTGAGACATTTACCGCAGAATGCAGTAATTATTATGCTGAACTTTATTGGACCACTGCAACCGAAAGTAATAACGATTATTTTACAATAGACAGAACGTCGGATGGAATAAATTTTGAAACCATAGCAGTAGTAAAAGGATCAGGTACAAGCGGCACACCACATAATTATTCTGCTATAGACTATAGTCCATTGAGCAGTGTTTCTTACTACAGAATATCACAAACCGATTTCGATGGTGTAACCACCCATTTCAATACTATTGTGTACGTTCCTTGCGAAAACTCGGAAAGTGAAGATGCCTATGTAGATAATTCTAATACTGTTAATGTGCAGATAAATTCAGTTGCAGGTGATAATTATACCATTTCTCTTTTAAGCATACTTGGACAACCGGTTATAACCGAAAATCATTCTTTACCGGCAGGTAACAGTAATATTAAATTGCACCCTTACGTTAGCCCGGGAGTATATATTCTGAATTTGAAAAGTGATAAAGTGAATTATAATAAGAAGCTATATATAGGAAAATAGGTATGAGCTCCCGAACCTTTTATCTGGCAATAAAAACCCGGAACAAGAAATTGTTGGTTACTCTTCTTGTTTTTATCTCAGGTATCACCTTTTCTCAAAATGTTGTGATGAACGAACAGGGAGTTACCACTTCTACCAATCCCGGCACTACAGTTTTAGATCTTTCAGCTTCTCACCTGGGTTTACTTTTGCCGAATATGACAACGCAACAAATGCAGGCTATTGCAACACCTGCTGCATCGTTACTTATTTACAATACTACAGTTTCATGTTATGAGATTTATAGTGGTGCTAAATGGCAACCATGGGCCTGTCTTTGTTCCGGAGCGCCTACAACTCCTGCTGCTCCTACTGGAGCTAATTCGGCATGTATCAGTACTTCGTCAAGCTATTCAGTAACAGCAGTTAATGCAACTTTGTATACATGGACATTAAGTGGCGGTGGAACTTTTTCAGGCTCGGGAACAACTACACAAACTAGCCCCGATACATCTGTTACCGTGAATTGGGGCGCTGCAGGCGGCACTTATAGTATCACAGTAGCAGCAGCCAATTCCTGTGGCATCAGCGCGGTAAGTTCTGCCTTTGTTATAACCATTACTACTGGAGCTCCTCCGGCCCCAGCCCCGACTAATAGTACCGGATGCAGCGGTAATCAAATTGTTTCTGCCACTGCAACTTATTCAGTTGCAGCAGTTGCCGGAGCAACAAATTATACCTGGACACTGAGTGGCGGAGGGGTTTTCTCAAATGCTACAACAACTATAAGTGGGGCAGCTGCAACATCTGAAGCTATTACCTGGAATGCCACGCCAGGGGTATATACCATGTCGGTAACTGTAACAAATAATTGCGGCACAGGCCCTGCAGGAACTTTGGCAGTTACAACTGTAGCACATAATGCAGGTGGCCTTGTATTTTCATACACTACACCTGGCGATGATCAAACCTGGACTGTACCCTGTGGTATTACTACTTTAACGGTAAATGTTAGCGGCGCCCAGGGAGGAACTGGAACTGAAAATGGAGGTTTTACTTACGTGGGTGGTATGGGAGGCAATGTGGTTGGTACATTAACTGTATCCGGAGGCCAGGTGTTGAATATTTTTGTTGGGCAGAAGGGGGTAGATGCTACTGTAGCTAATGCCGGGTATGGTACAGGAGGTGTTGGTGGAAATAGCGATGCTAACGGTGGAGACGGATGGTGGTACCATGTTGGTGGTAGTAAAGTTAATGGTGCAGGTGGTGGTGGTGCTACAGATATACGGATAGGAGGTACTGCATTGGCTGATAGAGTAGTAGTTGCCGGTGCCGGTGGCGGCGGCGGTGCCAATAATGCAACGAATAATGCAGAGCAAGGTGGCCCGGGCGGTGCTGCCAGTGCAGCTGCGGGTGGCGGATATTATAATAGTGTTCAGAATGGACTTGGACATCCTGGAACCGGTGCAAATGGTAATAATGGCACTACGGGTGGTGTTGGCGGAAGTTTTGCAGGATATTGTACCCCGGCAAATGGTACTATAGGTGCTGGCAGTAGTGCATGTACAGCAAGTAATAATGGCGGCGGCGGCGGCGGCGGCGGATATTATGGCGGCGGCGCTGGTTGTTGGGCCGGCGGCGGTGGCGGAAACAACTATACCACTGGCCTTACAACTGTAACTTCAACCACTGCAGGATCTCAGGCGGGTAATGGAGCAGTTACCATAGCATGGTAATTTGCCTAAAACGTTTACGGGTAATAAGTCTTTTTCAAGCCAAAAGAATTCAAATATTCAACTGTTTTTCACCTAAAAAATGCTAATATTGCATTCCTTTTTTCAATAAGTGCTTAAGGAAGAAACATACGAAGTATCATTAAAGACGATCATATCAGGTAAAATATCTGACTATGTTGTGTTTACTAAGTTCAGGCTTGCTTCTTTAGTGGTTTTTTCTTCCGGCATCGGATACCTTATTGCAAGTTCTTCACCTATCGACTGGTATAAATTTGGCTGGCTTGTTTTAGGTGGGTTTCTAGTAACAGCTTCTTCAGACGGTTTTAACCAGATAATTGAACGCGATTTGGATAAGCTTATGAGCAGGACCGCCAACCGTCCGCTTCCTCAAGGCCGCATGAGTCTTACTGAAGCATATATAGCTGCTTCTTTAATGGGTATAATAGGTGTTGGCCTTTTATGGTTAAAAATGAATCCATTGTGCGGAATGCTTTCTGCAACATCACTTATATTATATGCACTTGCTTACACACCTTTAAAACAAAAAACTCCTTGGGCTGTTTTTGTTGGTGCTATACCAGGGGCTATGCCACCCATGCTGGGTTACATTGCAGCAGGCAACGGAGAAAGAATTGAATTTTATGCATGGCTTTTGTTTGTCGTACAGTTTATATGGCAGTTCCCGCACTTTTGGGCCATTGCCTGGGTTGCCGACGATGATTACCAGAAAGCAGGTTTTCACCTATTACCATCTGTAGGTGGCAGAGATAAAACTACAGCGTTTTTAGTACTGGTTTTTACTTTCTTTTTGGTCCCTTTTGGTATGCTCAGCAGTTTCTTTGGCATGAACGGAACTATTTCGGGCATTGTCATTATTACATGTGGCATGGCTTTTGCTTACCAGGCATATAAATTATATAATGAATGTACGGTAAAGGCCGCAAAGCGCTTAATGTTCGGTTCATTTATTTACCTGCCGATAGTACAGCTCGCAATTTTATTCGGCAAAAATTAAATCAGGTATGGAAGCTCAAATGATAGAGAACGGCAGCCCATCGGCAAAAATGATAAAGGAGAGGTCGCCTAAAATGCTTTTGTGGATAGGCCTCGTTAGTATTGGTATGATGTTTGCCGGGCTTACCAGTGGCTATATTGTTCGTCGTGGTACAGGCACGTGGCTTGCCTTTCAAATTCCAATGCCTTTCTTCATCAGTACTGCTATCATTATAATAAGCAGTATAACTATGAATACGGCTCTTCAGGCTGCTAAAAAAGGTGCAATTACAGCCATTACAAGGGCTATAGTGCTTACCTTAATACTTGGCATAGCATTTGGCATATGCCAGTTTATAGGTTATAAAGCGTTGGTTGACCAAAAGATATTCCTGGTAGGTTCAAATAGCAATGCCTCGGGTTCATACTTCTATATTCTGTCCCTTCTCCACCTTTGCCATATTATTGGTGGTTTGGTAGCTTTAAGCATAGCTTTTGTTAAGGCTCTCCGGAAGAAATATTCAGCCGAAAATTACCTGGGTATTAAGTTATGCGCCACTTACTGGCATTTTCTCGATGGCCTATGGGTTTACCTGTTTGTTTTTATGCTCATGTACAGGTGAGAAAAAAACCAGAATAAAAGGTTGTCAGATAGTGAAACTTTTTAATTTTGTGCGCTGATTGGTTAAACTAAACTTTATATATGTCAAATCAAGCTACATTATCATTGCGTAAAGACTGGGACGGAGGGGTATCGCCTTTTGGGGTGAGCTACGGAAAAATGTTCATGTGGTTCTTCCTTGTGTCGGATGCTCTTACATTTTCAAGCCTTTTGTGCGCCTACGGCTTTATGCGCCATAAATTTGCAGGCGATTGGGCTAAACCTAACGACGTATTTACTCACTTCCCTTTTATTCATAAAGACCTTCCACTTGCGTATGTAGGGTTTATGACATTTGACCTTATCATGAGTTCGGTAACTATGGTGTTGGCTGTTGAGGCCGGCCACAGGCTGAACCGCAAACAGGTTGCTATTTGGTTGTTCCTTACCATTATAGGTGGTTTTATATTTGTTGGTTCACAGTGCTGGGAGTGGTATCACTTCATTACCGGCGAAGAAACAAACCAACATTTCCGCGAATACTGGATGAATGGTAAACATATTATTGACCCGCACTTCCAGGGAGCTAACCTTGTAGTTAATGCATATACACAGTTGCCAACTTTTGGCGACTTCTTCTTCTGCATAACAGGTTTCCACGGTTTCCACGTGTTTAGCGGTGTAATTATAAATATCGTTATGCTTATTATGGTTCTTAATGGTGTTATGGAAAAACGCGGCCATTATGAAATGATAGAAAAAGCAGGTTTATACTGGCACTTTGTGGATCTGGTTTGGGTATTTGTATTTACATTCTTTTACTTACTGTAGTAATCAACGTATTAAAATAAAAGCCTATGGATTTTTTCGAAGAATATAAAGGTTATCCTAATTACGAGAAAGCAGCTATTCATGACGAAGCACATGGAAAGGTTGTGAGAAAAAAATTGTGGATGGTGTTCTGGATAATGCTTGGCATTACCATTGTAGAACTTGTAATTGGTTCACAATTCAACTTCAGCGAATTAAACAAGGAATACACTTTCATATTCCTTACTCTTGTTAAAGCATTCTTTATTGTTTGGATATTCATGCACCTTGGTGATGAGAAAAGGGCAATGAAATATGCTATTATTGCGCCATATACCTTGTTTATATTCTACCTGGCATTTATGGCCATTACCGAAGGTGTATACTCAAAGGTAATAAGGGATGCCCTTGTTACAATGACCTTACACTAACAGGCCTTGAAAAAGGCGCTGATACTACTATTCATTTTAGTATTTCCTTCAGCCGTTTACGTATTTCTTGCCGCAGGTAAAGAGAAATCTTTTATCAGGCTTGCCTATTATGGTCCTAAAAAACCAATAAGTATTAACATTAATGGTAAGACCAAGAAAGATACGATCTTTTACAAGGTTCCTGATTTTACTTTTAATGACCAGCAAGGCAAGCAGGTAAATTCTACCCTGCTGAATGGTAAAATATGGGTAGCTTATTTTGTTCATATACATGATGAGGATAAAGCCCCACCTATGGCAGTTTTAATGAACCGTATTGAAGAAAGGACTGACTTAGATACAGCATTGCGTTTGATCACCTTCACCCTTGATTCAGAAAGTGCTAAGAGCATGCAAGATTATGCCACAACTATACATGCAGGTAACAGGCGTATCTTTTTCAGTGGTAATGCACAAGCGCTTAATGACTTTGCTGCAGACGGGTTTTATAAACCAGCCTATGTGCCGTACACTAATGGTTTTAATTATTTCTATTTAATAGATAAGGAAGGCCATATCAGGGGCGTATATGATGGACTGAAAGTGAAGGAGATAGACAGGCTAATTGAAGAAATGGGTATGATGGAAGCGGAATATTTTGTGAAGAAGCAAATAAAAGAACAGAAAGAAGGTAAAGATGTTGACGCTATTTAATTTGTAATTTTGACCTATGACAGATAAGATATTATTCCGCGTAATTTTTGGTATAACTATTGCAGTACTTGGTTTGGTTGTAGTACTTAACCTTATGCCCAAGCCTGATACTATGCCCGATATGTTGAAGCATTGCCCGGCACTTAATGCTACGCTTAATGGCACATGTACTTTATTACTTATCGCTTCGTATTTTGCTATTCGTAACAAGAAAATAAAATTGCACCGTACTCTTAATATTACTGCCTTTATACTATCGGCTGTATTTTTGCTTAGTTATGTGGCTTATCATGCATTCGGAAAGGAAACCTTGTTCCCAAAGGATAATCCCTTAAGGCCGCTTTACCTCTTTATTCTTACCTCGCATATTATACTGGCCGGTATTGTATTACCATTGGTACTTTATACCTTTTATCGTGGATTAAGTAATGATATTGTAAAACACCGTAAAATAGCCCGTTGGGCTATGCCATTATGGTTATATGTAACCATTACAGGAGTGGTAGTGTATCTTATGATATCTCCTTATTACCCATTCTGAGTTTTTTTGTAAATTAGCGGTATGAAAAACATCAAAAGAATATTTTTCTCTTTGGTAATTGTGCTACTTCCTTTGTGGTCGGCAGCACAATGTTCTGTTTGTACTGCTGGTGTGCAATCTAATGCAAACTCAAGTGGTGGTATAGGCAAGACAATTAACTCGGGCATTTTGTACCTTCTTACAATAACCTATTTGGTCCTGGCAATTGGCGCTATTTACTTCCTTCGCGATTATATTAAGTACTACTACAGGGTTGGTGTACAAAGGATGCGAATGTTCATAGCTTCTCTCTAAATTGCTTGCACAGAGAGGGGCCACAACCATCATCTTATTAAGGTAAGCAATAGGGCTTCAGCCCCGTATAATTAACTATTTTTGTAAGCTTTAAATCTAACGCAATACCAATTATGGCAAGAATACTGACAGGCATACAGAGCACAGGTATTCCTCATCTTGGCAATATATTAGGGGCAATAAAGCCTGCTATTAACATGTCGAATGATTCGAAGAATGATTCATTCCTTTTTATAGCCGACATGCATTCGCTTACTACTATAGCTAATGCAGATGTATTGAGGGAGAACACCTATTCGGTAGCTGCAGCATGGCTTGCTTGTGGATTGGATACCAATAAAAGTGTTTTCTACCGTCAGTCAGATGTGCCTGAAGTAACTGAACTTACCTGGTACCTGAATTGTTTTGCTCCGTATCCAATGTTAGCTAACGCGACTTCGTTCAAAGATAAACTGGACAGGTTATCGGAAGTCAATGCAGGTGTTTTCATTTACCCGGTATTAATGACTGCCGATATTATATTGTACGATGCCAACTTTGTGCCTGTAGGTAAAGATCAACAACAGCATTTAGAGATTGCCCGCGATATTGCATCTGCTGTGAACCGTCGTTGTGGTGAAATATTTGTTCTGCCTGAGGCTATGATAAATGAGCAGGTAATGATAATTCCGGGCATTGACGGACAGAAAATGAGCAAATCGTATAACAATACCATTAATATTTTTCTACCTGAAAAGGAGTTGAGGAAAAATGTAATGAAGATTGTTACCGATGCCAAAACAGTTGAAGAACCTAAAAACCCTGATACTTGTAATGTTTTTAAAATATACAGTTTGGTGGCAGATAATGATAAAATAGAGGAGATGCGCAATAATTACCTGCGTGGTGGTATGGGTTACGGACAGGCTAAAGAAGCTTTGTTTGTTACTATGATGGAGAAGTACGCTAAAGAAAGGGAACTGTATAACCATTACATGGGCAATAGAGATGAATTGGAGAAGCAATTAAAGATTGGTGCAGATAAAGCAAGAGTTATTGCACACGCAACTTTAAAGCGTGTACGCAAAGCATTAGGGTACGCATAATTGATCGTTTGATTTTATATAAAAAGAAACTATGTCAATTGAAAAAGAATTAGAAAAACGGATACTTGTGATAGATGGCGCTATGGGCACCATGATTCAGCGGTATAAGCCGACTGAAGAAGACTATCGCGGAGAGCGTTTTAAGGATTATAAATATTCGGTAAAAGGCAACAATGACCTGTTTTCTATCACTAAACCAAAGATGATAGAAGAGATCCACATGGCTTATTTGGAAGCCGGTGCTGATATTATTGAAACCAATACGTTCAATGCTAATCCGCTTTCACTGGCCGATTATCATATGGAAGAATTGACCTACGAGCTTAACCTGGAATCGGCAAAGATTGCAAGGAAGGCTGTAGATGAATATATGAAAAAGCATTCGGGCAAAGCGAAATTTGTTGCCGGTGCTATTGGTCCGACAAATAAAACAGCTTCTCTGTCACCCGATGTAAATGACCCTGGCTACCGTGCTGTTACTTTTGATGATGTTACCCACGCATATACGGAGCAGATCAAGGGACTTGTTGATGGTGGAGTAGACGTATTATTGGTTGAAACTATCTTCGATAGTTTGAATGCAAAAGCTGCATTGTTTGCCATTGAAACTTATTTTGAGAATGTTGGCAAGCGTTTGCCTATAATGGTTTCGGTAACCATTACCGATGCCAGTGGAAGAACATTATCCGGTCAAACTGTTGGCGCTTTCCTTGATTCTGTAAGCCACGAAAACCTGCTTAGTATAGGATTGAACTGTGCTTTGGGTGCTAAAGAAATGAGGCCATACCTGGAAGAAATGGCGCAGAAAGCTCCTTATTATGTTAGCGCTTACCCGAATGCTGGTTTGCCTAACCAGTTTGGTGAATATGATGAAACGCCGGAGACCATGTGCTCGCTGGTTACTGATTTTCTGAAAAGCGGTTTTATAAATATAGTTGGCGGATGTTGTGGTACCACACCTGACCATATTAAAGCAATTGCCCATGCTGCTGCTTCGGCAAAACCTCGTGTGAAGCCGGAAGCAAGCACTTTATTTCACTTAAGTGGATTGGAAGATGTAACACTCTTCCCCGGAAGTAATTTTATGAATATTGGGGAGCGTACAAATATTACCGGCTCTAAAAAATTCTCACGTTTCATTACTTCGGGCGATTTTGATGGGGCACTGGCCATTGCCCGCGACCAGGTAGAAGGTGGCGCACAGGTTATTGATATAAACATGGATGAGGCCATGATAGATTCAAAGGCTGCCATGGTTAAATATTTGAACCTTGTGGCGGCTGAACCTGATATTGCGCGCTTGCCTATCATGGTCGATTCATCGAAATGGGAAGTTATTGAAGCGGGCCTTAAATGCTTGCAAGGTAAAGGCATTGTAAATTCTATAAGTTTAAAAGAAGGCGAGGAGAAGTTCAAGGAGCAAGCGCGCAAGGTTAAAAAATATGGCGCTGCAACTGTTGTAATGGCATTTGATGAAAAGGGCCAGGCCGACACTCTAGATCGTAGAATTGAAATATGTCAACGTGCATATAACATACTGACTAAAGAAGTTGGGTTCCCTGCACAGGATATTATTTTCGACCCGAACATATTTCCGGTGGCAACGGGTATGGAGGAGCATAAGCGCAATGCGATTGACTTTTTTGAAGCCACCAAATGGATAAAGGCAAACCTGCCACATGCTAAAGTAAGTGGTGGCGTTAGTAATGTATCTTTCTCTTTCCGTGGTAACGATACGGTTAGGGAAGCTATTCACTCTGCCTTTTTGTACCATGGTGTAAAGGCAGGTATGGATATGGGTATTGTGAATCCCGGTATGTTACAGATATATGATGAGATACCAAAAGACTTATTGATATTGGTAGAAGATGTATTGCTCAATCGCACCGAGGATGCAACTGAAAAATTATTGAACTATGCCGAGACTGTAAAGTCTGCCGGTAAGAAGATAGAGAAAGATGAAGAGTGGAGGAAGTTACCTGTAAAGGAGCGCCTTGCACATGCATTGGTTAAAGGTATTACCGACTATATAGATGCTGATACAGAAGAAGCACGCAAATTATTTCCAAGATCATTAGAAGTTATTGAAGGCCCATTGATGGATGGCATGAGCATTGTGGGTGATTTGTTTGGTTCAGGTAAAATGTTTTTGCCACAGGTGGTAAAGAGTGCCCGTGTAATGAAAAAAGCTGTGGCCTATCTTACTCCATTTATGGAGGCTGAGAAATCGGAAGGAGCCGCTGCAGTAGGTAAGATATTAATGGCCACAGTAAAGGGTGATGTGCATGATATTGGAAAAAATATTGTGGGCGTTGTACTTGGTTGTAATAATTACAAGGTGATCGATATGGGCGTCATGGTTCCTTGTGAAAAGATATTGGAAGCAGCTATACAGGAAAAGGTAGATATAATTGGTGTGAGTGGTCTTATTACTCCTTCGCTGGATGAGATGGTGCACATTGCCAAAGAAATGAAAAGGCTGAACCTTAACATTCCTTTAATGATCGGTGGTGCCACCACTTCTAAAATACATACCGCAGTGAAGATAGCGCCGGAGTATGACTTCCCTGTAGTATATGTAAATGATGCATCGCGTGCAGTGAATGTAGCCAGCAGTTTATTATCAGAAGCCAAACCGGAGTACGTTGAGAAAGTAAGCCTGGAATATGAAGCCTTGCGTAAACAGCATGCAAATAAACAATCACAGGATAAATATTTACGATTGGCTGAAGCACGTGCCAATAAATTCAAGACTGACTGGAACACTGTTGAAATTGTAAAACCAACATTGTTAGGTAACAAGGTATATGCAAATTACCCTTTAGCGGAAATTGCAAAGTATATCGACTGGACTCCTTTCTTCCATGCATGGGAAATGAAAGGCAGCTATCCTAAAATATTCAGTGACCCTGAACGCGGACAAGAAGCAAAGAAGCTTTTTGACGATGCACAAAAGATGCTGGAAAAGATAATTGCCGGAAAATGGTTGTCAGCGAATGCAGTAATTGGCTTTTACCCAGCTAATACTATTGGTGATGATGACATTGAACTGTATACCGATGATACCAGGAAGAATGTAAAGACAGTATTGCACACACTACGCCAGCAAACTAAAAAAGCAGAAGGACAGAACAATGTTGCACTGGCGGACTTTATTGCTCCAAAAGAAAGTGGCAAGAAAGATTATATTGGAGGCTTTGCAGTTACTGCAGGTATCGGAATTGAGAAATGGATTGAGAAGTTCGAAAAAGACCACGACGACTACAGTAGTATAATGATAAAGGCTTTGGCAGACAGGCTTGCAGAGGCATTTGCTGAGTTGATGCATGAAAAGGTACGTAAGGAAATATGGGGCTATGTACCTGATGAAAAATTGAGTGGGGAAGAACTAATTAAGGAAGAATACCGTGGTATACGCCCTGCGCCGGGCTACCCTGCAAGCCCCGATCATACTGAAAAGATTCTGCACTTTAACTTACTTGAAGTTGAAAAGGGTACGGGTATTAAACTTACTGAGAGCATGGCCATGTATCCTACTGCTGCTGTAAGTGGTTTATATTTCGCTCACCCGCAATCGCATTACTTTGCGTTGGGTAAAATAAATAAGGAGCAATTAGAAAACTATGCCCGCCGTAAAGGTATGAGTGTTGAAGAGGCTGAGAAGTGGATGAGGCCTAATTTAAGCTACTAATAAAAATTATTTAGCAGGCGGCACAATCACCTTCAAAGTTCTAGGCGCAACCTCAACCTTAATTTCATCAACATACCCTGCAGGTTCACCATCATAATGGATACAGAGTTGCGTATGTTTATCAGCATTGCGGATAATAATGCTTCTGCCTCGGATAACAGTCATATAAGGAGAACGGTCAAGCGACCAGCGGAATAACCGTAAGGCAAGTATAGGCGATACAAGCAGCGAGAAAGGTTTTAAGATGCACACATCTAACAAACCATCTCTTGTTGAGGCTTTGGGTGCTATGTGGGCATTGTTGCCATATTGACTACCATTAGCAATGCTTATCAGAAATGCTTTTTCCGTAATGGTTTTCCCATCTATGGTTATATCGTAGTCCGCAGGCTTGTATTTGAAATAGTTTTTTACAGATAAAGAAAGATAGGTGAAGAAGCCACGTTTTTTACTTTTAGCAAATTGATTTGCAACTTCAGCATCATAACCTGTACCACAAACCGCAAAAAAATCCTCATCGTTCATTGTTGCACTATCTATAATCCGGGAATTCATTTTATTGATGCACTCAATGGCGCCCTTATGCGTAAGAGGAATCTCTAAATGCCTTGCTAATGCATTACCTGAACCTGCAGGTACAATTGCCAGGGCAGCGTCACTGCCAATAATTCCCCTTGCCACTTCATTCATCAGGCCGTCTCCACCAACTGCGGTCACCACATCGCAGGTTGCAGAAGCATCCTTGGCAAGCTCAATTGCATGGCCTGCATATTCAGTGTAATAAATAACAACCTTGAAAGAGGGATCTAAATATTTTACAATATCCTTTTCTATTCCTTTCCAACTACCTGTGCCCGAAACAGGGTTAATAATAAAAGCAACCTTCTTACTCATGTGCCGGATTAGCAAATAGGGAAAGTACTATATAAAGCGCCATAATAACCGGAACCGCTGCAAATTGAAAAGCTATAATACTTGCCAGGGAAAGAATAAGTAAAAGATATCTTGCTTTATTATCAGCCCATGACATGTTTTTTAATTTCAGGGAGATAAGGTTAATAGGCAATACCATAAGCGCTGCACAAACAATGGAAAGAGTTCCAAAGAACCAACAAACGAAAGTAACATTGGAGGAGTAAAGAGCTTCCCAATACGAATTATGTTTTAGGATCAATGGGAATGAGGCAATGAGTAAAGCAATGGCAGGCGTGGGTACACCAATAAAATAAGTTGCCTGGCGTTCATCAATATTGAACTTGGCTAGCCGTAGAGCAGCAAAAACAGGGATACACAAGCCAAGCCATTTCACGAAATCCCGTTCATCCAGAAACGTATTGCTCACATTATGAAGCATCATGAATATCATCATTCCCGGAACTACCCCAAATGAAACCATATCAGCAAGTGAATCGAGTTGCTTGCCAATTTCTGAATGTACTTTTAGTAATCGCGCCATCATGCCGTCAAAGAAATCTGCGACACATGCAAATATTACTAGGTAAGAAGCTTCGGGTAGCCTGTTCTGGAAAATAAATACCAAAGCAATACAACCGAAAAGTAAATTCAGCGAGGTGATGGCATTGGGGATATTTCTTTTTATGGCGTTCATGCAGGTTTTAATTTATAACGCATCCGCATAATTGGCTTTTCAAAATATTCATAACTGATTGCAGATAACAGTACAGTTAATGCAAAAGTAATCAGGGGATTGATAAGAAATACAGAAAGGCTATTGTTTAACCAACCAAAATGGTTAATAAACCTTGTGAACAACAGTATAACCAAGCCATGGTAGCAGAATAAACCATAGGATATTTTGCCCAAATAGCCCAGTTTGGGCAGTTTATCAAGTTTAAATAGACTGTTTTCGCAAAAAGCTTGTTCAAATAATATAAAGACGAAGAATAAGGATCCTAGAAATCTCTCTAAAATGGTCATTATATCCGACGAGTAAATACTTGCATAAAATAACAGGTTTAGCAGAAATAGAATGTAGATAATTGAAATTGTAGTTTTAGATAATTTCTGCAAGGACTCTAAAACCTTTCCCCCCTTCATTGCATAGTATGCAAGTAAGCTACCGATTGCAAAATTACCTATCCAATTTAATGAATTGAAATAGAGATTAGAATTATCATGCAGGTAAATTACCCTGAATGCCAGAGAAGCGATTACCAACAATATGCAAATCGCAGAGAAAAGATTTCTTCCCCATTTTAAAACTATTCCCCACAAGGTATAGAATTGTTCTTCCATACCGATACTCCATAAAAAGGCAATAAAGAATAGAAATTCGGTTCCGTGATTTGCCATAAAGAAATTCAGCGTGAATGTAAATAGATTGGCTGCGGGTGGCATGTCATGCACATTGGGGCTATAAAATTGCTTTGTTAGTGAAATAAGAATATACCCTATGGCAATCATTAAAAAATAGAGCGGCCATATGCGCAAGCATCGCCTCAACCAGAAAAATGAAAAGTTAAAAGCCGAAGTGTTATTATATTCCTCTAATATTATCCAGGTAATAAGGAAGCCAGATAGTACAATAAAGAACCCGACCCCAACCGATGATAGATTAAAATGTAACTGGTAGAAAGAATAGAGTGGAGAGTTTTTAATATCAGCATTATTGGTTAACACCATATGTTCCATAAACACCAATACAAAAGCTAGGAACCGCAGTGCATCAAGGTTCCCGAAATACTTTTTAGGATAAGTGTTCACTCGAATGTAGTTAGCTTTCTGATGGTTTTTCTACCCAGTCGCCATTATCTTTTATCAAGGTAACGAGCGCTTCAACGGCCTGTTCCGATGCTATATTCCGTTGTACTACCTGCTTGCCCTTATACAAAGTTATTTTACCAACTCCTGTGCCTACATAACCATAATCGGCATCAGCCATCTCTCCCGGGCCATTTACCACGCAGCCCATAATGCCAATCTTAACACCTTTTAAATGAGAGGTTCTTTCATGTATCTGTGCTGTTACCTGTTGAAGGTTGAACAATGTCCTTCCGCAAGAAGGGCAAGAAATATATTCTGTTTTTGAAATGCGTGTGCGTGTAGCTTGTAATATGCCGAATGCAATACTGTTCAAATTTTTTACCGGAACATTTGCAGTCAGCCATATTCCTTCTCCCATGCCATCAATAAGTAAAGCACCAACATCGGTCGCTGAAAATAATCTTACTTCTTCTTCTGATGCAGTATCATATTTACGCCTTACAATTACCGGGGTATTGTATTTCTTAGCAAGTAGCTCAATTAATATCCTTCTTTCTTCCGCCATGCCATGAGTATTGCTGGTTTCAACTACCCATACCAATGTCTCATCTTCATTCAGCTTATCAAACGAAGTGTTTTTAATGTCTTCAATTTTCAGGCTGACAAAATTCAGCTCTTTAGATTTCTCTGCTGCTGAATATTCCTTAATGCTTTTGAAGAAAGGATACGAATGCGCTTGCTTTGCCTGTGCCCATGTAGCTGAATCATAAATTGCTTTAAGGCTATCAGGCAGGGTAAATGAAATTACCTGTGTTCCCGTGTATACATAATCTGCACCCTGGTCAAGGCTTTTCCAGACTCCTGAGTTTGCGTTGTATGAATGACCAATACCAAATAGGGTTGCCTGTGTAATAGTTTCTTTTCCACTTAAATCGGCTACAACACGCGGGTGGTTCTTACCACCTATGTTGGCAGGCTCTCTTGTTTCCCTGCGTGTATATTGTGTAGGTGAATAGGGTAGTTCGGTAACAGGTGGAATAGGTGCATGTTTTGCACGGTTATTATACCTGCCGACAAGTGTTTTTGCAACCGGTATCTCAAATTCAGGATCTTCGGTAAGTGAAACACGAACCGTGTCACCAATACCATCCTCCAATAAAGTGCCAATACCAGCCGCTGATTTAATACGGCCATCTTCGCCTTCACCTGCTTCGGTTACCCCCAGATGCAGAGGATAGTTCATATTCTCAGCATTCATTTTTTCAATGAGCAGGCGATAAGCTTGCACCATCACCAAAGGGTTGCTCGATTTCATGGAAAGCACTATCTGTTTATAATCGTGCTCCTCGCATATTCTCAGAAATTCTAATGCCGATTCAACCATACCCAGCGGGGTATCGCCATAGCGGCTCATAATGCGGTCGCTCAATGAACCATGGTTAGCGCCGATGCGCATAGCGGTACCATGTTCTTTACAAATTTTTATAAGCGGAACAAAACGTTGTTTTATTCTTTCCAGTTCGGTAACATAGGTTTCATCAGTATATTCAATATGCTCGAATTTTTTCTTGTCGGCATAGTTACCGGGGTTCACACGTACTTTTTCAACAATGCGAGCAGCTACTTCTGCAGCATTGGGTGTAAAATGTATATCGGCAACCAACGGAGTTTTATATCCGCGTTTGCGTAATTCGTTCTTTATATTCTGAAGATTCTCCGCTTCTTTAAGGCTAGGTGCAGTAATACGCACATATTCGCAGCCGGCATCTATCATACGTATCGACTGCTCTACCGTTCCTATGGTATCCATAGTGTCGGTAGTGGTCATAGATTGTAGGCGTATCGGATAATCACCGCCCAAAGGCACATCTCCTATGTTTACTACCCTGCTTTTACGGCGGACATAGGAGGTGAGGCTCTCACAATAATTCTGTAACATTAAGCCCGATTCGGTTGGCATGAGCGAATTTTAAACAAAGTTATAAAATTCGGTCTTATACCTGTTAATATTAGGCTACAACCAGCTCTTCTTCCACTTTGGCGACCCTCTTTTTAGGGCTTTCACCAAATTCATTGGCTTCTTTATCACTGTCTTTAACAAACAGTACTAAATTCCAAAATATGACTAATTGCCACCATCCTTCTTTGCCTATGTCATGGCACCTCTTGGCTGACTGTGCTACCATTATCCATACCATAACTAGCACAGTAATTATATTGAGTGCCTGAGCAAAAACTTGGGTGCCGCTACCAGCACTTGCAGGCAATATCCAGAGTTTAAAAATCAGGAAAACTACAATAGCAGTTAATTGGCTGATCCAATATTCGGTCCTACGGATCCTTCCGTTAAATGAGAAGATATTCCTGAACATTTTATCGTGCGAGAAGGTTTCACCAATTATAGTAGTTGAATAGTAAAGAACCGGTACCAATATAAGTGTAAGAAATGTCGCAAAGCTCAAACCAAATATCATGGTCCAGGATAAAGGGCCCCAGAATGATACACTATCGCCACCAAAGAAAATATGTGGATTGAATTCGGTGAAAAGTGTTGCAAAGTCAATATTGAAGCCTACGGCAAGTGGTATAAGGCCTAATATGGTTGCAATAGCAGTAAGTAGTACAGGTGTCATACGTGTTTTACCAGCTTCTACTACGGCTGCGTATAATGGTGTGCCTTGTTTAATAAGCAGGTCGGTAAACTCAACCAGCAATATTCCATTCCGGACCACCAACCCCGCCAGGGCGACGAATCCTACTCCACACATTACAATAGATATATCCATTTTGGTTATAGAGAAACCTAACATAATACCTACTATACAGAATACAACTTCAGTTAAGATTATGAACGGCTTACTTACTGAGTTGAACTGTGTGATAAGGATAAGGAAAATTAATCCCAATGCTGTGAGGAAAGCACCACCAAGGAAAGAAGATGTTTCTTTCTGGTCCTGCTGCTCACCGGTAAGCTCGATATCAACCCCACTAGGTGCACGGAAGTTTTTCAGTGCAGCAGTTACCTGACCAACCACCTGGTTAGGGTTGAAACCGCCTAATACATTAGATGCGAGTGTGATTACTGGTTTTTCGTTGATGCGTGTTATGGCACCATAGGTTCTGCCATAGTGAATATTGGCGAATGTAGATATAGGTATCTGCCTTATCTCGCCATGCATATTCATATCACGGAAAGTAATATCAAGGTTCTTCAACGCATTAATATCTTCACGCTGACTCCTCTGGTAACGTATCATAATTGGATACTCATCATTGAGGTCACGATACTTTGATGCTTCATTACCATAAACTGCAGTACGTATTTCTGAACCTATCTGCCCAGTACTTACGCCTTGGTAGTTCGCACGTTCGCGGTCAATATCAAATACAATCTCAGGTTTGTTCTTCTGCAGGTTCGATTTTAATTCTTCAATACCCGGTATATCTAATGAATCGAGATAGTGCAACAGATTTTGAGAGGTATTTACCAATTCGGTATAATTATCTCCTCTCACTTCTATATTGACTGGCTTACCCGTAGGCGGACCATTCTTTTCCTGGTCAACCGCAATTTCAACGCCGGGCAATCCTTGTACTGCTTTCTGAATAGAATCGAGATACTTTGCTGTAGATATTCCATTTCTTTTTGAGTACTCTACAAAAGCAACATCAATCTTACTCTTGTTAGGATATATTCCATTATCGTTTTCACTTGGGTCAGTAGCGCCAATTGCTACGTTGGTAATTACCGATTTTACAATAGGGTTATTAGGCCCCAATACTTTATATACCCTGTCTTCTAATATTTTAGTAACAGAGTCGGTATAATGTATATCGGTTCCAATAGGAAGATTTACAAAAACGTCTACCATATTTGGATCTCCCTTAGGGAAGAAAACCACATTTGGTGTACGTACCATAAACAGGCCAATAGAGAAAATAAATAATCCTAAAGTAGAGCCAAGCAGGATGAACGGATGACGCAAACAACGTTGTAAAAAACGCGTGTATCTGGCTTGTAGCGCCGGCCATACTCTATGCTGGAACCCATAAATAGCTCTGATAAGTACAAAACGATAAAGCAGGTTAAGGCCTAAAAGTGTTAGTGCAAAATTGCCCATGCCTTTGTATCCGGCAACATAAAATATGAGTGAAATTGCTGCAAAAATAACTACGGTAATACTTGCACCTCTTGACCACTTGGCTGCCTTGTTACCCTTATCATCATCATTTGCTTTCATAAAAGTTACAGCAAATACCGGGTTAAGTATATATGCCACAGCCAGTGATGCACTAAGTGTTATAATAAGTGTAACAGGCATATAGTGCATAAACTTGCCAATGATGCCATTCCAGAATGCAAGCGGAATAAACGGAGCCAGTGTTGTAAGTGTACCGGCTAATACAGGGAGGAATACCTCACCTGCAGCCATTTTAGCGGCTCTTTCAATGGGTACCTTGCCGTGATCGAATATACGGTGGGTGTTTTCTATTACCACAATAGCATCATCTACCACAATACCCAAGCCTAACAGGAATGCAAAGAGTACGATCATATTCATACTATATCCGATAGATGGCAATATCATAAATGCCACGCACATTGATAATGGAACGGAGAGCCCAACGAATAACGCATTGGTAGCGCCCATAAAGAACATAAGGATGATAGTAACTAAAATAAAACCAATGATGATGGTATTGGTAAGGTCATGGAGCGTGCTACGGGTTTGTTCGCTCTGATCGCCAGTAATAGTAATGTGCAGGTTTTGTGGGAATTTATTTACCTGCATATCTTTTACCATGTTCTGTACTTTGTCAGAAGCATCAATAAGGTTAGCACCGCTACGTTTAATAATGTTTAATGATATTACATTACTCTTGTTCAAGCGCGCATAACTTGCAGCATCGGCGGCAGTGTCTTTTACATCGGCAATATCTTTAAGTGATATGGTAGCGCCACCCATAGAGCGTATGATAAGATTCTTAACATGATCCATATTGGTGAACTGGCCCGACACAGTGAGTGAGCGTTGCTTATTGCCAATAGTTACGGTACCACCTGATATTACTAAGTTCTCAGATGAAACAGCCATTTCGATATCGCGCATGGTAACCTGTGCAGCCTGCATCTTATACATGTCTACATTCACCTGTATCTCTCTGTTCAGCGCACCCACTTCATCTACCCTTGTAATTTCGGGCATCGATTCCAGTTTGTCTTTTACATCATCCGCATATTTTTTCAGCCTCGCAAGGTCAAAATCACCCGATAGGTTTACAAAAAGAATAGGGAAATCAGCAAAGTTTATATCTATTACTCCAGGAGGGTTTGGTAAGTCATTAGGCAGATCGGGTTTCGATTTATCTACGGCATCCTTTACCTTCTGACGCGCATCGTCAACTGATACATCCGTATTAAATTCAACTATAATAGAAGAATAATCCTGTACCGAGTGGCTGGTGATTTTCTTTACACCTGAAATTGATTTTATCTGTTTTTCGATGTGGCGGGTTACCAGGTTCTCCATATCCGACGGAGAAGTGCCGGGGTATATCGTCTGCACGAAAATGGTAGGTATCTGAATGTCAGGGAATTTTTCTTTGGGTATGCTGTTATAAGCCATTAACCCTGCCAGTGTAATGATAATAGTAAGTACGAAAATGCTCGTACGATTATCAATGGCCCAGCTGCTTGGTTTAAATTCTTTGAAAATATCCTTCATAGTTCAGTTTGTAAAGTTTATCAAGTTCATCAAGTTTGTAAAGTCTTTAGCGTTTATTAAGTTCTAAGGTTTTACTTTATGAACTTTATAAACTTTCTACTTTATAAACTTATGGCATCGCCATTATTAAGGTCTTCGTAGCCTACGGTAATAATTTTGTCACCTGCTTTCAAGCCGTCAAGTATTTCAGCACTGCTGTCATATACTTTTCCAAGCTTAACTTCTCTTTTGCGTGCAACATCAACTCCATTTTCTTTTTCTACAACAAATACAAACCTGCCGGTTGGATCGCTTTGCACTACATTAATTGGAATAACAACAGCAGAACGGTTAACGTAATCCACAACTTTCATCATAGCCATCATGTTAGGATGGTAGTCAGGATTTTGAGGAAGTGCAACTTCTACGGTGAATGTGCGGTTAACCTGGTCAATAGCTCTTGATACGTAGGTAGCAGTTGATTTTACATCGCGATCAAGGTCAGGAAAATGAACAAGAAGAGAATCGCCCGGATGAATATCGGAAATATACGCTTCAGCTACATTGCCCTTTACTTTTAACTGTTCGGTATTTACAACTTGTACAGTTGGTAAGCCTGGGGCAACTGATTCGCCTACTTTAATATTCACCGCATCAACAGTACCATCAATAGGAGATTTAATTTTGGTCATATCATCCTGTTGTTGTATAGAGGCCATTCTTTTTTGTAAGGATTCGTAATTGCTCTTGGCGCTCAAATACTGCACTTCAGTTCCGATCTTCTGATCCCATAGACCTTTTTGCTTTTCATAAAGTGTTTTGGCAAGATCGAGTGATGTTTGCACTTCCTGCATATTTTGTTGCAGCACTGCATCGTCAACCACAGCCAGTATCTGTCCTTTCGTTACTTTATCACCTTCAGTTACAAAAATGCTTTTTATAACACCCGGCATTTCAGGGCTTACATTAATGTTATCCTGCCCGTAAACCGAGGCTTGCACTTCCACATAGTGGCGGAATTGCTGCATGGTAATATCCATTGCGTTAACCTTTATGGTTTTAACCTGTTTACCACCTTCAGCATTAATAGTATCCTGCAGGGCTTGTATCTTATCCCTCAGCTCGCCATCCTGCTTTTTCAGGTCGGCAAGTTTTGCCTTATCGGTTTCAACTTTGTTGCCGCCTTCTTTTTTTACGCCACATGCTGTTGCAAGGGCTAAAAGCATGAACAGTGCAATTTGTTTTTTCATAGAACTGGTTTTATTTTTTGTTGTATAGGGTTCCTTTAGCCTGCTCGTAGTCCACTTTTGCTACAAGTGCATTGAACAGGGCATTATAATAATTTGATTCTGATTCGGTAAGGGCGGTTTCAGCATCTACCACTTCAAGATTAGAGCCGGTACCTGTCTGGTATTTTATTTTCGAATCATGCTCAACACTCTGAGCAAGGTCCATATTCTCCTGCTGGTTCTTTAACTCGGCAAGTGCATTTTCTAAATTAGTTGTGCTGTTCGAAATATCTAAATAGATGCTTTGCCTAACTGTGTTAAGTGTATTCACACCTTCTAAAACACCTATCTTATCTTCCTGTGCGCGATATTGTTTTTGTAAACCATCAAAAATGGGCACGTTCATTTTAAGGCCAATTATAGCAGTAGGGTACCATTGCTGGCTTGAACTGAATACATCAAACTCATTGCCCAAGGCCTGGCGGCTAACGGAACCATATAAAGCAAGACTTGGCAGGTATGAATAATGATCTCTGCGTAACATCAATTCATTGGCCATTAAATTTGTTTGTGCCAACGAATATTCTATCCTGTTCTCCGGCCTGAAAGTGGTATCTTTTTCAAGATCTGGACTGAGTGGAACTGAACGTAAACTATCTGTTAAAGCAAGGCTATCGGTCATTGCCATTCCCATCTGGAATTTCAACAGCTTATAACTAAGGTCAACCAATTTGTAAAGATTCTTCTCCTGGGTCTTTAGGTTATTGGAGCTTACCTTTAAACGTTCCCAATCCATTTTTTCAACAAAACCGCTTTGGTACATTTTCTCTGTTTGATGAAGAAGAGTATCCAGGCGGTTAACATCCGCATCTATCATTTGTAATCTCCAATGGTTTACCAATACAGTATAATAAGCTTTTGTTACTGCTGAAACAGTTTGTATGCTGGTTTGTGTCAGGCTTTTTTGTGAAAGCTCTTTGTATGTCTTTGATGCTTCTAGACCAACAATATAAGAACCGTCAAAAAGCAACTGGCTTGCATCTAATTCGCCCGAAGTGTTGTATTGTGTACCAAACTTTACCGGTTCAAATGTGCCGGGAGGGCCACCGAAGAATTGTGCAGGTATAAGTGTAGTAGGTATTTGTAAAAAATCCTGGATGTTTACGGCGCCACTTATTTGTGGTAAACCAATACCCACTGTTTCTCTTACTTTGGCTGTTGCTCTATCAACTTCGTAGCGTGCATTAATTACATTTCCCTGGTGATCCATAGCATATGCTACGCTCTGCGAAATGGAAAAGCGGTGAATGCTGTCTTTCTTTTGCTGTGCAAAAAGGCTTGCAGGCAATAGTAAAGTAAGTAACAGGTAAGTCCTTTTATATATCATAATGGGACATTTAAAGTTTTCGATTTTTTATATTTTTCAATCAGTTGATGCCCTTTTATATTAGCAATGCCATGTAAAAAGTGGTCGAGGAATACTAACTGGGTCTTGGTAATATCATGTTGTGCAGGCGGGAATATTTCAGGGTTCCAGGCCATTTCAATTTGTTCTACACGTAAACGTGATAGTGCCGGTACATCTATATTCTTACGGTAAATGCCTTGTTTAATGCCATGCTTCATATTATCTGCAACGCATTGCATGATCACTTTATGTTTAAAATCCTGGAACTCCTGCCAAACCTTTGGATGGAATTTTTTTAACTCGAATAACAGGCGGGGATTCATCATGTCCGACATGTCCTTCATCTGGTGCATGGTCATAATGATCTCCTCAATGGCATTTTTCGAAGTCTTACGGTTCGATTCAATATCATTCATCGTTTTTTCACGATGTGCCATTAGCAGAGCACTTACAATACTATCTTTGGTAGGATAGTTTTCGTAGATGGTACGCTTCGACATGCCGAGGTACTTGGCTATGTCATCCATGGTTATGCTCTTTAATCCGTAACGGAAAAAGAGTTCTTCGGCGCCTTTTAATATCTGTTGTTGTACCTTCATTTTTTCTGAGCGGGGGCACAAAACTAAGAAAACTTTTATTGTTCCAATAGTTTTCTGAATATTTTTTTACCCTTAATATCTTTTATAAGGCTTTTTTGTGCACAAAAACCAATTACTTTTGCCCTAGATTAACATAAGACGGATAAAAACCCTGTTTACTTTAAAATAGATAATATGATAGCCAAGAACGTAAAAGAATTACTGAAATCGACTGATTATGAGAGCAAAGTAGAGCTAAAAGGCTGGGTGCGCAGTAAGCGTGGCAGCAAGGAAGTGGCATTTATTGCCATTAACGACGGCTCAACTATTAATAATATGCAAGCCGTGGTAACTATATCAGCTTTTTCTGAAGATCTGCTTAAAACTATTAATACAGGGGCGTGTATTTGTGTTAAAGGAAAACTGGTAAAATCGCAAGGGGCGGGCCAAACGGTAGAAATTCAAGCGGAAGAGTTGGAAGTATATGGAGCATTTGATGAAAGCTACCCATTGCAGAAAAAAGGCCATACCCTTGAGTTTTTGAGGGAAATTGCTCATCTCAGGCCTCGTACTAATACATTCGGGGCTGTCTTCCGTGTACGCCATGCTATGACCTATGCTATTCATAAATTCTTTAACGACCGTGGTTTTTTTAACATACACACGCCTATTATTACGGGGTCTGATGCAGAGGGAGCAGGGCAGATGTTTAGGGTTACTACTCTGGATATGAATAACCCTCCTAAGAACCCTGATGGAAGTATTGATTATAAAGAGGACTTTTTTGGAAAAGAGACCAACCTTACCGTATCGGGCCAATTAGAGGGTGAACTGGCAGCACTTGCCTTATCTAAAATATACACCTTCGGGCCAACCTTCAGGGCAGAAAACTCTAATACTCCACGCCATGCTGCTGAGTTTTGGATGATAGAACCCGAAATGGCTTTCCATGACATTAATGATAACATGGACCTGGCGGAAGATATGCTCAGGTACCTGGTAAAATATGCATTGGAGCATTGCAAGGATGATATAGACTTCCTGAACAGTATGTATGATAAAGAGCTGTTGAAGAAGCTCGACATTGTGGCGAACAATTCATTTAAACGGATGACCTATACTGAAGCTGTTGAAGTGCTGAAATCTTCGGGTAAAAAATTTGAATTCCCGGTAGAATGGGGTGTTGATTTACAAAAGGAGCATGAAAACTTCCTGGTGGAGCATTTTGGCAAACCTGTAATATTAACTGGTTACCCTAAAGACATTAAGGCTTTTTATATGAAGCTGAACGACGATGGCAAAACGGTAAGGGCGATGGACGTTCTGTTTCCTTATGTAGGAGAAATAATTGGAGGCTCGCAACGTGAAGAAGATTATGATAAGTTGCTTAAGCGTATGAGAGAGATGCATATACCTGAAAAGGAAATGTGGTGGTACTTAGAAACAAGGAAGTTTGGAACTGCTCCCCACTCGGGCTTTGGTCTTGGTCTTGAGCGCCTTATACTCTTTGTGACTGGTATGAGCAATATACGTGACGTAATAGCTTTTCCACGTACTCCGAAGAATGCAGAGTTTTGAGTAAATAGATAATAATTACTAAAGCGATTATGAAAAAACTACTACTCTTAGTATTTATATTACCAAAACTTCTCACTGCCCAGGAAACTAAAAAAGTAACAGAGAAGCATAAAGATCCTGATTACAAAGAGGTATATTATGTTCTTAAATCGGACAAATCAATAAAGCAAGGCAATTATCAAAAATATAATTCACAGAATAAGCTTAGAATAAATGGCTTTTATAAAAATGGAGTAAAGGATAGTGTCTGGGAGTTTTATGATTACTTTGGGAAACTAGACCAAAAGTTTAATTATACAACGAGAGAGCTAATTTTTAATCAAGATGATTTAACAAAGAATAATAAGTATAAGGTTATAAATGCTACCGATACAATTGAAACTGTTCTTGACAGACCACCTGTTTATATTGGCGGAAGCGGTTTTATTAATGAAATGCTTTCAGACAGCATAAAATACCCACAGGATGCAAGGGAAAATCTGATTATGGGGACAGTCTATGTTCTTTTTACCATTGATCAAGATGGTAATACAAGTAACTTTAAAACAGTATCTGGTAAAACACCTGAGAAGGACTCATTTAAAATGGGATCGTTAAGAGCTGAAGCAGTTAGAGTTGTAAAACTTATTCCTCCAAATTGGTTGCCAGGTATTTTAAATGGTAAACCAGTCAAGGTTGAGTGTGTAATGCCAATCAGGTTTGTGTTAAACTAATGCATCAATTGAACAAATGCAGAGTTTTGAGTAAATTTGGCATTGGAATATTTTCCAATAACAAATTACTATGCTAAGGCAGGCATTACAACAAAAACAACAACTAAAACTTACTCCCCAGCAAATGCTGGTGCAGAAGCTGGTACAATTGCCTTTTGCATCTATTGAGCAGCGCATTAAAGAAGAGATAGAGAATAATCCTGCACTGGAAGAAGCAAGTGAAACCGAGTGGGATGCCAAGGATGAACAGGATACCGGAGTGGGCGACGATGCTGAAGTGTCAGAAAGAGATGGTGATTATGACGACACGGCAGATTTTATGGAGGAGAGCGATGAGTATGTGCCTGCATATAAACTATCGGTAAATAATATTTCGCCTGATGAAGAGAACAGGGAAATGCCTATTGTTGCTTCTAATTCTTTCCAGGATTCACTTTTATCACAACTCGGCCTGCGCAATTTGAACGAGCGCCAGATGATGCTTGCCGATTATATTATCGGTAATATTGATGATGATGGATACTTACGTCGTGATCTTTATTCTATTGCTAACGATATTACATTTCTTCAAAACATTCTTACCGACGAGAATGAACTGATACCTATACTGGAAGCTATACAGGAGCTTGACCCGGCAGGAGTTGGCGCCAGGAACCTTCAGGAGTGCCTTCTGTTGCAATTAAAAAGAAAGCAACAGAAGAATACACCTGTGCATGTTGCTGTTGAAATACTTGAAAAAGCTTTTGATGAGTTCTCGAAAAAGAATTTTGAAAAACTAAAAGAGACAATTCATATAACCGATGATGAATTGAAGGACGCCATTGCGGAAATAGTAAAACTTAACCCTAAACCGGGCTTAACATATTCTGACGACAGTGAAAACACAAGCCAGATAATACCTGATTTTATTGTAAATAACTGGAGTGGTAAGCTGGATATGATGCTGAACAACAAGAACTCATCTAAGCTGCAACTCAGCCCAGTGTATGAGGAAATGGTTACCAGCAAAAAAGGGAAAGATAAATTGCAGAAGGAAGCGATATCGTTTGCCCGCCAGCGCATTGAGGCAGCACGTGATTTTATTGGGGCATTGAAACAGCGTGAAGAAACTTTGTTTAAAGTGATGAACGCTATAATGGAATACCAAAAAGAATATTTTCAGGAAGGTGATGAGGGTAAGCTGAAGCCGATGCTGTTAAAGGATATTGCCAAAACTACCGGACTTGATATTTCAACTATATCGCGTGTAGTAAATAGTAAATATGCTCAAACATCTTTCGGAACAATATTGCTTAAGAATTTATTCTCTGAAGCTTTTCATAAAGAAAGCGGGGAAGAAGTTTCAGTTAAGGAAGTAAAACATTTGTTGAAAGAGTTGATAGATAATGAGGACAAAAAGAACCCGCTCAATGACGAAGCATTAGTTGTTTTACTGGAAGAAAAAGGATATAAGCTTGCACGCAGGACAGTAGCGAAGTATAGAGAACAGCTTGATTTGCCGGTAGCACGTATGAGAAAACAAGTATAGAAAGATGGAAGCCCCAACCCGATCGCAGAACATAATTATAACCACTATTTTATTTTACCTGGTGGTAATAATATTTCCCGGCGAGATATATTCACTTCCAATGGTTGTTAATGTAATAACCGAGCTGACTAATTTACTGGCCGAGCATTCAAAGCCATCTATCATATATGGCGGTCTTCCGCTTGCCGCAATAATGATATTGATAATTGCAACTTCTGAAAGGATGAGGCGAAAAGATCTGCTCTATGCATTAGCTGTAGGTATGCTTGCGCCAAGCGTATTACATGCTTTTAAAGAGAACAGGGCCGTGAATGGCTGGAGTATCATGACTTTCTCAGTAGCCCCATTTTGTGTTATTGTAGCAGTTGGGTTTGCTTATTTTATTTTGAAATGGGTAAGGAGATACATGCGTGATTAAAATTATATGTGGAAAATAATTTCTTATGTGTTTCATCCCATACTAATGCCTACCCTGGGCATCTTTATTGTGATGGTAAGCGACCCCTATATTTACCAAGTGCTAGATGGATTATCTCCATGGCTGATATTTCTCTCTTCAATTTTTGTATGCACAGCAGTAATGCCTGTTTCACTTAGCTGGTTATTATTGAAAATGGGCAGGGTTACAAGCTTAAGTCAGCCAACCGACAATGACAGGAAACAATTGATGGCTTTTACCGAGCTGTGGTTTATCCTTGCCTATTTTGCGGTTCACAATATTCCTTCAGTGGGCAGATCACTTACCTATTACATGCTTGGAGTAAATATTGCTATGATCGCTACACTTCTCACAAGCCTTGTTACAAAGGTGAGCTTGCATGCGGTTGGTATAGGTGGCATATTAGGTACAATAATTGGTATGATGTATTATACACGTGTTCAAATGCTTCCGCAGGTTGCTATTGCTATCGCTTTAGTTTATTTAGTAGGGTTCTCGAGATATAAGCTAAAGGCCCACAATGGCGGCGATATATTTATCGGTAATATTATTGGTATAAGCTGCCAGGCACTGGTGTTCTTTGTGGGTGCTAAGTAAAAATCTAATTCTCTTTTCTCAGAATAACGGTATTAACCGGAGGGTATGGAATAACAATTCCTTCTTCTTTAAAGCGTTTATAGATACGCTTGATAAGAGTGTGGCGAATACCATATTGCCTCATTAATTGCTGAACGTTAAACGATATAGTGCAGTTAATAGCTGTATTACCAAATTCTTTAAAACGGAATGTAGGATCACCATTAGTTATATGAAATTCTTCTTCCAGCATTTTCTTAGTTACATCCAATGTTATCCGTTCTACTTTCTCCAGGTCACTGTCATAACTTACGCCAATATTAAGTGACACGGTAAGGCTGTCTTCCGGAAGTGAGTAATTGGTAACAATGGTAGATGCAAGTTTTGAATTGGGTATTACAATTATATTGTTCGATTGAGTAAGTAACATGGTATTTCTCCAGGTAATATCACGCACTGTGCCTTCTTCACCGGTACTTAATGATATATAATCTCCGGGCTTTGTATTACGTGTCAGGGTTATTTGAATGCCTGCAAAAAGATTTGAAAGTGTATCCTGTAATGCCAGTGCAACTGCTAAACCACCAATGCCTAATGCAGTAATAATTGGAGTAATAGATATGCCCAGGGCTTGCAGTATTACCAATATACCAAGGCAGTAAACCACAATATTTATAATAGTGTTGATAAGTGAAAGAGAACTCCTGGTTTCTTCACCACGGTGCATATATGCTTTAAGCAGTCCCGTAAGTAGGCGGGCAGCAATAAAAGTTATAATAAAAAGTACCAGCGCATTATGCAGCTTACGAATAATGACTAAAGTATCGGGTGGTAAAGGTGATTCACTAAGGCCAAGGTAAGTGCCAACCAAAATAGAAATCAGCACTATCATTCCGCGAAGAGATTTTACAATAGCCGGTCCAGCTTTCCAGTGTTGTTTAGACGATAGTTTGTTTACATAAACTATTATAAGGCGCTGTATAATAATACCCGCAAGTATTATGCCGCCAAATATTATCAGCGATGGAAGCCAGTCCTTTACAAAGTTAATATCCGTTTTCATGATGCATAGTATAGTCCAAAGTTATAGAAACTCTGAAATAATAAATTTAATTAAGGCCCTTTTAGGGGTTTGGAGCAAAATAAATTGTTAGTGTTGTACTACAATCTTTGTAGTTGCACTTTGCATGCCACTTTGTATTCTCAGGAAATAAACGCCCGGAGAAATGTTATCGGTTGCAAGTGAAGCAGGCGCTTTAAAATGTTCGTTGGTCCATACAACCCTGCCTGTCAGGTCAAGTAATTCAGCAACACCACTCGGGGCTGAGGCTATATATGTTTGTTGGTTGCAGGGGTTAGGATATACCTGCATGTTCAATTTTTTAGGTGTAATAGTTGCAATACCCAGTGGAGGTGCTCCAATTCTGCGTACTACATTATTGCCATTGTCACCTATATAGAAAGCACCATTCTTGTCGAGTGCAATACCTAACGGCTGGAAAAATTCAGCACTGTCTAACGGGCCATTAACAAAGCCAGGTATAACTAAACTATCATTACCTGCAAATGTGGTAACCACGCCATTGCTTATTTCGCGTATTACATTGTTGTATTCATCACACACAAATACATTTCCTGAATGGTCAACTACAATACCAACAGGGCTATTGAAAAGAGAAGTATCGGCAGCGCCATTTTTGTAGCCAGGATATGTGCTCAGGTCAGTGGTGTCTATACCTAATGTATCGTATCCGCCAATATTCACAACATATCCTTTGCTTATTTTTCTTACCGAATTATTTCCAAATTCTGTTACATATACATAGCCTGAATCGTCAACGGCAATCCCCCCCAGATCATTAAATTCTGCAATACTATCAGCCCCATCTCGGTAGCCTATGGTATCATTGCCTGCAAATGTGCTAACAGTTCCTTTATATATTTTCCGTACTACATTATTGCCATTGTCAGCCACATAAAGAGTTCCTGCCGCATCTATAGCAACACCAACTGGTAAATTAAACAGTGCCAGAGAATCCGCGCCATTTCTAAATCCGGCTGAATCAATGCCTTTACCACCAATGGTGGTAACTACTCCGCTGGTAGATATCATACGTATTGCATTATTATACGTATCAGCTATATATATATTACCGAGCTTATCTGTACAGATCCCTAAAGGTTGGTTAAAAAGCGCAGCAGTAGAAACACCATCTCTGAATCCCATTGTATCACCTGCCACTGTGCTTACAGTACCAGTAGTTGATATCATACGAATGCGATTGTTATATACATCCGCTACAAATACATTTCCGTTGGTATCAACTGCAATACCTGCCGGTGCGTTGAATAACGCCTGGTTACTTGCTCCATCTCTGTAGCCTGCGGTATCGCCCGCATATGTAGTTACGGTAACCTGTGCAAACCCTGCGGTTGCAAAAAATGATACTAAAAGAAGTATGGAAAATTTACGCATTGTCTTTTTTTACGGGTTACTTATCAAACTCCAAACTGGCTCAGGTGGTGGTCGGCATGTAAATAATTAATGCGGCCCCATTCCTGTGGAGACATTTTACCAAAGAACGGATGGTGGGTAGCTTTTGCTATACTTTCTCCGTTATCTACAAGTTTCTTAATATTCGTTACACAATTCAATTTTTCCTTTTCAAAATCACGCTGATCCACAATTTTAATTTCAGGGGCAGTGGGTGAATTCTTTCTGAAAGCAGGTGAATTTAAAATTTTAGGTTTTAATAAGCGTCCCAGAACATTGATCGGAAAACCTACACGTTTGGTTACAAGTTCACCTGTGGGCAATTGAGCTGCACCTGCGCAATGAGCCAGCATCTGAGATACGTTCATGGTTCCCCATAAGGCTTTACTCTCAGGTGTCAGTTTTTCAATTCTTGCAAGGATTTCGTTTCCGTCGGCCTTGTTAAAGATATTTTTCATTGCAAAGGCATTTTAAAGACCGTCAAAGGTAAGATTTTTTGGGTATCGGCTTATTTGTAATTTTTGATTCTTTCATAGGGTTAAAATCATGTCATTATCTATATCTTCGCACTCTGTGAACAGAATAACGCAGCTTTTTCAAATAAAGTATCCAATAGTACAGGCGGGTATGCTATGGACCAGTGGCTGGCGCCTTGCCTCGGCCGCATCTAACAGCGGTTGCCTTGGTATTATTGGCGCTGCGTCCATGTATCCTGATGTATTACGGGAACACATTCAAAAGTGTAAAAAAGCCACCGATAAACCTTTCGGGGTTAATGTACCATTGCTTTACCCTGATTTAGAGGAAGTAATGAAAATTATTGTGGAAGAAGGCGTGAAGATTGTGTTTGTTTCAGCAGGTAATCCTAAAGCCTGGACGCCCTATTTTAAAGAACGTGGCATTACAGTTGTTCATGTGGTAGGCAGCGTAAAATTTGCTCAAAAGGCACAGGATGCTGGTGTGGATGCTATTGTAGCTGAAGGTTTTGAAGCCGGAGGACATAATGGGCGTGAGGAAACTACCACAATGTGTTTAATACCGATGGTAAAAGAAGTGGTAAATATTCCACTAATTGCAGCGGGCGGTATTGCCAGTGGTCGCTCTATGCTGGCTGCCATGGCATTAGGTGCCGATGGTGTACAAATTGGTACCCGTTTTGTTGCGTCTGATGAGGCTTCGGTACATCCCAATTTTAAAAATAAGATAATTGAAATGCAGGAAGGTGATACTGCATTAACCCTGAAAAAATTAGTGCCGGTTAGAGTAATAAAAAATGAGTTTTATAAAAAAGTACAAGAAGCTGAAGATCGCGGAGCATCTATAGAAGAGCTGAAAACAATATTGGGCAGGGCGCGTGCCAAGCTTGGTATGTTTGAAGGTGATATGCAGGAAGGTGAACTTGAAATTGGACAGATAGCAGCAGCGGTTCATAAAATACAACCGGTAAAAGATATAGTGAATGAAATAATTGCGGAATTTCATGCCGCGAAAAAAGAAGCGGGTAACTTTGACGTACCCTTATAAATAAGCAAGTAATATGATACAATTCGAAAGATTTACATTAGCTAACGGACTTAAAGTAATAGTACACCGCGATACATCTACACCTATGGCATGTGTAAATATATTGTACAATGTTGGTGCGCGTGATGAGGATCCTGAAAAAACCGGATTTGCTCACTTATTTGAGCATTTGATGTTCGGTGGTTCAATCAACATAGCTGATTTTGATAATGCACTTCAGCAGGCAGGCGGTGAGAATAATGCTTTCACCAACAACGATATAACCAACTACTATCTCTCTTTACCTGCTTCAAATATTGAGGTGGCTTTTTGGTTAGAATCTGACAGGATGTTGAGCCTTGCATTTTCTGACAAGAGCCTTGAAGTGCAGCGTAGTGTTGTAATAGAAGAGTATAAGCAGAGCTATTTGAACCAACCTTATGGCGATGTGTGGATAGAATTGCCAAAGCTTGCCTACAAGGTACACCCTTACCAGTGGCCTACAATAGGTAAAGAAATAGATCATATTAAGCATGCAGTAATGGGAGATGTAAAAGCATTCTTCCAGAAATTTTATTGCCCGAATAATGCCATCCTTGCAGTAAGTGGTAATGTAACTGTTGACCAGGTGAAAGCGCTTTGTGAAAAATGGTTTGCCCCAATTCCTGCCGGTAATCCTCCTTTGCGCAAGTTGCCTGTTGAGCCAAAACAAACCCAGGCCCGCAAACTTGAACTGGAAAGAGATGTTCCGGTCGATGCTATTTACAAAGCATACCATATGGGTGCCCGTATGGACCAAAGCTTTTACGCCATGGAGCTTTTAGCGGATATACTTACCGATGGTAATGCATCGCGCATGTATGTTGAACTGGTAAAGAATAAAAAACTATTCAGCGAAATAAGTGCATTTACACTGGAATCATTTGACCCGGGATTGTTTATTATTTCCGGAAAACTTTCAGAAGGCGTATCATTACAAGCTGCTGATGAAGCTATACAAGAGGAATTGAAAAAGGTGGCCTTGGCCCAGGTTAAAAAAGAAGAGATGGAAAAAGCTAAGAACAAAACAGAATCTTCTTTGATATTTTCTGAAATGAGTATTTTAAATAAAGCCATGAACCTTGCCATATTTGAAGTGCTGGGCGCTGCCGAAGATGTAAATAAAGAAACCGAAAGATTTACAAAAGTTACCGAAGTCGACTTGCTTGTTGAAGCATCGCGGGTAATTAATGAGAACAACTGCTCTACACTATATTATCGTTCAAAAACAAAAGCCAATGGAAACTGAAACAAAGCTCGATAGACTTACGATGCCTGCCCTTGGCAAGCCAAGTAAAATAGATATTATACACGCACAGCAAAGCAAGTTGGCAAACGGCATTCCTGTTTACTCTGTTAATGGTGGAACACAGGATGTGGTAAAGATAGAATTGATATTCCCTGCCGGTTCGCGCCAGCAGAATATGCCACTGGTTGCCGATACTACCAATGTTTTATTAGAAGAAGGTACAACCAAGCATAGTTCAGAAGAGATTGCTTCTTTGCTTGATTACTACGGGGCTTTTTTGGAAACCTCTGCACATCATGATTATGCAACTGTTTCTTTATATTCTTTGGGCAAGCACTTTAGCAAAGTTATGCCCGTGTTGGAAGAATTGATTAAGCTGCCTTCTTTCCCTCAGGAAGAGATTGATGTTTACCTAACTAATAAAAAACAACGTTTTTTAGTAGAAGAGAAAAAAGTAAGAGTAGTTGCAGCGCGCAATTTCCCTGCATTGTTGTTTGGTGATAATCACCCTTACGGACATGCAGTTAGGATGGAAGAATTTGATAGCATTAAGAGGGAGAACCTTGTTGGTTTTCATAAAGGACATTACTCTTCAAACGGATGTACAATAATTGTTGCAGGTAAGGTAAAAGATACTGTACTCAATGCATTGAGTGACAGCTTTGGAAAGGATGACTGGAAAGGAGATGTAGAGGTAGACGGAAAAGCAACGGAGATAAAGCCGAGCGGAGAGAAAAAACATTATATGCCTAAAGATAAGGCATTACAGTCAGCTATACGCATGGGAAGAATGTTATTCCTGAAGGGACATGATGATTCGATACCTTTCCAGATACTGAATGTAATACTGGGTGGGTATTTTGGTTCTCGCTTAATGAGTAACATAAGAGAAGACAAAGGGTATACTTATGGTATTTCATCGGGAGTAGTGTTCTTAAAAGAAGCAGGTTATTTTCAGATTGCAAGTGAAGTAGGTAGTGATGTGTGCGATAAAGCCTTGGTAGAGATATATAAGGAAATGGACAGGCTCTGCACTGAACCTATACCGGAAGCCGAATTACAATTGGTAAAGAACTATTTGCGTGGTAATGTGCTTCGCAGTATGGACGGCCCATTTGCATTAGCAGAACGCTTTAAGCAGGTTTGGCTGCATGGGCTCGATTATTCTTACTACGAGAAGTATATCAGTACCCTTGCCGATATTACTGCACCCCAATTAAAAGATATTGCCTGCAAGTATTTGCAGAAAGATAGTATCTATGAATTGGTAGTAGGTAATAAGAAATCGTAAGCCTTCTTACTTTTTGTAAAGGGTATAGATGCTCCATATGTGAGCCCTTTCTGCCCATCCATTAAAATCAAAATTAAATATCCATTCAGGGTAAGGCATATAGATTCGCTTACTTCTATACATGTTGCTTAGCTTAGGACTCAATGTAACGTTCCGTTGAAACATAATTGCTGAATCTTTCATATTCGTTGTCAAATACGAAACAAGTGAATCTTCATTTTTAAGTACCACTTCGTTTATGTTTGCCGGCTTATAGAAGTTGAAATTCAATCCGTATAAATTATATAATGGATACTCGATACAAAGTATGGTTGTTGGTTTTTCTTTGTAGGTATAATAGGCATATCTTAAATAAGGTATTGCTTCCTGCGCGGGAGTAAATGTACGGTAAAGCAACATGAAAGTGTTTACCGCTACCATTAGCCCAAATCCGTAGGTGTATATCTTTCTGCTCTTATAGGTCAGAATAAAATGATCGATACCAATAGCAGCCAGGAAGATAAAAGGAAATATAATAGGCGTCAGGAATCGCATCTCCTTATGGGCTATAACAATATGTCCCATTAAAAAAGGTATTAATATAAATGAGAGAACATGCATAGGTTTCTTGTACACGCCAACAAATAAGAATGCCATCAATACCAAACTTATTGGAGGTATACCTAATAGAAAGAATGTTGCAAAATAGTCCCACCAGGGTGATGTACCAAAACCGGCAGCTATGTGCCTTACAATATTAGCGTCGTAATAGTTATATGGAGTAAATTGCCATGTGCCATACATCCATTTATCTAAGTAAATACAAACTGCCGAGATACATAAAGCGGGGAAAATAATTGCCAACCAATTTTGCAACTTTATTTTTTTGATGAATAATAACCAAGCTCCCAAACCTATGATAGCAAAGGCTATTTGAAACCGGAAGAAGAAAGAAGCTCCCAACAAAAGACCAACAAAAAGGCATGATATGTTTTCCTGTTTTTTTGATCCATAGGTTTTTAGTAATAGATACAATGCCCATAGAAAACTTACGGTTGCTGTATTTTCAGAAGAGAATCTGACACTGAAATAAGGAATGAACCAAAGGAATAAATTTAATAGGACAAATAGCTTTTTGCCTCTTTCAGTTTTGAACTCGCGTAGTAATACAATAACTAGTTTGCAGGTAATGAACCATGTTAAAAGGCCAATGCCCAACCTAAATAGAAAGGCAATTATAAATGGGTTATATAAGCCAATGAAATGAAATACTGCAATGGTACAGTATGCGATGAATGGTTGCAGCCCGGGCCTTATCTTGTCTTTGAACTCCCATGCCAGATCAGCAACAGGGCCGTTACCTAATTTATAATTGGCAAATTCTAATATTTGAAAATGTTCATCGGCCTGGTTATAGCCTAAACTGAACCATGCAGCTAAAATGGTCAATAGCAGACTCCAGATAAAGAACTTGGAGTATACTGATTGGAATATTGACTTCATTATAATTGCGTCTTGTCGCTATACTTTTAACCTCCGGCAAAAATAGTCAATGAATACTGTATACACTATGAAAAATTAATCTGTTGATTTTCAGGTAGTAATAAATGATACTTTCAGTATATATTGAAAGTTCAGAAACAACTCGTATATTTGCTCTATGAAACTAACAGAAGGCAAAGAAAAATTCATACAGGCATGGGGCACACTGGGCTCCAGCTGGGGCATTAACAGAACAATGGCTCAGGTACATGCTCTTCTTTTAATATCTCCTGATCCCTTAAGTGCTGAAGAGATTATGGTAGAACTGAAGATTTCGAGAGGTAATGCCAATATGAATGTTAGAGCATTAATGGATTGGGGCCTGGTAAGTAAAGAATTTAAATCGGGTGAGCGCAAGGAGTTTTTTTCTGCTGAAAAGGATATATGGAAAGTAGCAACCCAGGTAATGAAAGAAAGAAGGAAAAGAGAGCTTGAACCTGTATTAAAAGTACTGAATGAGGTGACCAACATAGATGGAGATAAGAAGGACAAAAAAGTAAAGGCCTTTAATGATACAATTGCCAATATAAACGGGGTGGTTTCTAAAGCCGATAAAACATTAGAAACATTAATAAAGGCTGACGAGAATTGGTTTGTAGGCTCATTTTTAAAATTACTCAAATAAATTTTTTTGTATAAATATTTCACTAAATATTGAAACTTCTGAAACAACGGTATGAACTACAATATTATTTCATATGGAATATATCTTCTGATAACCATTTATGTGGTGGTGGTGGTGGGTGGCCTGATACATAAGAATGGGCGTCCCTTCCTTATCAATGTTTTCCACCAGAATATTTCATTAGCCGACTCTGTAAATAATCTTTTACTGATAGGTTACTACCTGTTTAACATAGGGTATTGCATAATATCTCTTAAAATATGGAAAGAAATAGGTTCATTGCAAGAGGTAACCGAAACCCTTAGTTATAAAATAGGTATGATAGTTTTCATTTTAGGGTTGATGCACTTGTTCAATGTTCTCATGCTTCTCATTACAGAGAAGAAGTACAGAAAAAAGGATATCCAGTTAATTAATAACAATAAAAATCAATAGCCATGAACTACACGATCGGTAATTACACCAGTTTAGCTTACAGCATTTACATTCCAGTAATAATAGGTTTAACCATATGGGTTGCCCATAAGCTGCTAAGCAATGCAAAAGTATTTTATACGGAAATTTTTCACGGACAAATTGAACAGGCCTCATCATTGAATAGGCTACTACAGGTGGGATTCTATTTAATAGCATTGGGGTATGGTTTTTTACGCCTGCAAATTGTGCCAGAGGCGCAGATAAATACCACAGGATCTCAGACTTACCGCTACATAGGTAATGTGCAGCAAGTAATTGAGGCCCTTAGTATAAAGGTTGGAGGATTTGTGGTTGTTCTTGGGATTATGTTATTTTTAAACTTACTACTTATCCTCACTCAAAGAAGTAATGCAAACAAGGCAAAAGCCGCAGAATTAGCACTCCAGCACAAAATGGCCGAAACTATTAAAGAGTAACTCTATGGAAACTAAAAAAATGATTCTGGCCGGAGGCTCGGGTTTTTTGGGACAAGCTTTGATAAATTCTTTTAAGGACTATGAGATAGTAATTTTATCGAGGAACCCGCAAACAGTAACCGATAGGGTACGATATGTTCAATGGGATGGTAAAACATTGGGCAACTGGGCAAAAGAATTAGAGAATTGCGAGGTAATTATTAACCTGACAGGCCGCACAGTTGATTGCAGGTATAATGAAAGGAACAAGAAAGAGATCCTGGAATCGAGGGTAAATGCAACGGTCATAATTGGTGAAGCTATCCGCCAATGCTCGAATCCTCCGGGGTTATGGATAAATTCAGCTTCGGCTACCATTTTTCGCAATGCTTTAGACCGCCCTATGGATGAGGAAACAGGAGAATTTGGCTCAGGATTTTCTGTGGATGTTTGTAAAAAGTGGGAAGCAGTTTTTAATGAAAGCAAAACACCCAAAACACGTAAGGTATTGCTTAGGATAGCAATGGTATTGGGCAAGAATGGAGGTGTAATGCCGGTAATGACACGCTTGGTCAGGTTAGGGCTGGGAGGTAAACTTGGCAAAGGAGATCAGTTTGTAAGCTGGGTGCATGAATATGATTTTGTAAATCTTATTCATTGGATAATTGAGCATGAACAAATTGAGGGAACCTATAATTGCACTGCTCCTAACCCTGTTCGAAATAACGAGTTCATGAAAATACTAAGGGAAGCCTGCAAAATGCCTTTCGGAATACCATCGGCAAAATGGATGCTTGAAATAGGTGCCTTTTTTATAAGAACAGAAACAGAGTTAGTATTAAAAAGCAGAAGAGTAGTGCCGAAGAAACTACTTGATTCAGGGTTTGTTTTTAAATATCCAGAAGTATCGTTAGCAATAAATGACCTTGTTAATTCCTGAACTATGCCTGTAATTCACCTGATAACTGAAATCAATGCTCCTGTTGAAAGATGTTTTGATCTTTCAAGAAGTATTGATCTGCATTTACTTTCAACAGAACAGACAAATGAAAAAGCAATTGCAGGAATAACCCATGGGTTAATAGGGTTAGGTGAAGAGGTAACATGGAGAGCAAGGCATTTTGGCGTTTATCAGAATCTTACTTCCCGGATAACAGTATATAAATACCCTTTTTACTTTGAGAGTAAAATGATAAAGGGGGCATTTAAGAAAATTGATCACAGGCACCAATTTGAGCAAAAAGATAATATTACCGTGATGAAGGATTATTTTGACTTTGAAGCCCCTTTTGGCATACTCGGTAAAATTGTATCAAAGTTGGTGCTATATAGTTATATGAAGAGATTGCTTGAAGAAAGGAACCGGGTAATAAAAAAAATAGCTGAAAGCGAAGAATGGAAGAAACTGCTGCAATAGTTGCAAAGCCATTCCTGACAGCAGAATGGAGGAACCTGTTAATGGCAAATTTTGAAGCCGATAGAAAGGTTCTGGAGAAATACCTGCCATATAAGACAGAGCTTGATAGTTATAATGGAATCTATTATGTGAGTCTGGTAGGATTTTTATTTAAAAATGTAAAAGTGAAGGGAATAAGTTTCCCATTTCACAGGAATTTTGAAGAAGTCAATTTGCGTTTTTATGTACGTTATAAAGAAAATGGGAAATGGAAACGAGGTGTTGTGTTTATACGCGAATTGGTGCCCAAAAGATTAATAACCTTTGTTGCAAATACCCTGTATAATGAACGGTATTTAACACTTCCCATGAAGCATAAGTGGGATCATTCTGAACATGGCGGCATTACAATTGAATATAAATGGAAGACAAGTTCAGAGTGGAATTTTATTAAAGCAAAAGCGGAAAAAACAACACAGGATGTAACTGCAGGGAGTATAGAGGAATTTATTACAGAACACTATTGGGGATATACCCTGGGTAAAAATAATACAACTTCAGAATACCAGGTGATACATCCCAGGTGGAAAGTATACAGAGTAATGGACTTTAGCTTTAACTGTAATACTCGAAAAATATATGGCCCTGATTTTGTTGAGATACTAAGCCAATCTCCTAAATCTATATTCCTTTCAGAAGGTTCGCCAATTTCAGTAATGCCCAAAACTAAGATCAGTATGTAACTACAATAATATGCTGTATACTACCTTACTATAGCAACCATATATTTGCTCTTGCTCCAAAAGTCTTCCGGGTCAGTAATGATCAGTTTATCAGATGTAACCTTATAGGCCCTTTCAGGGTGGAGCGTTACCATTTTCACAAAACTCCCGTTGAGGGGTAATGCATGCAGGTTATTAAGATCAGTGCTTGTAAAGCCCGATGCGGTCATATCCTGGCTAAGAACAGGTACTCTACCCAATCCAACTACACCTCCTTCATCAGTAATAATGCCTTTGCTTTTAAGTGCGCTTTCGGTTCCGACAATATAAAACACTGTATTCTTAGCTGTGGTCATTAAGCCTATCTGGGCGCGTTCCTGCATAATAACATTTATGCTGTCATTAAACTGGTTGGTTAATGTAGTGAGTGATGCTTTTGTTTTAATCAGTTGTTGTTGCATAACTCCTATTTCTGAATCCTTTTCATTCAATTCTTTAGCAAGATTCTCTCCCAGGTCAACCAGCTCATCATTGCTCTGATTGCTCTTTTTTAATTTTACTTCAAGGGTTACAAGAGTTTTTTGGTTTTTAACCATCTGCTGACCAATTGCCCGTAATTCAGAAATTATATCTGTATCGGTAGGCCCTTCAGTATGTCTTTTTAAGATTCTTGCTTGCCTCATTAGGGTATCAACACTTTGCTGTATCATATTTACTGACTTGATGTAAGCCATTATAGAAGAATCTTTTTGCAATACTTTCTTTATCATCAGCGAATCATTTGGTGGAGAGGCGTTGGTGGTTGTGGCAGTTTGCTGCCTATTACATCCAATAACCAATAAACACGCAATTGAAATATAACAAAGTGTTCTCATGATGAATTCGTTTTAATATGAATTACAACAAATAAGAAGGCTGAACCAACTTAATGGCGAATAGCTATATACATTGCCATCGCAAGTAATAGTAAACCCATTCCCCATATAAATATGCCTTCGGCATGTTCTGTGAACCAATGTTTGTGTGTAGGTTCCATGATATTTAGATTTTAAAGATTCGGAACTTTATTCTATTACCGTTATCTTAATAGTTGCACTCCAGTCTTTACCATACGATTTATGAAGACCATCTGCAAACTGTAAGGTCAGGGTATGGTCACCGGGACTTAGTTTAAGTGTATCAATGGTTTGCCCTTTTCCGAAATGTAAATGTGTTTCGTCTTTTGGTACCATCTCACCTTTTTCAATATAGCTTCCATCAATAATAAGATGATGATGTCCCTTATCATCATTATATGCTCCGGCAGGTTCAACTTCCATTCCCCGCACTCCCATTTGAACTACCACAGGTGATTTAACCTTATCGCCATCTTTTAAATTGACAAAATAAACACCAGGCTTTTCATCGGTCGATGTTATTTTATCGCTTTGTGAATTCGCATTATCCTGTTTACACGACTGGTTGCAGACAATTACACTTATTGCGATTAAGGGGGCTATCAAAAGTTTGAATTTCATTGTTTTAGGGTTTTATGTTCTACCGTAAAATTATAACGGATAAACCCCTGCCATTATTATATTCGGTATACCTGAAAATATAATAGGCGAACTAAGGAAAATAGATTGTAAAGAAATTCTACTGCTCAGGCTCCTACGTCCTTGCCAATATCTTTACGGAAGTATTTTTTCTCGTAATCTATTTTGGCTATACTGGCATAGGAGGTTGCAACAGCTTCTTTCAAAGTACCTTTGATAGAAGTAACAGCCAATACTCTTCCGCCATTGGTAACTACTTTACCTGCATTTACTTTTGTTCCGGCATGGAACACCATACTATCAGTTACTGAATCAAGCCCGGTAATTTCTTTCCCCTTCTCATAGTCTTCGGGATAACCGCCTGATACCATCATAACTGTTGCAGCAGGGCGTTCATCAATTTCAATATGTGTTTTATGCAGGGTTTGGTTTGCAACTGCAATAAATAATGCTAAAAGATCTGATTTTATGCGAGGTATAACCACTTCTGTTTCAGGGTCACCCATGCGGGCATTATATTCAATAACAAAAGGATTGCCCTGGCAATTTATTAAGCCAAAGAAAATGAAGCCTTTATAGTCGAGTTTTTCTTTCTTCAAGCCCTCAATCGTTGGAATGATTACTTGTTGTCTTACTTTTTCCATGAACTTTGCATCGGCAAAAGGTACTGGTGAAATTGCACCCATACCACCCGTATTAAGCCCCATATCATTTTCACCTATGCGCTTATAATCTTTGGCTTCAGGCAATAGGTGAAAACTGTTTCCATCAGTAAGCACAAAAACCGAAAGTTCAGTACCAATCAAAAATTCTTCAATAAGTACTTTTCTGCTGGCAGGTCCGAATTTCTCCTCTAAAAGCATCTCTTTCAGCGTGTTTTCAGCTCCTGAAGTTGTAATAGGTATTACTACACCCTTACCCGCTGCAAGTCCGTCGGCTTTAAGTACATGGGGTGGGCGAAGGGTCTGTAAAAAGGCAACTCCTTCTTGTACCGTTTCTTTAGTGAATGTATTATAGCGTGCAGTGGGTATATTATACTTAGCCATAAATTTCTTGGCAAAATCTTTGCTGCCTTCAAGTGCCGCAGCCTTAGCAGATGGGCCAACTACCGGGATGTGTGCAAGTTCTTTATCAGCCAGGAAATAATCATAAATACCTTTAACCAATGGTTCTTCGGGCCCTACAATAACTATATTTATTTTCTTCTCAAGTACATGCCTTTTTAATACTTCAAAATTGAGGATGTCAATATCAATATTTGTGCCGCAGGCAAGGGTTCCGGCGTTACCGGGAGCTATATAAAGTTTCTTTAAAAGAGGGCTTTGGGCAATTTTCCAGGCAATTGCATTTTCTCTTCCTCCTGAACCAAGCAATAAAACATTCATACGATAGTTTATTTTTGTAGACCGTCTGCCTTTATTTAAATTATGACAGATAATGCAAAATAAATCTTTTCTTTGTCATCGGACTATAATATTCTTAAATAGCGTTGTTATTATCTACTGAAAATATAAACGGAAACAGCGAAATGAAGCAAAAGGTACATCATTGTATCTTTCTTGCTGCACTTTCCTTTCTGGCTATAGGCTTATCTACTTCTAAGGTATTTATGAGCATTGCCGAGCTTGCCCTTGGACTTAACTGGATAGCCGAAGGTAATTATTCTGCTAAGTGGAAACGTTTTATTAGTAATAAGCCTGCCCTGGTGCTTTGTTCATTTTATATAATGCATCTATTAGGTATGATTTATTCTACCGATTTTGCTTTTGGAGGTGAAGACATCAGGATAAAAATCCCCCTGCTGATATTACCTTTCTTATTTTGTACAAGCGATACACTTACTGAAAAAGAGAGAAATATGGTAATTGCTTTATATACCGGCGCCATTACTGTTGTTTCCTTTATAGGCACGTACCATCTAATGCACCACGATTTTATAGATATACATAAAATATCGCCGTATGTTTCAGCAGTAAGGCTTGCCCTTATGATAGTTATGTCTATCTTCTTATTCTTGGGGTATATATTTTCCCGCAAATGGTCTGTGTTGTCCTTGGTGCTTTTAATATGGACTGCATGGTTGTTCTTATTCCTCTTTATAATGGAATCGCTAACGGGTATTGTAATTGCAGCTATACTGGCAGTAATGCTGCTTATCTATTATTCAATTAAAAAAGTACGTGAGAGAAAATTCTTGACGGGTATTGCCATACTTGCTTTTATGGGTATTATAGCTGTTGGTTCATCAGCCTACCTGATCCATTTTTACAATAAATATTTCCCTGAACCTGATAGGTCAGAGTATGCAACCATGGATATTTATTCATCAAAAGGATCGCCATATTATACAGGTCCTTCATTCAATGGTGTTGAGAACGGACACGTGGTGAAAAGAAATATTGCTCCCGGAGAGTTGAGGGACGAGTGGAATAAGAGAAGTAAAATGTCTTATGATAGCCTTGACAGAAAGGGGAATGATTTGCAATATACACTGGTACGTTATCTGACCTCTATGAATCTGCGTAAAGATTCTACCGGAATGAGTAAATTGTCGGCAAATGATATCAGGGCTGTAGAAAGCGGCATACCGAATTATAATTTTACGGCAAGCAGTAGCATGCAGTTTAGGCTTTACCAGGCCTTATGGGAGGTTGATGATTACCGCCGCGGTGGTAATGTAAGCGGGCATTCTATTACCCAGCGCCTTGAGTTTTGGAAAGCTGCCATTGGTATTATAAAACAACATTGGCTAATAGGAGTAGGCACTGGCGATGTAAGAAAGGCATTTAATGCCCAGTATGAAGCCATGCATTCTTCCTTAACTACAAATTTCAGGTTAAGGGCACATAATCAATACCTCGAAATTGGAGTGGCATCTGGTATTACAGGTATTCTGTGGTTATTGTTTTCGGTAATATATCCGGCAATTAAAACCCGGAAGATCTACACGTATGCGTACTTTATATTCTGGGCAATCTTTGCAATGTCTATGTTCAGTGAAGATACCTTAGAGACCCAGGCAGGGGTTACTTTCTACGCTTTCTTTAATTGCTTCTACCTCTTCCTGGTTTAAACTTTTTTATCTTCTTCGTCCTCGAATTTTTCTTCGGTTACATCCAGAATAGGATTCTTTGCGAAATCTTTTCGTTGCAGTTTCTTTTCCATAGTAAGCATAAAGGAAGGCAACAATACAAGGTTTGAGCAGTAAGCCATTAATAAGGTCATAGATACTAATATTCCCATTGCTCTTGTACCACCAAAGCCTGAGAAAACAAATATGAGGAAACCGAATGAAAGTATAATGGCTGTATATACCATGCTTACACCTGTTTCGCGAATTACAAGCGATATAACTTGCGAAATAGACAGATCCATATTTTTTATTTCCTGCTTGTATTTGGTCAGGAAGTACATGGTGCCATCGGATGATATACCAAATGCAATACTGAAAATAAGTATGGTACTTGGTTTTAAGTGAATATCGAAAAAGCCCATAAGGCCAAGCGTTACAATTAAAGGTATAATGCTTGGCAGTGTAGCAATAAGCACCATACGGGGTGACATGAACATAAGGTACATGATAATGGAAATAAGTATAACAGCTAACAATACACTCTCAATAAGGTTAGTAACCAGGAAATCGTTACCACGCAGGAATATGAGACTACTTCCGGTAAATGTAAGTTTGTATCGCTGGTCAGCAGGCAGCCACTTTTTATCGGCAGCAGAATAGTTGAAGATACTATCAGCCATTGGTTTTATTTCAGCCAGTATGTCTTTTATCTCTATAGAACCAACATCCTTCATTTCAACATCAATACGGGTAATTTGCTTGGTAGAGTCAATGAAAGATTTAGTCAGATTCAGTTGCTGTTTGTTGCTTGAATTAGAAGTATATTGTTTAATAGAAGCGAAAGAACTGAGGTCAGGAATTATAAAAGATTTTATTTCTCCATCATGGTAAGCCTGGTTAGCATACCTGAGTCCCCTGATCAATGATAATGGGCTTGCAAATACAGCAGAATCGTGGTGGCGATACTTACTGAGTTTTCTTTCAAATTTATCAATCAGGTAAAGTGCTTTGGCATTATCAGCAAAAACCCCATTCGGCTTCTTGGTATCAATAACTACCTCAAAAGGCAATACACCTCCAAAACATTTTTCGAAATAATGCATATCGGCATATATAGGGTCATCTTTGGGCAGATCGTCAATTACATAACCGATAGCTTTTATTTTGCTGATACCATATGTTGAAATAAGTATGATAATGCCGGTTATAATATAAATTCCTTTGCGGTGTGTTTGGGTATACTTATCAACCGAAGTAAGCAGTGTAACTATGTTTTTCCTGTCGAGGTGTTTAAGATGCTTTACATTAGGGGCAGGTAAATAACTAAATACAATAGGTACCAGGAAGAGCGATATAACATAGGTAGCCATAATACTTAATGAGGAGGTGAGCCCGAACTCAACCAGGGCCTGGCTCCGGGTAGAGCAGAATACTGCAAAGCCTATGGCTGTGGTAACATTGGCAAGGAAAATAGAAATACCAATTTTTTCGACCATAGTATGCAAGGCCAGCATTTTGTTGCCATGCTTACGGAATTCGGTATGGTATTTATTAAGTAATAAAATGCAATTAGGTACTCCAATAACAGTTATGAGAGGTGGTATAAGGCTTGTTAAAACTGTTATCTGGTAACCGAAAATAGAAATAGAGGCTATTGACCACATAACACCTATGAGCACAATAAGCAAAGGAAATATTACAGGGAAAGGGGAGCGGAAGAAAAAGAAAAGAATTAGAGAAGTTATAGCCACCGCTATATAAAGGAACATCGATATTTCCTTCATTATCTTCCGTGAAATAACGGTGCGGATATAAGGCATACCCGAATAATGCATTTGAATATGATGCTTAGCAGCAAAGGCATCTACTTTGTACTTTAATGAATCGACTATAGATATCCGGCCAGAAGTATTTACATCATTATCGCGGAAGGTAACGGCCATTAATGTGGAGTTGGTCTTTTTATTTAATATAAAACCATCGTAAAATGGTAATGCATAAATGGCTTTTCTTGCACTGTCAAGTTCTTGTTTATTGGTGGGCTTTCGCTTTAATAGCGGCCCAAACTCGAATCTGCTAAGACTATCATTTTTAGATAACCGGTATAGGGATGCAGTAGATACAACTTCTTTAATACCGTGAAGGCCCTTGATAGCATAATTCAAATCGTACCAATCATTAAACTCATCCAGATTGGTGAACAAACTGTCAATTTGCATACCCACAACCATCACGGTACCATCTAAACCAAATTGCTTCTTGAAATTCTCATAATCAATACTGGTACTATCGCTCGATGGCAGGAACTGGGTAAAACTGTAGGCAATTTTAACCTGTCTTGCTCTATACGTCATATAGCAAGTGGCCAGTAATATGCTGATAAGCAATATTATCCTGTTCTTAAGTATGAATTTTGCCAAGGCTGACCACATACTATGGAGTTATATAATGCATACCCACAAAAGTAAACATTAACAGGTAACTGCCTAAAATTTGACTGTGTTTATCATGTCAAAATTATTTTCTTTATTTTGGTCGCATTATCTGAACAAATTGAGCGAAGTAATAATATTTACCGATGGAGCCGCACAAGGTAACCCGGGCCGTGGAGGCTATGGTGTGGTAATGATTTCGGGTAATAAGCGTAAAGAAATATCGCAGGGTTTTAGGTTAACTACCAACAACCGTATGGAGCTTTTAAGTGTTATAGTGGCACTTGAGGCACTTAAAAAGCATGGAATGCATGTTACTATTTACTCCGATTCGAAGTACGTGGTAGATGCAGTGAACCAGGGTTGGGTATTTGGCTGGAACAAAAAAGGCTTTAAAGGGAAGAAAAACGCTGATCTGTGGACCAGGTTCTTACAGATATATCCCAATCAAAAATTAAAGTTTGTATGGATAAAAGGCCATGCTAACAATAAAGAGAATGAACACTGTGATATGCTGGCCGTTGCAGCTGCTAATACACCACCATTAAGTGTTGATTTTGAGTACGAAGCAATGAAAGAAAAAAGCTAAAAGGCTTATTTCTTATCCTCCTCAGTTATAGGAGAATCACCTTGATAGATACCATTCTTATAGACGGCTTTCTTCTGCAATAATCCATCGCCACTATAAATATAAACAGTACCATCCATCAGTTTGCCACCATGGAAAAGACCGTCTTTTGATATCTGTTTATTGCTGTTATAAAGCTTCCAGTAACCTTCGCCATTAAATACTTTGGCCTGAGCTGTACCCGGGTTTGGTTGTTCTGTGGTAGTTACAACAGTTACAGTAGATTTTGGAGCCTCTTTTTGAACCGGTACAGGTATAACATCTACTGGTTTTTGAGGTGTTTTTTGCTCAAAACGTTGAGTTTGTACTGTATCTAATTGGCCATTATTGAATACTTCTTTGGCTTTTATAGAACCATCATCATAATACTCTGTAGTTGTTCCTACTTGCTTTCCGTCAGTGCAGTTCTCATCTATCATTAACTTACCATTAGGATAGTAGTATTTATTTTCACCTGAACGCTTACCGTTATCATTATAATTGAATTCGTGCTGTGTAACACCATTTTCGTACATGAGTTTGTAAGGTCCGGTCCAACGGTTATTACTCCAGTTACCCTGTTCCTGAACATTGCCATTTTCGAAATAAGTAATTGCAGGGCCTTCAGGTCTGTTGTCTTTAAAGGTTATCTTGCTTTTTACTGCACCGCTTGGGTAATAACTTATCCAAACTCCTTGCTTCATATTGTCCTTATAATCACCTTCTTCCACCTTAGCATCATCGGCGTAACCAGGTAAATGTCTCATACTACCAGATATTACCCAGTGATTTTGGCGTAATCCGTTGGCATCTGTTAAGCCTCCATTATTTTGAATGCCTCCCGCATGTGCGAATACTGCTGCATTAATTGCAAAAACTGCAAGAATGGTAAAAATAAATCTCATTTTCTTTGTAGTAAATCTATTCATCAATAATGATCTTTCAATGCTTAATATACGGAGGTTTTTATGAAAGGTTTCACTTTTAGACAGATTCTTAAATACCACGACTAAAACGATTATCAAGCCGATAGAAGCCCCGAAAAGGTAAAGTGGCAGATTAACTATTTCGGATACGGGATAAAGCATGTTTTTTTAAGGTCGTATTTGATATTTTATGTTAAAAACAGGTCTTTTTTGGTCGTTTTGGACAGTTATGGTGTTTTAATACAAAACCCTAAAAACGCAATTATGTATTTCAAGGCGCAAAAGTAAGATTAAAAATAGATTGAAAACAGTTGATTTTGTGCAAATCTACTTTAGCGCATGATTTTAGGGCATTAATTTAATGTGAAATATCAGCATCAGATGGTTAATAAATAGGCATAAATGTTTAATCAATAACCACTTTAAAAAACATTACATTTGCTCTCGCATATTAAAACCTTAATGGAAGCCGCAAACAAAGAACCCGCAAATACTCCGCCCGAAGAAAAAAACCGGGAAAACCGACTTCTGATAATCATAATTTTTACCCTTGCAATACTTCTGCTTTTGCTTGGCTGGCAATACTGGAAACAGAAACAAGCTTTGGTAGTGCAGGTACAGGCATCGGCCTCTAAAACAGACTCGGTGCGATCAGACCTTATTAACCTGCAGGCACAATACGCAACACTTAAAACGTCCGATCAGGGTATACAGAACCAGTTGAACAGCAAAAAAGATACTATTACTATGTTGTTGCAACAAGCCGAAAAATATAAAGATGACCCATATATTATTATGCGCTTGAAAAAGGAGACTGAAACATTACGGAAAATAATGAAGGATTACGTTAAGGACATAGATTCGCTTAATACCTTAAATAAGGAACTTACGGTAGAAAAGAACCAGGTAGTGGAATCGCTAAAAACAGAGAAAAACTACTCTGGCCAACTGGCAGAACAGAATACTAAATTGAAGACTGTTGTTGCAACGGGTTCTATGCTTGCAGCAGCCACTATTACTGCCGAAGGAGTGCATTATCGCTTCGGAAGCAAGGAATCTACTACAGATAAGGCTAAAAAGGCTGAAAAAATAAAAGTTCAGTTTACTATTACTGCCAACAAAATTGCTAAAAGCGGTAATAAGGATGTATATGTAAGAATACTTACCCCTGACGGTAAGGAATTATCGAAGACGGGCGACGAATCGAGCGTATTTAAGTTTGAGGGAACAAAGGGATATTACGATGCAAAACAAAATATTGACTATGCAAACCAGGATCTAAGCTTGGTTATGTATTGTGAGAGCACAGTAGGTTTTATACCGGGTAATTACATTATTAAGCTGTATGCCGATGGAGCCGAAATGGGTGAAACCACACTAATATTAAAATAGTAACCATGGCCTGTAAGTATTGCAGGTTATAATCAGCGCATCTAATGGCCAACCCTAATAAGCCAAAAGGAAAAGGACCTTCATCAAATGCAAATAAACAGCAACCGCCTGTTTATAAGGGAGCTGTCAAAGCATCCTCATTATTTGATAACCTCAATAGCTGGTTTGATAAAAGAGAGAAAAATATTTCCCTTATTATTTTTATTTGCAGCGGATTATTTTCCATTTTACTCTTTCAATCGCGCATGGATATTGGTGGTGATGATTCAGGTTATCTTGAAAGAGCTTACGATTTTATACATAAAGGTATTTTTCCAAACTACCAGGGACCTTTGTATCCTATGATATTAAGTGTTTTCATGATTCCTTTCGGTATAAATATTATACTGCTTAAAGTTCTTTCACTCATCTTTAATATCATTGGCCTCTATTTCTTTTACCGGGCATTTAAAGGGCGCGTACCTTCCCTGATATTCTACTCTGTATTTTTCATTACAGGCATCAACTCATACATTTTGAATTATGCCAGCCTTACTTATAGCGAGGCAGTTTTTATGTGCCTGCAGTATATGTTCTTTTTTTACTTCTTTAAACTGATTGATAAGGAAGGTGAAGCAGAAGTATCAATTAAAGATAGTTATCGTGACTGGCTGGCTCCCGGCTTGCTTATTTTTCTGCTTATACTTACCCGTACCATAGCTGCAACCTGTATGGGAGCTGTAATATTGTTCTTTATTATTAATAAGCAATATCGGAAGGTATTATACACCATAGGCGCATTCCTGGTTTTTGAAATACCTATGATGCTTATTGAAAAATTTATGTGGCATGCCGAGAGCCAATGGAGCGGGCAAAGTAATATTTTGACGTTGAAAGATCCCTATGACGCGAGTAAAGGCAAGGAAACACTTTCAGGTTACTTTACACGCTTCTTTCAAAACTGCGACGATTATATTTCAAAACGCTTCTTAGAGATAGTGGGCCTTCGCTCCGAAGATTCTGTTAAAGCATACAGGCCAATGGAAGGCGATAGCCTGAATTGGTTCGTTATATTCCTGGTTTTGTTAACCGTGTTTGTTCTATATCGAATCATAAAATCGAAGAATAAATACATGCTCATTACATTTTTATATGCAACATGTGTTGTAGGCGCATCTTTCTTTATGCTGCAAACTCGCTGGGATCAACCACGTATTATAATGGTATGTATTCCTATTCTGTTAATGAGTATGCTTTATGGGGTTTACGACCTGTTTAAAAAAGGGGCCTGGGGTTTGCAATTCGTATTGTTTATGATCATTGGAGTACTGGCAATTGCAGGTACTGCAAGTACATTAAGTAAAGCCAAAAAGAATTTGCCGGTAATAAGTAAGAACCTGCATGGTGATATTTTATATGGGTATACACCTGACTGGGTGAATTATCTTAAAATGAGTCGCTGGTGCGCCGATAGCCTACCTAAAGATGCCAAAATAGCGGTACGGAAATCAGCTATGTCATTTATCTATGCCAACGGAAGAGAATTCTTCCCTGTTTACAGGGTATATAGTACTAATGCTGATTCATTACTTGAATATTTCAAAACCAATAAGGTTAGCTATATAATGCTTCCGAGTTTGCGTATCAACCCTGATAAGAACACAGGAGATATAATAACAACTATGCAATTCATGGTGTCGCCAATTTATAAGAAATATCCTCAAAAATTAAGGTTTATACACCGCGAAGGGACAGAGGAATTCGCCGATCTTTACCAGATACTGTATTGAAATTATTTAGCTTGATCGGGCTTTGGAGCCGTTGTAACCCGGTTGAACCGGATGCCAATAAATATTTCATTGGTTCCGAAACTATACTTTCTGATATCGGTAACAGAGTAGTCGTATGAGTAACCGAATGTAAGGTTATCCTGGTAGGTATATCCTATAAGTGCATAAGCAGCATCACCTGTACGGTAGCCCGCGCCAAGCCATGCTTTCTTCAGGTAAATGGCCCTTAATCCTATATCTAACATTGCAGGTGCAGGAGATACATATTGAATAACAAATGTCGGTTGTAACGTAAAATTCGAATTAATGTCATATTTATAGCCACCTATAACATAATAGTGCGTGGCCAATATGTTCTGTGCATCTGAAAATGAAGTTAGCTTTAGCTGGCTTTCAATTAGCTGAGGGGCAGAAATACCAAAATAAAACTTATCGCCATATAAGTAACCACCAAAACCAATATCGGGTACAAATACCGATTCGAGGTTTGATGTTAATGCAGGGTCACCTGGTTCGCCTAAAGTTATTTGTGACCCATCAACAGCAAATTGTAATATACCTGTTGAAAGCCCTAAAGATGCATTAAGCCAGTCATTTATTTTCATATGATAAGAATACGAAGCGGTAAAGCCTGTACGTCTTGTAGGTCCTGTAATATCAGAATATATGTAACAGCCAATGCCAATATGTTTTTCTGTTAAAGGGCCATCGAATGTCAGCATGTAAGTGGTAGGTGCATCGGTAATACCAACCCATTGATAACGATCATCATTCTTAGCTTCAAAGTATGGGTTTGTCCCAGCAATGGCCGGATTTACTGAAAAATCATTCAGCATATACTGAGTGTATTGTGGTAATTGTTGCGCCTTAAGCACATTTGAACAAGCCACTACTGAGAATGCAATTAATATGTATTTTATACTTCGCATAATGCTCTGTTTTTATCTCATTATTGTTACTGGCCCTGTATATGCATTCGGGAACCTAGGGTCGTTAAGATTAATAACATAGTAATAAGTACCTACAGGTAATGGCGCATTATTATATATGCCATCCCAGGGAATCTTATATCCAACAGAATGGAACAGTCTTTCGCCCCAGCGGTTAAATACTTCAACAGTAACATTAGGGAAATTAACCACATTGAGGCTCCAGGTATCATTTATACCATCTCCATTAGGTGTAAATCCACCCGGTGGAATAAATTGAGGCAGTACTGAAACAGTTATAGTGTCGGTTACTGAACATCCGGCGGGACTGGTAACAGTAACCGTAAATACGGTAGTAACAGTAGGCGAAACAACAGGGTTGGCTAAAGTGCTATCTGTCATTCCTGTTCCAGGGCTCCATGAGAATGTTGAACCTATTGTTCCGGTTGGAGAGCCGCCAATATTAGTATTAGTATAAAGGAAAATAGTTTGTGCCGTACCCGCATTTGCAATAGGCAATGGATTAACTGTTATGGTCATAGTGGCGGAGTCGCGACAGGTACCATCAGTAACTACAAGCATATATTGAGTAGTAACTAAAGGTGTTACTATAACGGTACTGGTGGTTCCAACAAGGATTCTTCCCGGCATTGTGAACCATTCATAAACTGTGGCATTCATGCTTGCACTTCCATTAAGTATAACAGGGTTAGTTGCGCATACAGTTGTATCGTTACCTGGTCTGGAAAGTACTGTTGTATCGGCCCCAAGCTTAACCGTATCAATAATTACACAATTGGTAGAGTCGGTAAGTGTAACGACATAAGTACCGGGCAATAAATTACTTATTATTTGGGTGGTTTGAACCGGCACCGTATTCCATGAGAAGGAATAAGGAGGCGTGCCACCCGCAGGTACTGCATTGATCATGCCATCATTAGTAGTATTACAGGTGGCATTGGTAATTATATTATTCACTGTAAATACAGGCGGATTTGTAAGTGTGATACTCGTATCATATCTACAGCCATTTTTGTCAGTGATATGTATTGTGTCTGCTACAGAACAAACATTACCAATTGAGTCAGCTGTTTGGGCTGTGGTCCATAAATAGGTATAACCCGGATTGCCCCCAGAAACATTAGCTACAATTGTTCCATCACAGTTTCCGTTACAGCTTATAGGAGTGCTTTTGAAGGTTACCAATATGGCAGTAGGCTGTGTGATATGTGCTGTATCTAATGCCTGGCAACCATTTTGGTCGGTAACAGTTAAAGGGTAGCTGCCTGCGCATAAGGCTGCAATATTTGAAGCTGTCGACCCTGTACTCCAGTTATATGTATATGGCGAAGTACCACCGGCGGCATTTTCCACCGCAGTGCCTGTGCAACTGTCATGGCATAAAATGGGTGTAGGAGTAATGGTTGATGTAACAACCACATTTTGCCCAATAGTAAATATTTGCATAAGAGAGCATAGGTCAGCATCAATAATAGTTACAGTATCATTACCTGCACATAACCCGGTCATAGATGACGTGGTTTGCCCGTTTGACCATTTGTATTTATAAGGTGGTGTTCCACCACTGGTTGTAAGAGTTACAGTTCCGTTACATATGCCTATACATGTTGCATTAGTGGTTAAGCCTGTGTTAGCAAGTTGCGTGGGCTGGCTTAATGTAGCTGTATCAGTATATTTACAACCCAGGAAGTCGGTTATTACAATAGAATAAAAGCCCGCACACAGGTTAATGCCTGTATCGCTGGTTTGCGGAGCTCCACCATTAAACGAGTATGTATATGGAGGAGTTCCTCCAATAGGTGCTGTACTTATAAATCCGTCGCATAAACCAAAGCAACTATCGTTACTCCATATTTTAGTATCACCCGTTGGGCCACCGGTATTACCAAGTATTACATTAAATGTAGCCTTACACAAGTTAGCATCAGTTACTGTATCAGTATAAATACCTGCGCAAACATTACTGATTGAACTTGTGGTCGCTCCCGTTGACCATGAAAAAGTATATGGCCCTGTTCCACCTGAAGGTGTAACATTAATAGAACCATTGCAAACATTACAGCTACTTGCAGCTTTACCAACTGAAGTATTTATAGGGGCAGGGTTAGCAATAGTAACTATGCCGGTATCAGTACAGAAATTTGCATCGGTAACAAATACTGTATCGTTTCCGGCGCATAAACCTGTAACTGCACTTGTTGTAGCTCCTCCGGTCCATTTATATGTATAAGGCGGGGTGCCTCCTAAAGTTGAAGATTGAGCAGTGCCATCGCATGATGCAGGGCACTTGGTATTAGTGCTGCTAACATTCGATAATAATGGTGTAGGCTGAGAAATAGTTACCTGGTTACTGCCAGGGCAACCATGTGCATCAGTGATATTTATAGTATATGTACCCAGGCATAAATTAGAAGTAGAACTCGTAGTGGTTCCGTTTGACCAGGTATAGGTATATGAACTTGTACCACCTGTAACTGTTGCAGTTGCTGTTCCATTGCAATCGCCATTGCAACTTGCGTTGGCAGAGGTCATTACAATATTTATAGCAGCAGGCTGGGTAATTGTTGCCGAATCAGTAATAGTACAAAGGTTCTTGTCGGTTACAGTTACAATATACTTACCTGCCGATACAGGTCCGATGGCACTGGTAACATCTCCATTGTTCCATAAATAGGAATATGGAAGTGTGCCACCGCTAACTATTATTGAATCTCGCCCATCACTACCCAAATTACATGATACATTTTTGGCACCCATTACCCCACTTAATGCTGCAGGTTGAGTTATTGTGACAGTACCAGTGGCATTGCATCCATTTCCATCGGTTACATTTAAAGTATAACCATTAGGACAAAGATTTACAATAGAAGAAACTACGCCGCCATTTGACCATGAATAAGTATATGGAAGTGTTCCGCCGCTAACGCTACCTTTTGCAGTTCCATTACAGGCACTATTGCAAAGTACATTTGTTGATGACATTGCCACTGAAAGTACACCCGGTTCTGTAATAGGAACGTAAAATACAGAGTCGCAGCCTTTACTGTCTGAAACAGTTATAGTATATGTATTTGGCGGCAAATTGGTTGCTGAAGAGGTAATAGAGACTGCCGGAGCCCATAAATAATTATATGCTCCGGTTCCGCCTGTAGGTGAAAAACTAATAGTACCGTCATTGGCTCCATTACAACTGATATTCTGTGATGTAATGTGAGGATTAAGTTTATTTGGCCGTTTTACAGTATCTGCTTCACTTGTTTTGCAACCATTCCCATCGGTTACGGTACATACGTAAGGTCCGGGGCATAGTGCTGAAATGGAACTTGTTGTTTTGCCGGTTGACCATAAAAAAGTATAACCAGGTGTTCCGGATGTTACATAAACGGAATCATACCCGTCGCATGTGTTCCAGCAGGATGTGCCTTTTATTGTACTTGCAAGTGTAGGACCGGTAGTATTATTAACAGGTATAATAAAGGAATGTGTGCAACCTAAACTATCTGTTATGGTTACTGTATATGTTCCGGCGGCAAGGCCCGAAACATTTTCAGTTGTTACGCCTGTGCTCCATAAATAAGTATAGTGGCCAATGCCACCGGTTGGTGCCAGAGTAATTGAGCCGTTAGTTGCTAAGCAAGGCGTTGGTGCAGTTACAGTTGGGTTGGCGGCTAAAGCCGGAGCCTGCGAAATAGTAACAGTATATGTAATATTACATAAATGGCTGTCGGTAAGTTTTATAGTATAAATGCCCTGGCATAAACTACTAACGTTAGAAGTTGTTTGACCACTTGACCATGCGTAGGTATATGGTGGGGTGCCGCCCGATGCAATAATTTGCGCAGTACCAACACAAGTTCCGTTACAACTTACATCGGTTTGTGAGGTTACACCTGAAAGTACCGGTGGGTTAATAAATTTTACTGAATCAGTATTGTTACATCCTGCTTTGTCTTGTACAGTAATTGTATAGGTGCCGGCGCAAAGATTGGTTGCTGTAGCAGTTGTCTGTATAGGTACCGAACTCCATGTATACGTATATGGTAATGTTCCACCTGATGCATTAGCAGTGGCGGTACCGTCACATGCACCGTTACAGCTCAATCCGCTTGCCGAACTTGTAATGGTAATGGTAACAGTAGGAACAATAGTTACATTTTGGGTGATTTTGCAAGAATCAGCATCGGTAACAGTAACCGTATAGGATCCCGAACAAAGATTAGTTGCGCTGGCTGAAGTTTGAATCGGAACTGTATTCCATGAGTATTTATAAGGACCTGTTCCGCCAAAAACAGTTACAGTTGCATTTCCGTTACACGATGTGCAGTTTGAATTATTAGACGAGATTAATGTTGAAAGAGGTGCAGGTTGAGTTACCGTATAATACGTGGTTGCGTTACAACCATTTGCGTCAATGATCTTAACCGAATCATTTGCAGCTGCACAAAGCCCGGTTACACTATCTCTTGTAGTTATAGGGGCTGTATTCCACTTATAGGTATAAGGAGCTGTACCACCACTGACACTTGCAAAAGCTTTACCGTCGCAAGTTCCATTACATGATACTTCATGTACTGTAATAGAATTTGTTATAGTAAGAGGCTGTGTGAGAGTATCTATGGTAGAAGAGTTACCGCACCCGTTTTTATCAGTTACGGTTAAAGTATATATTCCATTGCACAAACTAGTAGCATTAGGTGTTGATTGCCCTACCGGGGCCCAGTTATAAGTATAGGGTCCGGTACCGCCGGAAGTGCTGGTAGAAATGGAACCGTTGCAACTGCCATTACAGGATGGATTGACTTTTGAAGTGACATTTACAGTTACCGGTGCAGGTTGGGTAATTGTAACAGTGGCAGAATCTTTACAGCCATTTCCATCTGTTACTATTACTTTATAAGTGCCAACGCAAAGGTTAGTAATTGACGCATTTGTATTACCAATGTTCCAGCTATAGGTGTAAGGCGCTGTTCCGCCAGATACACTGGCAGATACTGAGGCATTGCAATCTCCGCCACATTTAAGGGGGTTATTTGTAGTACTAAGACTGACATTTAGCGGGCTTGGTTCTGTTATTATAACGGTAGCAGAATCTTTACATCCGTTATGATCGCGGACCACAACTTTATAGGTAGTGCCTAAAACAGTTCCGCAGAGATTTATAGCAGTTGCATTAGTTTGTACCGGTACAGTATTCCATGAATAAGTGAATGGAGGTATTCCTCCTGTGGCATTTGCATTTGCAGTTCCATTACAATCTCCAAAGCAAGTTACCATAGTTGTTGTGGCTGTAACAAATATGGCCGGCGGGCCAGTTACAGTTACAGTTGCGGCAGGTGAAGTGAAGCAACCTGAATCGTCATACACAACAACAGAATATGTTCCGGGGCAGAGATTAGTTGCTGTTTGGGTAACCTGGCCTCCGGGAGTCCATAAATAAGTGTACGGTTTTCCTGTGTGTCCTCCGCCTGGTGTGGCAGTAGCAGTACCTGTACAGGCACTTGCACAGTTTGGCGGTGTAAATGTAACAGGCGTAGCTGTTACCGGATTTACAGAAACTAATTTAAATGGGGTGACTGTATTATGGCATCCATTGGCATCCTGTATGTGAATTTTATAAGCATTTGCAATTGATTTTACACATAACCCGCTGTCATATAATAGTACCCCCGTATTAACAGCTCCCGCAGGGCCTGAATTATTCCATGAAAAGGAATAAGGAGATGTTTCACCATTAATAGAGTAATGATACCATCCATCACAATAACCTGAACATCTTGGTTCTCTTGATGTATATGAAATACTTAGTGCTAATGGAGAAGTTATAGTTACCTGAACAGGAGATGTTAGTGACCCATCCGCATTGTCGAATATTTGATATGTATACTTTCCGGCACATAAACCGGTTATTGTATCGGTCGATTGAGGAGGAGTTGTATTCCATTGATAGGTAAATGGTCCCCCGTCAGTAGCATACACCGTTGTTATCCATGCACTGGCATTACACACATTAATACCCGCACCAAGGCTATCTGTTTGATTGCAGGTTAGATTTGTCTGGCTGTAATGCGATGAATCTACTGACATTGCACGATGTGTGCTGTGCATAGATGAAACTAAACCACTTATTCTATGATGATCGAAATAGATTTTAGTATTAGAACTATCAATTTGTAAATTACTGGAATTTACTTGATTTACCAGGTTTTCAATAAATAGTACAGAATTAGTGATATCTAATGTTTTTTTGCTGCTGCCGGTAACATTCAGATTGGTACAAGCTATTTCAAACCCACTTGCTTTTAATTGACCCGAATTCAGGTAAATTGTTGTTGCATAAAGTATATTAGATAACTTCCATGAGCCACTGCCTTCAAAATAAACGTTTCCTACTTTCCCTCCTCCCAGGTTAATAATATTATTCTGCTGTGCCGATTTAAAATGAATGTTGCCAGAATAATTAAAATCTAAGGTGCCATCAAGGCTGGCAGAGCCATAAATATCAAGATTGGTTAAACCAGTTCCAGTAATTACCGGATAATAAACACCAGGAAGACATTGTATATTATAGCAACTTACGGTACCTGTTATGGTAACTTTTTCGCCAGAATTACTAAAGGAATTCTGATCGAATATTACATCATCGTTAATGCCGGGTATACCCGCACCTGCATGCCCACCACTGGTGAGTGACCAGTGCCTTGGGTCGTTCCAGTTACCACCATTTTCAACCCAGTAAAAGGTTGCAGCCATGCTGTTTAACGCAAGAGCCGAAAATAAAAATATAAAAAACCGGACGAGTATAATTTTCTTTCTCAACATTAACAGGCTTTTACGGTGTTTTTATTACGTAATTATACAAAAATGGTTACAATTAAAGGTCAATAACCCGTCCCAAGTTACGATTTTCTAACAGTTATATGTTATTAAACCCCTTACTTTTGACAAAAAAATCAGATAATGTATCGTATTGGCATATTCGCATCAGGTGAGGGGACAAACGCTCAGAGGTTTATGGATTATTTTAAAGGTAGTAAGAATATTGCTATTTCGCTGGTTATTACCAACAATGCAAAGGCCAAAGTAATTGAGAGGGCAAAAAAGGCAAATATTCCGGTAATGGTAATTGACCGAGCCACATTTTATAATACCGACAAGGTTGTTGAGGAGTTAAAAAAGAAAGTCGATTTTATAGTATTGGCAGGCTTTATGTGGATGGTGCCCGAAAACCTTATTAAAGCCTTTCATGATAAAATGGTAAATGTGCACCCGGCTCTTTTACCCAGTTATGGTGGCAAAGGAATGTACGGCATGCATGTACACGAAGCGGTAATTGCAAACAAGGAGAAAAAGAGCGGTATTACTATACATTTTGTAAATGAAAATTATGATGAAGGGAAGATAATCTTTCAGCACGAATGTGTCGTTGATACTAGTGATGATCCAGAATCTCTTGCTGGTAAAATACATGAACTAGAATATGAATACTATCCTAAAACAGTCGAAAAACTTCTGTTGGGGAATATATCATAAATTTGCGCCGTAAATGGAAAACAAGACAGACATAAAAAGGCCCATTCGCGTACTTGTTGCCAAGGTAGGACTCGATGGACACGATAGAGGAGCAAAGGTCATAGCTTCATTTCTGCGTAATGCAGGTATGGAGGTTATTTATACCGGCTTACATCAAACGCCCGAGAGTGTTGTTAACACCGCTTTGCAGGAAGACGTAGATGCTATTGGAGTGAGCATATTATCAGGTGCTCACAATACCGCATTTCCGAAGATCATGAAGTTGATGAAAGAAAAGGGAATGGATGATGTTTTGCTTACAGGCGGAGGAGTTATACCTGATAAAGATATGGCGGAACTTGCTAAGATTGGAGTTGGAAAACTTTTCCCTCCGGGTACCGATACAGGCGTTATCGTAGAATATATTCGCACTTGGGTTAAAGAACACAGAAATTTTTAATAGAACATAATACATGAGTACTTACCAAAACCTTATTGCTGAGAACAAAGAAGGAATATTTATTATTACCATCAATCGTCCTGATAAGTTAAATGCCCTTAACAGGCAAACTATAGTTGAAATTGGTGGTGCTATTAAGGAGGCTATTAACGATAGAACTGTGATAGGTATAATACTTACTGGTTCTGGCCCTAAAGCATTTGTTGCTGGTGCCGATATTAAAGAATTCATGAGTCTTAGTGGAGATCAAGGCAAGGCAATGGCAAGATCAGGACAGGAGATATTTCAAATGATTGAAAATTCACCTAAGCCAGTAATTGCTGCAGTAAATGGTTTTGCATTAGGTGGTGGTTGCGAATTGGCTATGGCTTGCCACTTGCGGATAGCATCTGAAAATGCACAATTTGGTCAGCCTGAAGTTAACCTTGGCCTTATACCCGGCTATGGCGGAACACAAAGGTTGGTAAGATATATTGGCCGTACCAAAGCATTAGAATTAATGATGACTGCAGGTATGATACCTGCCCAGCAGGCTTTGCAACTGGGCTTGATTAACTATGTAGTGGCCCCCGATGCACTCATTGCAAAATGTGTTGAATTACTGGATGTTATAAGAACCAAATCTCCTGAAGCTATAGGTAGTGTAATAAGAGCAGTTAATGCTTACGATACTACCCAGAAAGGCTTTGAAGCCGAATTGGTTGAATTTGGAAAATGTTTTACTACTGAAGATATTAAAGAGGGCATTAATGCGTTCATAGAAAAGCGTAAGCCTCAATTTGCCCGCTGATTTATTGTAAAGAATAATTGAAACCATTAAAAGCTCTTGCAGGACAAACATTAGTTTACGGCCTTCCGAGTATAGTAGGCCGAATACTTAACTACCTCCTGGTCCCTTTATATACCCGTGCATTTTCTACTGCCGATTATGGTACTGTAACATCATTGTACGCATATATGTCGTTTTTAAATATTGCACTTACCTATGGAATGGAAACATCGCTTTTTAATTTCTCACGCCAGCAGGAAGATAAGCGCAAAGTATATAGTACTATACTTACCTCGGTAACTGTTACATCTGTATTATTCCTGATGGTGGCATGGCTTTTCAGAGATAGTATGGCTGCATTTGTGAAAGACCCTACGCATCCGGCTTATATTGTATGGGTTGCATTAATATTAAGTACAGATGCTATATCTGCAATTGCTTTTGCCAAGCTTCGTGAACAGAACAAAGCGCGGAATTTTGCTGTTATCAAAGCATTGAACATTCTTACAAATATAGTGTTCAATGTGTTTTTTATTGTGCTTTGCCCCAAAATATTAGCGCATCCTGACAATGTACTTTACAGTATAGTGCAGCAAATTTATAGGCCCGATATTGGTGTGGGGTATGTGTTTATTTCACAGGTGCTTTCGAGCGGAATAACATTATTAATGTTATTGCCGAATATGCTTAAAGCCGGGATTCATTTTGACAAGAAGCTTTTAAGGAAAATTTTACCTTATGCGCTTCCCTTATTACTTGCAGGTTTTGCAGGTATGATAAATGAAACACTTGATCGTATTATTTTACTTTATCTAATAAAACCAGAACAGGTTGCCAGAGAGCAAATTGGCATATATGGGGCGTGTTACAAAATATCTATTATTATAACCATGTTTGTGCAGGCATATAAATATGCGGCGGAGCCATTTTTCTTTTCTAATGCTAAAGACCCTGATTTTAGGAAAATTTACGCCGACATCACCAAGTATTTTATAATAATCTGCCTCTTTATATTTTTAGGTACTATGTTCAACCTTTCATGGATCCAATATTTTGTAGGCAAAAACTTCAGGTCGGGATTGAAAGTTGTGCCTATATTGTTAATGGCAAACTTATGCCTTGGTGTGTTTTACAATCTATCTATGTGGTATAAACTGGCGCACAAAACAATGTTTGGCGCCTACCTAACCATTTTCGGTGCTGTCATAACGATTGTTATTAATGTTGTATTTGTTCAGTACTATGGATACATGGCATCTGCCTGGGCCACGCTAATATGTTATGCTTCTCAAATGGTTGTGTCATATTTCCTTAGTAATAAATATTTCCCTGTCAAGTTTGAACTGCCCCGCATTGGTCTATACTTTGCTTTATCATTAGCTTTGTATTTTGTAAGTGACCAAGTACATTTTGGGTCAAATACAATTACTTTAGTGGTAAATAATAGCTTAATTTTATTGTTTGCTATTGTAGTTTATTTGGTAGAAAGACCATCGTTTGCAATATTGAAGAAGAAATAACGTCTATATTAACATATCATGAAAATAAAGATCATTAATAAATCAAAGCATCCATTGCCGCATTACGCTACTGTTGCATCGGCAGGATTTGATGTGAGGGCAAATATTGATAGCCCAATGGTGTTAAAGCCGTTGGAAAGAGTTTTGGTTCCAAGTGGGCTGTTTATGGAAATACCTGTTGGCTATGAGGCACAGGTGCGCCCACGCAGCGGACTTGCATTTAAAAATGGTATAACTGTTCTTAATTCTCCAGGCACTATTGATGCCGACTACAGGGGTGAATTGAAAATATTGCTCGTAAATCTTTCGAATGAAGACTTTATAATAAATGATGGAGAGCGTATTGCGCAGGTAATTGTAGCAAAGCATGAACAGGCTGAATGGATAGAGGTAGAGCAATTGATGGAAACGGCAAGGGGCGAAGGTGGTTTTGGACATACTGGCAAAAAATAATTTAATACAACTAGAATAGTATGAAATTGATCATTCCAATGGCAGGTATCGGCAAACGTATGCGTCCGCATACCTTAACTGTACCTAAGCCTTTATTACCTGTTGCCGGCAAACCAATGGTACAGCACTTAGTGGAGGATATTTGTAAAATGACTGGTGAAAATATCACCGAGATTGGTTTTGTAATTGGCAATTTTGGTAAGGAAGTAGAGAATAACCTGCTGAAGGTTGCTGAGAAGATGGGTGCAAAAGGAAAAATATTTTATCAGAAAGAAGCTTTGGGTACCGCACATGCTGTGCTTTGTGCTGCTGAGATGCTTGAAGGAAGGATAATAGTTGCATTTGCTGATACACTATTCCGTGGCGAAGTAAAAATAGACTCATCGAAAGATGGGGTTATTTGGGTACAGAAAGTAGAAGACCCGAAACCATTTGGTGTAGTAAAACTTGATAAGCAAAATATTATAACTGATTTTGTTGAGAAACCACAGGAATTTGTATCTGACCTTGCCATTATAGGTATCTATTATTTTAAGGATGGAGCTTTTTTGAGGAACGAGATGCAATATCTTATAGATAATGATCTTAAAGAAAAGGGCGAATACCAGATCACTAATGCCCTGGAAAGTATGAAAAAGAAGGGCACTAAGTTTACAGTTGCGCAAGTAGCTGAGTGGCTCGACTGTGGTAATAAAGATGCAATGATATTTACCAACAGACGTATTCTTGAAACTAAACCTGACAGAAAGAATACCACTAAACTTGAAAATTCAATTGTTATACAACCATGTTATATTGATGAATCGGTTAGCCTGAAGAATTCAGTAGTTGGCCCATTCGTGTCCATCGGCGCTAATACTAAAATTGAAAACTCTGTTGTTGCTGACTCTATCATACAGAATAGTTCAAGTATATCGAACTCTATTATTTCAACATCAATGATAGGTAGCTATGTACAAATTGAAGGCACACAAGATAATCTCAGTATAGGAGATTACAATCAGTTTAAAAATTAAGTTCCAATAGAGATCATGCTTAACCCCGGCAAATATTGCTTCTATATAATTGCATTTATTTTGCCGGCAATTATTTTTTCTTCATGCACGGGCTCAAAGAAGACCGCAAGCTTAAATTCTCCTTCTATTCATGGGCAAATTAGCCCTGAGTTAAAAAATGAATTTACAGCAGAATATTTTGAAGCCAGCAAAGAGAAAATATTGGGAAATTATGATAAGGCACTTGCTATTTTCAATCAGTGTCTTGCCATTGACCCTAATAATGCATCAGCTAATTATCAAATGGCTGACATACTAGAGTATTATAAACAACCAGACACTGCTCTTGTTTATGCCAAAAGAGCTGCAATAATAGAGCCTTCAAATGTTTGGTATGAAGACCTGTATGCTCAGTGCCTGCAAGATAAAGGGCGATATAAAGAAATGATAGGTGTATATGAAACACTTATTAAAAACCACCCTGATGAGCTTGACTATTACTACAAGCTTGGCTTGGCTCAAATAGAAACCGGTGATTTAGATAAAGCAGCTGATACCTATGATAAGATTGAACAGAAACAGGGCGGTTTTAGTGAAGAGATCACCAAAGAGAAAATAAAGATATACGAAAAGACAAAGAACTATCCCAAGGCAGAGGCTCAGGTGCAGCGGCTTATAGCTCATGATTCTTCGAATATTGAATACTTTGATATGCTGGGTGATGTGTATGAGTTGCAAGGCAAAAGCGATAAAGCATTTGACCTTTATATAAAAATGGAAAAACTTTATCCGGATGAGCCTTCCATTCATTTATCGTTAGCAGAATATTATAGAACCAAGAATGATGAGAAAAGATCGTATGAAGAATTATATGATGCTTTTAAGCAACCTTCCATGGATATAGATACAAAGGTTCGCATATTGCTTAGCTTTTATTCTTTAAGTAATGGACACGATAGCCTGGAAATGCAAGCAGAGTTATTGTGCCAGGCGATGGTTCAAGCTCATCCGGATAACCCGAAGGCGCACACTATATATGGTGATTTTCTTTCACGTTCGGGTGCTTTTAAAGATGCCAGAGACCAGTACCGAATTACAATAAGTGAGGATAGTAGCAAGTTTGCCATTTGGGAGCAATTGATGGGAATGGATATTCAGATAAACGATTTTGCGGATCTTGGAAAAGTGAGTGAAGGGGCAATAAGCCTTTTCCCAAATCAGCCAATACCATATTTGTATAATGGTGTTGCCATGAACCAGGAAAAAAAATATGATAATGCCATCAGTTCATTAAATAAGGGAATGGAATATGTGATAAACGATAACACTATTTTGCTTCAGTTCTATTCTACACTAGGAGATATATATAACTCATTGAAAAAATACTCTGCTTCCGACTCTGCGTATGAAGAAGCGCTTAAAATAAACCCGAAGGATGATAATATATTGAATAATTACAGCTACTATTTATCTGAGCGTGATACTGAGCTTGCAAAGGCAGAGGAGATGTCGAAGAAAGCAAATGAGCTGGTTGTGAACAATGGTACTTACCAGGATACATATGCATGGATATTATATAAGTCGGGTAATTATAAGGGAGCAAAGGAATGGGAGGATAAATCACTCAGCAATGGTGGAGAGAAAGATGCAGCGATATTAGAACATTATGGGGATATATTGTTTAAGCTTGGTGAAAAAGATAATGCAGTGGGGTATTGGAAGAAAGCAGTTGATGCAGGATCAAAGGGTGCATTGTTGAATAAGAAGATACAAGACAAACAACTTTACGATAAATAGATTGTGTTAATGAAGCGGATATTCTTGTTTGGTATACTCATTGCATTCATTGTATCATGTAAGGATACCCGTAAAATTCAAACATCAGAGACCACCTATTATAATGCATCAGGGTTAAAGCATGAGAATGCTTCAATCCTTTTATCGAAATTGAAGAAGAGAAAATTTGATTATAAGTGGATAAGCGCACATTTTTCATTTGAGATGGATGTGGACAGTTCACATACTTCGTTTGGTGGAACAGTAAGAATACGCAAAGACAGTATTATATGGATGACTATTTCTCCATTGCTTGGTATTGAAGTGGCAAGGGTACTCTTGAATAAAGACACTGCTATGTTCATTGATAAGGTACATGATAAGTTCTTTAAAGGTAATTACGATTTTATTGATTCTTTACTTGATGATGATGTTGATTATGAGTTGGTGCAGTCGGTGATGGTAGGTAGCAATATTGACTTTTATAATGATACTGCTAAGCTAAAAGGATATTACGATGGCAAACAATATTTACTGAGTACAGTAACCCGGAGGGAGATCAGGAAGATACTCTTCCATAATCGTACAATCCATACTAAGAACGACGTTCAGTTCATTTGGTTCGACCCGAAAGACTATCATATTAACAGGATACGTGTAGAAGATTTTGTAAATCACCGTACTTTCGATGCGTTTTATAGCGACTTTCAACAGGTCGATTCGGTGATGATGTTCCCGACTCATATACAATATGTGATACAGGCCGAGAAGACAATAAAGATTGACCTTGAGTACAAAAAGATATATTTCAAAACACAGGAGGAAACACCGTTTAATATCCTCCCTAAATATGAGCGCATTCAGTATAAATAGAATATTGTGCATCATTGTATTACTGGGTTTCTCCGGCACCCTGTTTGCCCAAAAAGATCGCAAAGAACTCGAGGAGAAGAAGAAAGAACTTCAAAAGGAAATGGCTGCTCTTAACAAGATGCTGAGCAGTACCACCAAGAACAAAGAGATAACCCTTACCGAACTTATTACCCTCAATAAGCGCATCAGTGTACGTGAAGAGATCATTAATACCATGAGCAGGGAGGTAGAGATACTTCAGTCTCAGATAGAAGAAGGCAACGACTCTATTGGCGTGATGGGTGGTCGCCTGAATGACCTGAAGAAGGAATACGCCCGCATGATATATGACTCGTATAAGAACCAGGGCTCATATAACAAACTCATGTTCATCTTCTCGGCGAGTGACTTTGAGCAAGCAGTAATGCGCATGCACTATTTGGAGGAATATGAACAGTATCAGCATAAGCAAGCGATATTAATTGATTCGACCCGGAAAGATTTGAATGAACAGGTAGAGCGGTTGCAGCGCAAGAAGGACGAAAAGAAAGACCTGCTTGCCAGCCAGGAATCGCAGAAGCAGGAACTGACCAAAGAGAAGGATGAACAGCAGAAAGCCTTGGCCAAGTTGCAGGGCAAAGAGAAGGACCTTAAGAAGCAATTGGCCGCCAAACAAAAGGCAGCTAAGAAGTTAGATGAAGCCATTCACAAGATCATTGAGGATGAGATGAAGAAGGAAACAGCTAAAGCGCATCCTAAGAACCCCAAGAACAATGGCGAGATGAGCCTTACTCCGGAAGCGAAAGCATTGTCAAAGAACTTTGAAGGCAACAAAGGCAGCCTTCCATGGCCTGTAGTAGAGGGTTCCATATTCAAGCAGTTTGGCACCTATTCACCTATGCCGGGCATTACCTTATCGAACAGCGGCATTGATATCGCCACCACCAAGAGCGCTATAGCGAGGTCTATATTTCAAGGAACGGTTACCGCAGTTACTGAAATCCCACAATCGGGTAAAGTGGTGATTGTTAAGCATGGAGAGTACTACAGTGTATATTCAAACCTGAAGGATGTCTTTGTCAAAGCAGGCGATAACATCACGACCAAACAGAACATCGGCACCATACTCTTCAACGATGATGACGGCAAGACAGAGCTTCACCTGGAGCTATGGAAGGGCGAAAGCAAGATGAACCCCGAAGATTGGCTGCACGGCAAGGGTTAGATCATATAATTGTAATTACCTGTAAACCAGTATTTTTCAAAGAGCGCTCAAAAAAAAGTGCCACAGGTTCATGGTTTTAACAAGAATTAACATACATTTGTTCTAATCAATAACATCTAAAACACACAAATCCATAGAGATAAATTACTCTTTTTTTAACCTTAAAAAAGTAATCTCATGGAGCAGTATGTTAACGACGACGAGCTTATTCGTCGCTACCAGGATGGAGAAGAAGAAGCAATCGCTGAACTTCTGAAGCGTTATAAAAAACGCGTTTACACTTACATTCTTAACGTTGTGCGCAACAGGGAAATTGCCGAAGATGTTTTCCAGGAGACATTCTTTAAGGTAATTCGAACCCTTAAAAAGAAGCAGTACAACAGCGAAGGCAAATTCATTCAGTGGGTGGTGCGTATTGCGCATAACCTGATGATCGATCACTTCCGCCAGAATGGTAAGATATCTACTATCAGCCGCATTGTAAGGCCCGACGGCAAAGTTGCCGACGTGTTCGACGTGGTGAAGATAGAAGACGGGTCCCACGAGGACACACTCATCAAAACCCAGATACGCAAAGATGTGCGCAAGCTGGTAGAGCATCTTCCGCAAGAGCAGAAGGAAGTGGTTATACTGCGCCACTATTACGATATGAGCTTTAAGGAGATAGCCGACCATACCAATGTGAGTATCAATACTGCACTGGGCAGGATGCGCTATGCACTTATCAACCTGCGCAGGCTCGCCGACGAGCACCAGGTTGCGCTCTCAGCTTAAGTTGCCAAAACATGATACCAGGCATCCCGCATACTGTAAGACCAGTTGCGGTATGCGCTGATTATAAGGCTGTTTCGTAATAAGGGCACAATTTCTTAGCTTTATACAATAAACAAATGAACGTTGCGTTTTACATATATACAATAACCAAAAACCAAACAATGGCGTATGCAAAAAAATACTATTCCTACTTTACCTTCCAACAAGGATGCAGTTACTCCTGCTTCCTCCAATACCCCGAAAAACAAGGGTAACAAACTGGCTGAACCTTCAAAGCAGACCATTGAGAACATCTTGAACTTCTCAAAGGCTTTGCGCGTTGAACCTAAGGCCGACGGAGAAAGCTTTATTGAGTACCTGGCTAACTAACAAACACAATTAGTTAAGCTATTGAGGCAGGCTTTATAGCTTTGCCCCCTGTATTCCCATCTCTATGAAGAAAGAGGAACTCTTCCGTCACATCATTGCCTATTTCCAGGAGCACCAGCCCAATGCTGCTACCGAGTTGCATTACAACAACCCCTTCGAGTTGATTGTGGCGGTGATACTCTCGGCGCAGTGCACCGATAAGCGCGTTAACCTTACCACATCCGAACTCTTCAAACGCTGGCCCAATGCTAAGGCCATGGCTGCAGCCGATATTGACGAAGTGCGTGAGTACATCCGCAGTATCAGTTACCCCAATAGCAAGGCCGGCTATTTGGTGAACGGCTCCAAGGTCATTATGGAGAAGTTCCACGGCGAGGTTCCTTCAACCATTGAAGAGCTTACCACCATTCCCGGCGTGGGCCGCAAGACTGCCAACGTCATTGCTTCTGTGGTGTACAACAAGCCCGCTATGGCTGTCGATACCCATGTGTTCCGTGTGGCGGCACGCATTGGGCTGACTACCAATGCCAAGACCCCTTTACAAACCGAGCAACAACTTGTGAAGTATATACCCGAAGAGAAGATACCTTTGGCACATCACTGGCTCATACTGCACGGTCGCTACGTGTGCCTTGCCCGCAAGCCTTTGTGTGATAAGTGCGGAATTACCAAGTGGTGTAAGTATTATCAAAAGAGTATTAAGAAGTGAGTATTAGGTACTAAGACTAGAACCGCATTTTCTTAATACTCAATTCTTAATACTCATTACTATTTTATTTTTATTGTATTCTCTTAATACCTAATACTCTATACTTAATACTAATTTCTTATTCATGCCTCAACGCCTCTATAGGATCGAGCCGCGAAGCCTTAATGGCCGGGTAAACGCCCGATATTACACCCACTACAAAACAAATACTTACTCCTAATATTATCGGCCCCCAGGGAATTAAAAAGCCCACCCCGAAAAGCAACGCCAGCATATTGCCACCGCCTATGCCCAGCAAAATACCGATCAACCCACCCATTTGCGATATTACTATGGCCTCTATCAAAAACTGGTTGCGCACAAAACTTTTGGTTGCGCCAATGGCTTTACGTATTCCAATTTCCATGGTGCGCTCAGTAACCGATACCAGCATTATGTTCATCAAACCTATTACCGCGCCCAGCAATGTTATTACACCAATCACCACTGCGCCAATGGTCAGCTTCGACATCAAGCCAATCAAAGTGTTGGCAAGGTCATCGCTTTTTCCAATGCTGAAATTCTCATCTTGCCCCAGCGGCACTTTACGTATTATGCGGAACAATCCTTTGGCTTCGCTCACTGCTGCATCCATCTGCGGCTGGCCGTTAACACGCACACTTATACGGTAGCTCTGGCCCGCCAGGTCGGGGAAGGTGCGCACCACATTAATAGGTATTACCGTAGTGCGGTCTCCCCCCAGGCCAAAGCTGTTACCCTTCGAACTGAATACGCCTATCACTTTAAAATCGCCACCGTCGCCAATGGTAATTACCTTGCCAATCGGGTCCTCGTGTTTTTTAAACAGATCGTCCACCACTTCCTTGCCCAGTATTATCACCTTGCGGCCATCGGTTATTTCATCGTTCGAAAAATTCCTTCCCTCACTCAGCTCGTAACCGGCAGTAAGCATATAGTTCTGGTCCGAACCATCCACCTCTATATTCGGGTTGGTCTTTTCGCCCTGGTATTTAAAGGTGGCTATCTGGCTGCCCGTGCAGCATACCGATGCCTGTGCAGGGTAAGTGTATTGTTTTATGAACGCCACCGCGTCGTCGTAAGTAATGTTCTTATATATCTTGGGCCGCTTGCCACCCTTGCCCACATGTATAAATGCATCGTGGTTGCGTATGGTAAAGGTGTTGGCGCCCATACTGGTAAAGTTGTTGTTAATAGCCGACTTCATCGCATCTATCGAGGTGAGTATGCCCACCAGCGAAAAGATACCTATGGCTATTATCAGCATGGTTAAAAACGTACGCAGCTTCTGGCCCATTATCGAGTTCAATGCTATCCTTACGTTTTCTCTTATTTGTGTTCCTTGCATGTTTCAAAGGTAGAGATTTCGGAGAATATCAGCGCATTTACCACAGAGACACGGAGCGCACGGAGATTCACGGAGGTTTTCAATTCATAATTCATAACTCATAACTCAAAATTCATAATTAGTATTCGTATTTGGCACAGTCCTTTGCATCTATGTGTCCATTCCTGATTATCTCCTTTCCACCTCACGTGCCTTTGCTTTATTGTCATGCTGAGTAAGCGAAGCATCTATTCCAATTGTTTTTACCGCAGAGTCCGCAGAGAAATACACGCAGAGGTCCGCAAAGAGTTTTTGCATTCATTTACCATTCACAATTTAGCATTCACCATTGATTTTGCGCTCCGCGCAAGTCGGTATACACTTTTGCACTTTTGTATACCATCAACCTGTTGGTTTTCAATAAAGTAATATGTGAATTGTTTTGTCATTTTGTATACCGACTTTTGAGTTTTGCTTTCCAATTATTAATTACGAATGCGCTTGTCATACTGAGCCTGTCGAAGTATCTTTTCCTTGATTTGTGCATGTGGCTTGTGGGCGGTACTCGCTGATTATCTAATTTTTCATTATATAAATGTTTTGGGTAAGCTTGAAAAAGAGCCGTTCAAGCTTAGGTATAGAGTCGATTTTGAAGTCAAAAGATATGTTGATGATTATTTTGTCTTTTCAAATGACGAAAAAACTCTAGATTTAATATTAAATGTATTTAAAAAGGAAATAGAGTCCTATAAACTTTATATTAATAAAGCTAAGACACGTAAGAGAAAAACACCTTTTATTGCTACATTATATCACATGTATGTTTATATTCTTTGCTCATTTTCAGAAAGTTTACTTAGAACTACTTATGACTCAGTGCTTTCAAAAGATTGGAATGAAATAAGAGACCCGCAATTATTAAATCTAATAGAGCAAGCCCAAAAAAGATTAAAAGGACTTTCCTGGGAAAACCTTAAAAGAGAAGATAAAACTTATTTAGGAGTTGAATTACCCAAAGATTTAAGGGAAAGTGAATCATTAATTGCTGTAAATGTTCTTTTTAAATTGAGAAATCTATTAATACATGGTAATAATTTCGAAAAAGTTATAATGATTGATTATCCAAGTAATGATTCAAGATATGCAATTACCGGAAAAGGGGAGGGAGTGTACATGTTTTTGATTGAGAAAAAGTTAATGCGCAGTGAAGAAATCGAGAAATTGGGCTACTATGAACTCAATTCTGAAACCATATTCTATTTCATTTCTCAGATAATTAGCTTTACTAAACTATACACGGAATTTCTACAAACTATCACAGGTAAAGATTATAAGGAGTATTATTCTCAAATTGGGCTGTTTGATGAGAGGCATAAGATATTGAAGAAGTAAGTAATTTAATATTTCCTTTCACCAAAAATACTACTCCCAACCCTAACCATAGTACTGCCTTCTTCAATAGCAATTTTGTAATCGCCACTCATACCCATTGAGAGAGTTGAAAGTCCATAAAGTTCATAAAGTCGAAAGTAGAAAGCATGGAGGCTTTTGAATTCGGCACGTACCTGGTCTTTGTTATCGGTATTGCTGGCCATGCCCATAAGGCCGGTAATTTTTATGTTGGGTAAAGCGCTTTGCAATGCAAGTATCTCTTCTGCTTCTTCAAAGCTCAGGCCATGTTTGGTTTGTTCCTGTGCAATAAACATTTCAAGCAGGCATTCAATAACGCGGTTGTTCTTTTTGGCTTGTTTATCTATTTCGGCGAGTAGCTTATAGCTATCAACCGAATGTATGAGCGAAACAAAAGGAGCAATGTATTTTACTTTGTTGGTCTGCAGGGTGCCAATGCAGTGCCACTGTATATCGTCGGGCAGTTGTGGTTTCTTTTCCACCATTTCCTGCACACGGTTTTCGCCAAATACACGCTGCCCTGCATTATAAAGTGTCTGTATGCTTTCTACCGGCTGAAACTTCGATACTGCAACTAGGGTTACATGCGCCGGAAGGTCGGCGCAAATGGATTTATAATTTTTAATTAAAGTGGAGGAATCCATTTTAGGTTAAGATTAAGGCTGAGGTTGAGCGAAAGCGAGGTTGAGTCCTAAACTAATATTGTTTTGGTAAGAGAAAATCATTGGGGAATATGCAAAGGAATAAGCTACGTTCTAAAACTCAACCTAAATCTAAAACTCAACCTCGTTCTACGACTTAACCTTAACCTAAATCTTAACCTGAGAAATTACAATTTCGCCTTTACCTCTACCTGCTCGTAACCTTCAATAATATCGCCTACTTTAATATCGTCGAACTTGGTAATGTTAAGTCCGCACTCGTAGCCCGATACTACTTCTTTTACGTCGTCTTTAAAGCGCTTCAATGAGCCCAGTTCGCCGGTATGTACCACAATGCCATCGCGGATAACGCGCACCTTTGTGTTACGTGTTACTTTTCCGTTCAGCACCATACAGCCTGCCACTGTTCCCACTTTCGATACGTTGAATACGTTACGCACTTCTATGTTACAGGTAACCTTTTCAATTACCTCAGGGCTTAACATACCCTCCATAGCTGCACGTACTTCTTCAATAGCGTTATATATAATAGAGTAGAGGCGAATATCAATCTGTTCTACCTCGGCCAATTTGCGCGCACTTACCGAAGGCCTAACCTGGAAGCCCAATATAATGGCGTTCGATGCCGAAGCCAGCAATACGTCCGATTCGGTAATGGCACCTACACCTTTGTGTACAATGTTCACCTGTATCTTGCTGCTCGATAGTTTCAGTAATGAATCGCACAAAGCTTCAATAGATCCGTCAAAGTCACCTTTTACAATTACGTTCAGTTCTTTAAAGTCGCCAATAGCCAAACGCCTTCCGATCTCATCGAGCGTAATGTGTTTCTTGGTCTTCAATCCCTGTTCGCGTTGTAACTGCAAACGTTTGTTGGCAATCTCTCTCGCTTCCGATTCACTTTCTACAATATGGAACTGGTCGCCCGCTTGCGGAGCGCCATCTAAACCAAGTATAAGGGCCGGCATAGCAGGAGTAGCTGCTTCAATAGGCTGGCTGCGTTCGTTATGCATAGCTTTTACCTTTCCGCTAAAGCATCCGGCAACCATTACATCGCCCACTTTAAGTGTTCCGCCTTCCACCAAAATAGTGGTTACGTAACCCTTACCTTTATCTAATGCCGATTCAATAACAATACCGTTTGCACGTTTGTTAGGGTTGGCTTTCAGTTCAAGTATTTCTGCTTCCAGCAATACCTTTTCTAAAAGTTCAGGTATGCCTGTTCCTTTTTTAGCCGATATTTCCTGGCACTGGAATTTTCCACCCCAGTCTTCTACCAAAATATTCATAGCTGCAAGCGCTTCCTTAATTTTATTAGGGTTAGCGCCCGGCTTATCAATTTTGTTAATAGCAAATACCATTGGTACGCCAGCAGCCTGTGCGTGGTTGATAGCTTCAGTTGTCTGAGGCATAACACCGTCGTCGGCCGCTACCACAATAATGGCTACGTCAGTCGCCTGTGCACCACGGGCACGCATAGCGGTAAACGCTTCGTGGCCCGGTGTATCCAGGAAAGTTATTTTTTTGCCGTTCTCAAGCGTAACGTTGTATGCACCAATGTGCTGGGTTATACCACCCGCCTCACCGGCAATTACGTTGGTTTTACGAATATAATCGAGCAATGATGTTTTACCGTGATCGACGTGTCCCATTACAGTTACAATAGGTGAACGTGGTAACAGGTCCTCAACTTTATCTTCTTCTACCTTAATGGCCTCTTGTACGTCAATACTTACAAAGGCTACTTCAAAGCCGAACTCCTGTGCTACAATAGTTATGGTTTCAGCATCTAAGCGTTGGTTGATAGATACAAATAAACCCAAACTCATACAGGTAGAAATAATATCCTGTATAGGTATGTTCATCATCTTGGCCAGCTCATTAGCCGAAACGAATTCAGTAACCCTCAATGTCTTTTTATCTTGCTCCAGCTGTTCCGCTTCCTGGGCCATTTTTTCACTAACCATCTCACGCTTCTGACGACGATATTTCGCTGCCTTCGATTTGTTACCCTGTCCGCTAAGGCGTGCAAGGGTTTCTTTTATCTGTGCCTGAATTTCTTCATCGGTCAATGGTGCACGGGGTGTAGCGCCCGGCCTGTGTGGTCCGCCTGTTCTTTTTGGAGGGCCCGTTTGCGGTGTGGTAGATGGTTTTGCAACATCTTCACGGCTGTATTCTTTTTTAAATATCCTCTTCCTCTTTTTATTGGCATCTTTCGATGCTGCGCCTGTGTTTGATGATGCTACAGGTTTTTGAGGCAGGTCTATCTTTCCAATAATAGTAGGGCCACCCAGCTTACTATATTGGGTAGGTACAAAATCTTCTTTTGGCATTAGAGAAACAGGAGCAGCAGGCGCCACTGGCGGAACTTCTTTTTCTGCTACAGGTGGTTCTTCAGCCTTTACAGCTTCAACTTCGTCTTTCTTCTTGCCCTTTGCTTTTGGAGCTTCCTCTTCTTTAGGCTTTTCTTCTTCTTTCTTTTTACCACGGCCCTTAGGCTTGGTTTCAGGCAGTTCTATTTTACCAATAATGGCAGGCCCTTCAAGTTTTGTCTTCTCGCGTTCTTCAACTACCGGAGCTTCTGCCTTTTTAACAGGTGCAGGTTCTTCTACTTTCTTTTTAGCTACAGGTTTTACCTCTTCAACTACTGCAACAGGTGCAGGAGTAGGAGCAGCAGCAACCTTTTCGCTCTGCATTTGTTTTGCCTCTTCTTTTACCTTCTTGTCGCCCGCAAATTCTGTCAGAACAGTATTATACTGTTCATCGGTAATTTTGGAGTTGGGATTGGTCTCTACCGTATGTCCCTGAACTTTCAGGAAATCGGTAATGGTACCAATACCTACGCCGAGATCTTTCGCAACTTTACTTAATCTATGTTTGCCTTCTGCCATATTTATTTTATGGGGTTATCTACTTTGCTTATTCAAATTCCTTCTGCAATATACTACGCACTTCTTTTATCGTTTCCTCTTCCAGGTCGGTTCTCTTCACAAGTTCTTCGGCGCTAAGTTCCAATACGCTCTTCGCAGTATCGCAACCAATCGACTTGAGCTCGTCCAATATCCATCCTTCAATTTCATCTCCGAATTCATCCAGCGGAACGTCTTCTGTGTAGTTCTCTGCATCCCTGTACACATCAATTTCGTAGCCGGTTAATCTTGCAGCCAAACGAATGTTGTGTCCGCCTTTACCAATAGCCAGTGATACCTGGTCAGGTTTCAAGAACACATCGGCGTGTTTCTTGTCTTCGTCAATCTTTATAGATGTGATCTTGGCAGGGTTAAGCGCCCTGGTAATTAACAGTGTTGAGTTTGTTGTGTAGTTGATAACGTCAATGTTTTCGTTCTTCAACTCACGAACAATACCATGTATGCGCGATCCTTTTACACCTACGCAAGCTCCTACAGGGTCAATACGGTCATCGTACGATTCTACAGCAACCTTGGCTCTTTCGCCCGGTTCACGTACAATTTTCTTAATAGTAATAAGCCCATCGAATATTTCTGGTACTTCCATTTCGAACAAGCGCTCGAGGAATGATGGAGAGGTACGCGATAATACGATCATTGGTGTGGTTCCGTTCATTTCTACCTTTAATACAACGGCGCGTATGCTGTCGCCTTTCTTAAAGAAGTCAGAAGGAATCTGTTCGGTCCTTGGCATGATGAGCTCGTTGCCTTCATCATCCATAATAAGTATCTCTTTCTTCCAGATCTGGTAAACTTCACCGCTAACGATGTCACCTTCCTTCTCTTTGTATTTCTTAAACAACGATTCTTTTTCTAATTGAGAGATACGTGAACTAAGGTTTTGCCTGACAGCCAAAATAGACCTGCGGCTAAAGTCGTTGAAGGTTACTGGCTCCGATACATCTTCACCTACTTCAAAGTCAGGCTCTATCTTAATAGCATCACTGTATGCTATTTGTGTGTTCGGATTTTCTACAGTTCCGTCTTCCACAATGGTACGGTTGCGGTAAATTTCCACGTCGCCCTTATCAGGGTTTACAATAATATCGAAGTTCTCGTCCGTTTCGTAACGTTTACGCAACATGGCCTTAAATACATCTTCAATCACATTCATAAGGGTTGCCTTATCAATGCTCTTCAGTTCTTTAAACTCAGAAAATGATTCAATGATGTTCATGTGCGTTGCTTCTTTCAGCTTCGCTTCTTTCAGTTTTGCTTCGGTTGCGGCCTTTGTCATTGTTTTATGGTTTTATTAAAAGATATAGAAAGTTGTGTCGATTTTATGTTTTGTAAATTAAAGGTATGTGTAAGTGTTTCGTTCTTTTTAGGTTCTTCAATAGTTATGTTTCCATCGGCAAAGCCAATCAGCTTGCCTACGTAACGTTTGCCATCGACTGTAAGTACGGTTACATTTCTGTTCGTGTACTTTGCATATTGCTCATCTACTTTAAAAGGCTGGTCCATACCCGGAGATGATACGGTAATTTCATAATCGCCTGCCGTTGCAATTTTTTCAACTAAAGCGCGGTGCAGGGCGCTGCATTCGTCAATGGTAATGCCTTTAACATTGTCAGCGAATATCATTATGCGCTCACCCGGCATAGCCTTAACATCAACCAGGAAAAAGCCTGAACTTTCCTGTTCTTTAAAAAATGCCTTTATGTCTTCAAAAATATCCATCTCAGTTTGTACCAATAAAAAAGGAGGTCATTTTTTCCTCCTCCTTGTAGCTTCATTCCGTAAAATCTGTGCAAAGATATATAAAAATTCTTTGTTCATAAGTATTTTTCACATTTTACCCCTAAATAATTGGAAATATTGAACAGGAATTCTATATTTGTTGGGTTAATAAGCTTGTATTTATTCAATTTATAGCATAAAGTGCCAATGAAGAAGGTTTTTGCGTTATTTATAGGGTTGGTTTTATATACCTCCACAGCATTTTCACAAAAATCTCTTGAACTAGGCGGCTTCCTAGGTTGTTCCTTCTATCTGGGAGAATTGAATCCGGATGGTTTTTTTAATGAATTTACACGCGTAGCAGCAGGTGCTGTTGTTCGTTATAATATTAATAACCGTCTTTCGGCAAGGGCCAACCTCTTCTTTGGCCAGGTTACTGCCGATGATTCCCAATCTGCTTCTTCATCACAAAGAGAAAGGAATCTTAACTTTAAATCACCTATAGATGAGTTATCGGTTCAGGCTGAATTCAATTTCCTTGAATATGATATGACCGACCCGAAGCATCAGTTCAGCCCTTATATTTTTGCAGGTGTTGGGGTGTTCGAAATGAATCCTCAGGGCATGACCGGTAATAACCAATGGGTGGCTTTGCAGCCTTTGGGCACTGAAGGCCAGGGTACTTCGGCTAATCATAATAAGCCATACAGCTTAACCCAACCTTGTATACCTTTCGGATTGGGAATAAAAGCTAATTTTTCAAAAACTGTATGCATCAGTATTGAATGGGGCATGCGTAAATTATTTACCGGCTACCTTGATGATGTAAGTGGTACCTATGTTAACCCTGCAGTTCTATTGGCTAACAGGGGTGTTAATGGCCCACTTGCGGTTGAAATGGCTGACAGAAGCCTGACTACCGATAAGACTGCTGATGTTGGTGAACAACGTGGTAACGGTAAAGATGACTGGTATTCTTTTGCAGGTATTGTACTTTCTATCAGAATACGCACACACAGCAAACCTTGTTCCAGCTACTTTTAATAGCCGGTTTCTTATACTTTATTAGCTTAAGGTAGTATTGTATCTATCTAATTATCTGTATGATAGATAGCGAATAGCCTTATTTATTGTTATATTTTGAGCTGCACTTAAAAAACAAGCCGCCTTTTTTATTAAATTGCAGTCAGATACTTGTTCTTATTGGGCGAATGAAAAAAATTACTCACGTTATTTTTTTGTGTTTTCTTTTTTCACTACTATCTGGTGGTGTTTCTGCGCAAACTTATGTCGACCAGATCAAAACGAAAAAAGATAAGCGCTATTTTGTGAGTTTTGGTTATGGCGTTGGATCTGCTCATTGGTATTCGCATTTTTACGATGCCCCGCTTTATAACCTCGATGGTAGTGTACTTAGGTATGGCGATTTGAAGATGCAGGCTACTAATCCGCTTTATTGTTACGATTTTAATGTGTGTGCCCCGGTAGGAAAAATAAGGCTGGGTGCCGGTGTCCGATTTGAGAAGTTTTCAATGGATAAACTTTCTATAATTTCTGTAGATAGTTCCGGCCGAAGCAATATACCCGATAGCTATCTTCTTTTTACTGAGAACTTCTGGTTCAACGAAATATATGCTATGATGCAAGTGCCTTTTAAGTTTTGTGCCGGGAAACCATATTCGCTGGACTATTCTATGAATGCCGGTTTTTATGGATACGATGGCGTAAAGCACCTCAATTTTTTTGGTGACGATCAGATTGCGCGGACGTATCATGTAAGTGCCGGTTTTATTCTCGATTACGAAGTATTGGATTATATCAGGATATTTATTCACCCCGAAATGGAATACAAATACTTTCATAATAACCAGAATGAAAGCCCCAGTGTTATTGTACATAATATATTTGCAGGAATTTTCTCATTCGGAATAAGGTTCGATGTATCAAAGTTCTGATGAGCCTGAGGTAAAAGCTATTATGTATCCTGCAGAAAGATCGATTGCGGAAATATTATCGAAAAGAGAAAGCAAAGGTGCTTTACGAAAGTTGTATGTAACCGATAAGGGTATCGACTTTTGTTCGAACGATTACCTGGGTTTTGCACGCTCTCCTCTTCTTTCATCTATGATAGATGAGGCTATGAGTAAATTAAAGGTAACTAATGGCTCTGGCGGTTCAAGGCTTTTAGCAGGTAATTCAAAATACGCCGAAGAACTCGAAGATTTTCTTGCCGTTAAACATGCGGCACCAGCCGCTTTAGTTTTTAATTCGGGGTACGATGCCAATGTGGGACTGTTTTCTTCTGTTCCCTCTACTGGCGATACAATTATTTACGATGAACTGATACATGCATCTATACATGATGGTATTAGGCTATCGCGCGCCACCAGTTTCCCTTTCAGGCACAACGATGTTGCGCACCTGGAAGAAAGGTTGCAAAAAGCAAAGGGTAATGTTTTTGTGGTGGTAGAATCTATCTATTCAATGGATGGCGATGCCGCACCACTGGAAAATATTGTTGAACTGTGTGAAAAGTTCATTGCACACTGTATAGTTGATGAGGCCCATGCAACTGGTGTTTTTGGTTTGGGCAAAGTACAGGAACTTGGCTTGCAGGATAAAGTTTATGCCCGTGTATATACCTTTGGTAAAGCTATGGGTTGCCATGGCGCTGTGGTATTGGGGAGCGCACTGTTAAAACAATACCTTGTAAACTATGCCCGTTCGTTCATCTATACTACTTCGTTACCATTGCACAGTTTAGTAAGTATTGAATGCGCTTATAAATTATTAGAGAAGAGTTCGGAAGATGTAAAGAAGCTGCATGCCAATATCAAATACTTTAAAAGTATGACCTTTTTTCAGAGTAAAATAAAAAGCGACAATAAATGGATAGATAGCCAGAGTGCAATACAAAGCCTGGTAGTATCCGGTAATGAGAAAGTAAAAAAACTTGCGCTGGCAATTCAGGAACGCAATATGGATGTGAGGCCCATTATGAGCCCCACTGTGTCGAAAGGTAAAGAGCGTATAAGGGTTTGCCTGCATGCCTACAATACTATTGATGAGATAGATGTATTATTGAACGTGCTGGGTAAAAGATCTGACAAATGAAAAGGATATTTGTTACCGGCATAGGTACTGATGTGGGCAAAACTATTGTTTCGGCAGTTATTACTGAAGCTTTACAGGCCGATTACTGGAAGCCGGTTCAGGCAGGATATGCTAATGGGACAGATACAGAATTGGTGAAAAGCCTTGTGGCCAATAAAAAAACTGTCATTCACCCCGAAGCATATAGGTTAAAAATGCCAGCCTCACCTCATGCGGCAGCAGCAGCTGAAGGGATTGAAATAAGAATGAAGGATATTATAATTCCGAATACTTCAAATGATCTTGTTATTGAAGGTGCTGGTGGCTTAATGGTTCCATTGAATGAAAAAGAACTGGTTATTGATCTGATAGAACATGTAAAGGCTTCTGTAATAGTTGTTATGCGCCACTACCTGGGCAGTATAAATCATTCTCTCTTAACCCTACAGGTACTGAAACAAAGTAAGATACCTGTGTTTGGGCTTGTTGTCAGCGGTTCACCAAACGAGCAGTCTGAAAAGGCAATTCTATCTTTTTCTGACTATAAGATTATAGGTAGAATAGGGGAGGAGAAGGAATTCACTCCGGCCATTATTTCAGGCTATGCCAAAAAATTTCAGATGAGCAAAGCGCTGGTTTAAAGCATCAGCCACAGATTCGCAGATTAATTTTTACATGGTTGAATTTTAAAAACCTTTCAAGGACACAGATTATAATTAGTGCCCTTTTTAGGATATTATAAAGGTAATCTGTGAATCTGTGGCAATCTTTGTATAAATAATAATACATTTGCGGCGGGTAAGCCTTATACGGCCAGCTCCTGCATAACTCCCCCAGATTCGGAAGGAAGCAAGGGCATTGCGGTTGAGCGGTGCGATGTAAGTAGCTTACCCTTTTTTCTTTCCTAAAGTTGTTAATTCAGCTTCACTACTTCAATATCGAATAATAAAGGTGTGTTAGCAGGAATCAATCCTCCGGCACCACGTTGACCATAGGCTAGCCATGATGGTATTAGCACGGTTACCTTTTCACCTTCGTGCATATTGCCAATAATTTTTATCCAGCCTTGTATAAGCGGAACATCGGGGCTGTATTCAAAACTAAAGGTTCCAGGTCCTCCATGATCAGCCGATTGGTCAAATACCCTGCCATCTAGGAACATGCCTTTATAGCGGACTTCTACATTGTCTCCGTCGATAACCGCTTTACCGGTACCGGGAGTCTTCTTTAATATGTACAGGCTGTCCTCAACATGAGTTGCGCCTTTGCCATGTTCAGCAATATATTTTGCTATGGCTGCTTGTTCAGGTGTTTCTGTTGGTGTCATGTTATACTATTTTGTCCCCTAACGCAGGGTGAATATTTACTTTTTCGCAGGAACTACTTTTATAACTTCCATATCGAATACCAATGGAGAGTATGCCGGGATCAATGGACCCATTGCATGTGCTCCATAAGCAATTGATGAAGGACAAAGTATGGTTACCTTATCGCCTTCGTGCATCATACCTATCGCTTCAACCCAGCCATGTATCAGGCGCATAGAAGGATCATAAATGGTAGCCAGTGTTGGCCTGCCGCCCACCATTACAAAAGGAGCTCCCGGGTGATCGGCCGACTGGTCGAATACTTTGCCATTAAGCAATTTGCCTACATAGGTTATAAATACTGAATCTCCTACCTGTATCAATGTAGTTGATGTACCGCTTTGCTTAAGAACAAAAAGGCTGTCAGCAGTTGGGGTAACATGGTAGTTGCTATCCTTCAGATATTTTGCAATAGACGCTTGTTCTTGTCCTTTTACTGCATCCATGGCCTTTTGCTGCTCATCTTTCGCTTCTTGCTCGGTTTGTGTTTTTACAAGTTTAATTTTAAAAACCAGGTACTTATACCCTTTCATTTGTGGAGGCACTCCGCCACGCATATGGAAAGACTTATTAAACAACGAGTCGGTATTTATCTTGAATGCTGCACTGTCTCCTACAGCCATAAGGGTAATGCCCTGTTCAAGACAACCGTTGAATGATTTTTGAACCTGTAATTTTACATTGCCTTGCGCATCGCCACCTTTAAGGTGCGAATCGAAAATAAGTGAATCGCCTTCTGTTGCATAGATCAAAGAGATAGTTGCAATATCTCCCATTACAGCCATTTTACCTTTTTTATCGTGTTTATAAAAGTGGTATTCAATGCCTGTGGCAGGGTCCTTCGTGAAAACAAGTTTGGCAGGTGTCTTTGCTGTTGTTTTAGCCGGTGTTTTACTTGCCGGTTTAGCTTGTGCCAACGAAAAATTTGTAATTGCCATACAACCAAGTAAAGCAAGAACAGGGCTCAGTTTTTTGATCATGTAAGAGTAAATTAGGGGAAAGAAAAAACCCGGCTGTTTGCAGCCGGGTTTTGTAAATTATTTTTTAGGAGATATAACTTTCAATATTTCCAGGTCGAAAACAAGTGGAGTATATGGTTGTATGGTCCTTGAACCTTGTTGTCCGTATGCAAGTGAAGAAGGTAAAAGTATTCTTGCTGTTTCACCTTCGTGCATCATACCAAGGGCTTCAACCCATCCGTGTATAAGGCCGGTCATGTTCGAATTGTAGGTTACAGGAATAAAATCGTGGCCCGGGCCATTATCAGATTTTTCAATAACACTGCCATCAAGTAACATAAGTGTGTACTTTACATGTAAGGTATCACCATCTTTTACTGCTTTGCCTGATTTACCACCGGTCATTAAAAAGAATAAACTGTCTGCAGTTGGTTTAGCAGTATACTTATTGTCGGCAAGGTATTTTGCAATATCAGCTGGTTCCTTAGCCTTACGTGCCTGTGCTTCCTGCATGCGATTCATCATAATTTGCTGGCGCTCGTCGTTAGCTTGTTTTTCAGTTTGGAAACTTACCAGTTTAATATCAAATGTTATAAAGCTACCCGAACGAACAAAAGGAGGCAGTTTATGCATTCTGAAAGTTGTGAGGTATAATGAATCTGCATTAACTTTAAATTCAGCGCTATCGCCTACACTCAACATTGCGATACCTTGTTCAAGGCAGCCGTTAAACGATTTTTTGAGCGGTATCCTGAATGTTCCAAGTGAATCGCCGCCTTGCTTAACTGAATTATAAATAATAGAATCTTTTTCGGTTTTACCAATCATGGTTACACGCGCCACGCCACCTAATTCAGCTTTGGTTGCGCTATTGGTTTGCTTAAAATAGCGGTATTGTATACCGGTTGTTTTGTCGGTATCGAAACCACCGTTAGAACCGCCTTTACAGCCTGCTAATAATGCAGCAGCAGAAAAGGCACAGATACCTAATTTGAACATGTTGTATTTCATATGAATGATAAGAGTTATTTTCCCGGGTCGTTTACTTTCAACATTGTTACCTCATAAATTACTGAAGTATAAGGTGGAACAATTCCCGTGGAGGACCCGTTCTCTCCAAAGGCGAGTTGCGAAGGTATAATAATTTTCGCTTTCTCGCCTTCGTGCATCTTTTTTATGCCTATTTCAAGCCCTGTTATTACCTGCGCCGTATCCCCCAGGCGGAACTGTAAAGGTGCCTTAACTGAAACAGAATCAAACACATGGCCATTCAGAAAATAGCCTTTATAGGCTATGGTAACCGTGCTTTTATTCTGCACTTCATTCCCACTTCCTTTAGTAGTAGAGATGTAGTAAATATTGTCCTGTTTTGCCTCGGCAGGTATATTGTTTATAGTAACGTAATGGAGCAGGTTCAGTTGTTCATCCATATCCATATCTTTCCGGAATTCACGTATCTTCTTTTGTTTTTCTGCATATTGATCCGGGTTCATAATACTTAGGATCCGGGTACTTACTTTCATCATATCGCCTTTATGCAGAAAGTGAGGAAGATTCAAATGCAATATGTTCCTAAACACATCGTAAGCAGGAACTATAAAATTAATACTATCGCCTTCGTTACCGCCGAGCAATATTTTTTGATAACTGCCACCCGATCTAAGGGTGTCGTAAGGGATATAAACTGCAAAAGGGAACCCGTTATCACGAGAATCCCAGAATAAAGAGTCATTCATTTTCGAATAACTGATCATCACTTCCATAACATCGCCTTTATGAGGCTCTTTATGGCTATTACCCAGGTCGGTATATTTATAGTAATCTTTTTCGTTCCTGGTCGAGTATCCTTTGTACTTCGAATCGGTATGATGTATACAGGCCAGAACAAAAATTAAAGGAATAAGAAAAAGATACCGTTTCATCAAAAAAGGTTGTGTAGGTAATTGCACACAAAACTATTTAACACAATTGAATAAATGAATGAACATTTATTAACATCTTATCAGTCATTGCATCTTTAGTAGTAACTTTGTATGTCTTAAAAAATGAGGCAATATTAGCTAATGGAAAAGGATTTTCTTTCGCATTTAAATTCGGAACAACGCGGTGCTGTAGAGGCTACTGAGGGGCCGGTTATGATAATTGCAGGTGCAGGTTCGGGTAAAACAAGAGTACTTACTTACCGTATTGCCCACCTGTTGAATAAAGGTGTTGACCCTTACCGTATATTGTCGCTTACCTTTACCAATAAGGCAGCGCGCGAAATGAAAGAACGTATTGCTCATTTAATTGGCGATAACGCCCGCGACTTGTGGATGGGTACTTTTCACTCCGTATTCGCACGCTTGCTCAGGCGAGAAGCAACTAAGATAGGTTACCCTGCCAACTTTACTATTTATGATTCAGACGATTCAAAAACATTGCTCAAGAACATTGTAAAAGAATTGAGTCTGAATGACACTGCTTATAAGGCATCAGGTTTATTGGGGCGTATATCTACACTTAAAACCATGCTTCTTTCACCTAAAGAATATTTAGCTGACATTACATATCAAAACGAAGACCGTGCTGCAAGGCGCGAACACTTCGGACAGATATTTGAAACCTATAACAAGCGCTTGTATAAAGCAGGCGCCATGGATTTTGATGATCTGCTTTATCATACCAATATGCTGTTGCGTGACCACCCTGAAGTATTGCTTAAGTACCAGGATATGTTCCGTTATATATTGGTAGATGAGTACCAGGATACTAACTTCTCGCAGTACATGATATTGCGTCAGCTTGCAGCACGCCACCTGAATATATGTGTGGTGGGCGATGATGCGCAAAGTATTTATGCTTTCCGCGGTGCCAATATCCAGAATATTCTCAACTTTCAGAAACATTACCCCGATACACAGGTATTTAAACTCGAGCAGAATTACCGCTCTACCCAAAATATTGTGAATGCTGCCAACCAGGTAATATCTAAGAACCGCGACCAGTTACAGAAAACGGTTTGGACATCGAATGAAGAGGGTGATAAAATAAGAATTACGCGTGCATTTACCGATTCGGAAGAAGGAAGACAGATAGCACAATCTATTTTTGATACACGAATTTCAAAGCAGGCTGCTAACCGCGAGTTTGCAATTCTATATCGCACAAACGCTCAAAGCCGTCCGCTTGAAGAAGCTTTGCGTAAGCTGAATATTCCATATCGTATTTATGGTGGACTTTCTTTTTACCAGCGTAAAGAAATTAAGGACCTGATGGCTTATTTCCGCCTCACCATCAACCATCACGATGAAGAAGCGTTGCGCAGAGTTATTAATTACCCTGTGCGGGGAATTGGCGATACTACATTCGATAGAATGATTGTGGCTGCTACTGATAATGATGTGAGTATTTGGACCGTGATGGAAAACATTGGCGATTTTAACTTGCCATTACAGACACGTGCCATTGAAAAAATAAAAGAATTCGTATTACTGATACAAAGTTTCAGCGGCCTGTTACCTGATTACACTGCTTTCAAACTTGCCGACTACATTGCATCGAACACGGGCATAATGAAAGAGCTTTACCAGGATCGGACCCCTGAGGGTGTTAACCGTATGGAGAACATACAGGAGTTGCTGAATGGTTTGAAAGACTTTACCGAGAAAGCTGACCAGGAAGGTCCAATACCAACCCTCGATCAGTTTATGCAGGACATTGCTCTGCTCACCAACGAAGATATTAATGAAGAAGAGGAGCACGATTCGAACAAGGTGTTGCTAATGACCATACATGCTGCCAAAGGTCTTGAGTTTAATTATGTATACATAGGCGGATTGGAAGAGAACCTGTTCCCTTCGCAAATGGCCATTACATCACGTGAAGAGTTGGAAGAAGAAAGAAGGTTGTTTTATGTGGCTATTACCCGTGCCAAAAAACAAGCGAACCTATCTTATTCTATGAGCCGTTACAGGTATGGCAATTCGCTAAGCTGCGAACCTAGCCGCTTTTTAGAAGAAATCCCTGCCGAGTTTGTAGAGATGACTTTCTCTCAATCGCATAGTGATAATGATTCGTATTCACCGTCATTTCCCAGAACACCAAAAGTGTTTAATGTAACTCCACCGGCAATGAAGCCGGTTCCAACGTACAATAAAAAACTGGTTAGCATTAATAAAGTATCATCGGGTGTTCCTTCTGATAACAGCCACCTTAGCGATCTGAAGAGTGGCGCTAAAGTTGAGCACGACCGCTTTGGCCTGGGTGAAGTAGTGACCGTGGAAGGGCATTATCCGAACAGTAAAGCGATTGTAATGTTCGAGAACGGTGAGAAGAAACAGTTGCTTCTGCGTTTTGCCAAGCTTAAGATATTGAGCTAAATAAGCCTCGGCTTTATTCATTCATTTTTGTAGATTTGCTAATATAAATTTAGCGGATGAAGAAAAGCGTACTTGCTATTGCAATCCTGATTCTTACGGCAGTAATTATTAATTCCTGTTCATCTTACAAACGCAAATATTCTGAAGTAGTTATCTGGCAGCTTGCCGACCCGGGAATGCTCAACCCTTACCTGGCGCATGACAATATTTCACCCGATATTAACAATAATCTTTTCCAGGCGCTTCTGAATTTTGATTTCAGAACGCTGAAGCTGGTCCCGGTATTAGCTGATAGCATGCCTGTTGTAAAGACTGATTCAGCAGGGCGAATGCTTATTACTTATGAATTAAGAAAGGAAGCAAAATGGGATAATGGCACTCCTGTAACTGCAAAAGATGTGGAGTTTACGCTGAAGGTTATTAAGAACCCTTTGGTGAATGATGAGGCATACAAAACATATTTCGACCTGGTGAGCGATATAATATTGTATAACGATAACCCGCGGAAGTTTACCATTGTGTACAATGAAAAATATGCCCTTGCTGTTATTGCAACCGGTACCGATGTATTTGTGTTACCTGAATATGCATACGATTCGAACAAGTACATGCAAAGCTTTACGGTGAAGCAAATGCATAACGATACCAGCTTGGCTCATGACCCTAAGATGGCTGCGTTTGCAAAAGAATACAACTCCGAGAAATTCTCCCGCAACCCAAAATATATCTCCGGCAGTGGTGCCTATCATTTTGTGGAGTGGACCACCGGCCAGCGTGTGGTATTAGAGAAGAAAACTAACTGGTGGGGCGAATCATTGAATGGTACTAATTGTTTCTTTGAGGCATACCCGTCAAAACTCATTTATCAGACCATTAATGATATGACGACTGCCCTTGTTTCACTTAAAGCAGGAAACCTGGATGCGCTGAACTTTATTAAGCCCGCAGATTTTTCGGAATTGCCCAAGTCAGAAAAATTTATGGCAAATTTCAATACCTACCAACCATTGCGATTAGCATACACTTACCTGGGTATTAATATGGCCAGCCCGAAATTTACTGATGTGCGTACACGCAAGGCAATGGCCTATTTGGTGAATGTGACACGGATAATAAAAGATGTGTACTATGGGTATGCCAAACAAGTCACCGGAGCAATTTCTCCTATGGACTCTATGAATTATAACTATGCGATAAAGCCATACGAGTTTAATATTGATAGTGCTAAAGCATTACTGGCTGCTGCAGGCTGGAAAGACAGTGATGGCGATGGAATACTGGATAAAGTAATTGACGGAAAGGAAACTGATTTCACAATTGACTTTTATGTTCCTTCAGGCAGTGAGCAGCGCAAGACCGTCGGGCTGATGTTTAAAGAAGAAGCACGTAAGGTGGGCATAATGGTAGAAATAAAGCAACAGGAGAACAATGTTTTTTTAGAGAGCCTTGCAACACACAATTTTGAAATGTATATGGGCGGCTGGGTAATTCAACCGGGCCCGCAAGATTATAAACAGATATTCTATACTACCTCGGCACTTAACAAAGGCTCAAACTTCACCAACTTTGGCAATGCACAATCTGATGCACTGATAGATTCTATCCGAACAGAGCTTGACCCGGTTAAGCAATCGGGCATGCTGAAACGTTTGCAGGTAATAATGCATGACCAATGCGGTTACATATTTATGTTTGCACAAGAATCACTTGTTGCTATCAGCAAAAAATATTCCAATGTTTATTCCTCGCCTATTAGTCCATATTATTGGGAGGCCGGGTTTAAAGCAAGCTCAGATAAATAATGTGTAACGCCTCTTCAGCATGCTGAAGTATATAGTTAAACGGATATTTATTTTTATCCCCACGCTGATAGCCATTTCGCTCATCACGTTTGCTATTGGTGTCAATGCACCCGGTGATCCTGTTGAAACTATACTCAATAAACAGCAGGGAGAAGCCTCTTCATCAAAAGGCCTCGTAGATGAATCTGCCTATATCTCACTTCGTCATAAACTCGGACTCGATCTTCCCTTATTTTATTTTAGTATTACAAACTCCACTGCAAGCGATACTCTATACCGCATTGCTAAAACAGATGAGCGGGAAAATTTAAAACATCTTGCTTTTATTTATGGCAACTGGCCCGATGTTGTGCACTATTACTCTGCTGTTAAACAATTTGAATTTGCATTGAATACGGTAAAAACTGATAGTTCAAATGCAGAGGACATTACTACTGCTAAAGCAGCAACAAATGCTTTATATACCAATTACGATAAAGAAAAAATAGATCTGTTGTTAAATAAATTGAGTGGCTTTGTTTCCAAAAGTGGACAAGCCCTTTCGTCTAACCTAAGTGCTTTAAGATCTGCTGAGAAAAGTATAATAGATAACCAATCATCTTTCCGGAAATATATTCCTGTATTGCATTGGTACGGCTTCAGAAATCAATATCACCATTGGCTGGTTAGTTTTCTGCGAGGCGATTTCGGTTTATCATACCAGGATATGCGTCCTGTAGGTCCTATTATATGGGATGCTATGAAATGGACATTGGGCATAAGTTTCATCTCTATACTACTTGCTTATTTTATCGCCATACCTATTGGTGTAAAAGCAGCAGTGAACAAAGGAAGCAAAGGTGAGCGGTTAACCACATCGGGTTTATTTATGCTCTATTCACTGCCAAATTTTTGGATTGCCACATTGCTCATTATCTTCTTTTGCGGCGGCGATTGGTTCTCCTGGTTCCCTGCGCCGGGTGCTGCACCCATCCCTTCTGATGCCCCGTTCATGTACCATCTTACCCAAGGCTTATACAGGCTTATTCTGCCGCTTATTTGCTGGACATATACTTCTCTTGCTTTCATATCGCGCCAAATGCGTGGTGGTATGCTAAACGTAATCGGGCAAGATTATATACGCACGGCTAAGGCAAAAGGCCTTTCAGAAAATGTAGTAATATGGAAACATGCTTTGCGAAATTCACTACTTCCAATAATTACTCTGTTTGCTAATGTTTTTCCACTCCTCTTATCGGGTTCTGTGGTCATCGAGCAAATATTCTCTATTCCTGGTATGGGGCAGATCAGTTATAATGCTTTGCTGGCAAATGATTACCCTGTAGTATTTGCCAATACCATGTTTGCTGCCTTGCTCACCTTATTCGGAACATTGGTTGCAGATGTATTGTATGCAATTGCCGACCCAAGAATATCTTATACAAAAGCTACCGCCTGAAGATGAAGCGCCTGCTATCGAACATAGTGAACCCCGGGAAGCTAGCTGATGAAGCTATGATGCAGGTTGCTGAGGCAGGCGCTTCGCAGAGCTATTGGATGATGGTAAAAAAGCAGTTTCGTAAAAACAAACTGGCTGTTTACTGTCTCCGTTTCGTTTATTTCCTGGTGGCTTTAGCAACTCTGGCTGATTTCCTTGCAAATGAAAAGCCGTTGGCGTGTAGTTATAATAATCATGTCTATTTTCCGGTGTTCAGATCATATACGGTTTCAATGGGTATAAATGAATGGCCAACAGAATTGCAAAACGTGGAATGGAAGAAACTGAATTACGATTGGTCGGTATTTGCTCCTATACCTTACTTGCCTCAAAATATTGATGAGGCTAACGTGCATTCAGTAAGTCCCTTTGGTAAGCAAGAAGTAAAGTCCACTCGATGGCGGCACTGGTTAGGTACTGATGAACTGGGTCACGATATTTTTGCTGCCATGATTTATGGTACCCGCATTGCTTTATTGGTGGGTATTGTATCTATGAGTATCGCTACATTGATTGGTTTGATATTGGGTTCACTGGCTGGTTATTTTGGTGATGAGCGACTTAAGATATCGCGCATCGGAATGATATTTAATGTGATGTTTTTTGTGCTTGCTGTTTTTTATGCGTTTGGTTTACGCTCTTATGCACTGGGCGATGCGCTTGCATATTCCTTCCTCTCATTTTTCGCACAACTGGTATTTAGTATAATTATTTTTCTGGCGATAATGATAGTGGGAAATATCCTTGCTATACCATTCAATCGTATACCTGGTCTTGGGAAGAAAATAAATATTCCGGTAGATATTATTGTTTCACGCTTTATTGAGATCATGATATCTATCCCGACATTATTCCTCATAATTGCAATTGTCGCTATAGCTAAGCCTTCGTTGATGTTAGTCATGGTAGTTATTGGCGCCACAACATGGACAGGCATTGCACGTTTTGCCCGCGCAGAATTATTACGGATAAGAAGTCTTGAATATATTGAAGCTGCTCATGCCCTTGGTTATTCTGAAATGCGGACCATCTTCCGCCATGCATTGCCTAATGCATTATCACCGGTATTAATTGCTGTTGCTTTTGGAATTGCAAGCGCTATTCTTACTGAAGCTACTTTATCATTCCTGGGAATTGGTGTTCCTGCCGATACACTTACATGGGGTGCTTTACTTTCTGAAGCAAGGTCGAAACCAACAGCATGGTGGCTGGCAATCTTTCCTGGCATAGCCATATTTATTACCGTTACAGTATACAACCTTTTGGGCGAAGGGCTTACCGATGCTATGGACCCGCGGTTGAGAAAGTAATCATCTGTTTAGCTAAGTTTGCATCAACATATTATGGGAGACACGATACTTTTAATAGAAGACGAGAAGAACCTGTTATCGGTTATAAAGCTTAACCTCGAAATGGAAGGTTATGCTGTGACTGCATTTGATAATGGCGAAACAGCCTGGCAGAAATTTCGCGGATCGCAATATTCACTTATTGTTTTAGATGTGATGTTACCCGGTATGGATGGTTTTGAATTGTGCGCCAACATACGTAAGGTAGATAAACATGTGCCTATTTTGTTTCTTACAGCCCGCGGCGATGCTGAGGACAGGATAAAAGGCTTGAAGCTAGGTGCAGATGATTATCTGCCTAAACCTTTTCATTTAGAAGAATTATTATTACGCGTAAAGGGATTACTTAAGCGGACTTCTTCTTCTGTGCCTTCACAAGGGAGTGAAGTGTTTTCTTTCGCTGGTAACAAAATAGATTTCCTGAGCTATGAAATAATTACTACTGATGGAATAAAACACCAGATAAGTAAAAGAGAAATAGAATTGCTCAAGTTACTTATAGATCACAAAAATGAAGTTGTGCCGCGTGATACTATACTTGAAAAAGTGTGGGGCTATGAAACCGTGCCATCTACACGTACAGTGGATAATTACATTGTAAGCTTTCGTAAATATTTTGAAGACGATCCCAAGAACCCTAGGCACTTTCACTCTATAAGAGGAGTAGGGTATAAGTTCACGGAATAACTACGCCAGCAATTTGCGTTAGCCCCAAACCCCTAAAGGGGCTTTGAACGGGTTGTGCAATTTAAAGCCCCTTTAGGGGTTTGGGGCATGTGAAATCAAGTAAGACTTATTTCTACACCACCTTACGCGCTATCATCAGCCCATCACGTATAGGTACCAATATGTTTTCAACACGTGCATCATTCATAACCTTATCGTTATATTCCATAATGCTTTTGGTATCCACATCAGGTTTTGCAGCTTTCTCAACTACTTTACCACTCCATAAAACGTTATCGGCAATTATATAACCACCTTTGCGCACCTTATCAAAAACAATATCGTAGTAGTTCGAGTAGTTCTTTTTATCTGCATCAATAAATACCATGTCAAAAACCTGGTTCATGGTTGGTATTATTTGCAATGCATTGCCGGTATATGTTTTTATCTTTTTATCATTGCCCGATTCTTTTACATATTTCTGAACCATTCCCAATAATTCCTCGTTAATGTCGATGGTATGTATCGTTGCACCTTCTTTCAACCCTTCTGCAATGCTGATGGCTGAATAGCCCGTGAACGTACCTATTTCAAGTACTTCCTTAGGTTGGATCATATTGGTAAGCATTTTTAAGAACCGCCCCTGTAAATGACCAGATAACATTTGTGGCATCAATACATGCGCATGAGTTTCACGGTTTAAGTCTTTTAATACCTGCGGTTCAGGCTTGGTATGGTTTTCAATATAGGTTTCGAGTTCTTTAGGTAAAAATTCCATAAAATATTCAGATTAGAGGTGCTATTTTATTTGCTTGCATTTGCCATTTGCGCCCTAAATGCATGTAAGGTCGTTGGGTCGAAGTAATTATCAATGCTTGCTAATTCTCCATTTTTAACTGTATATAATCCGGCAGTATCAATTACACCAACCGAAGGAATATCGGTAACAAAATCATAAAACACAGCAATGGTGTCACCTTGAATAAATCTTTTTCTCACTACAATATCTGTTATTCTGCTTAATAAACCTGATGCACTTGCCAGGAAATCTTTAGCATTATTGAATTGTTGCTTTCCGGGGCCTTTGTAGCAAAAGTTTGCGGCAAATTTTACGTTCGAGAAATTCTTTTTCCTCCAGGCATCATAATATTGTTCTACTACTTGCCATTTTGCTTCTTCATCTGGAGTTAATGTAGTTGTGTTCATGGTTTTTTATTTGCTGGGTTTATAGCCTGATCTTTGCAATATTTTGTCAGCATTCGTTTCTGCCATCAACTGGGCAATGGTCACTTTACTATTCTTCTTCATGTAGTTTCGCACAATTTGCCAGCCGAACCAATGGCCAACACGTGAAGGGGAAAAATCGTGGTTAAAGGCGGCAGTAAAGGGCCCATCGTCAGTAAACTTTATAATATCGGTTTGGTCGGTGCTGTATATCATTCGCTTTTCAATCAGGTATGCCCACATGTTAAATTCATTCTCTTTGCACCATGCCAATTGTTTGCCCGTGTACCACATTTTAGTGGTGTCTCCAATATCGGGCAGTAATGCATCTTCCAGGTATCTTATTTTACCTTCATGCACTATAGCTGCTAACATATCGTTTTTGTCTTCATTAGGTTTAAAGCTGCTTTCAAGCCAGCCATAAATTGCATCGCAGAGCATATAATCTTTACTCATGTGCCTTACTTTGAATTCAGGGAAACGCAGCATAATGTAGTAAGGTGAATTCTTTCCTAAATACATATCTAATGAAATAGCGAGAGTACTGTCTTTATACGCAAGTGCATAATTAAAGCCACTGATGGCGGTAACTATACGTGGTAATGACCTGGTTGGGAAATAATATTTAAAGTGTTTGAAGGCATCGGTAAGTCCTGTTTCCAAAAACGACATATTAGGATATATCCTTTCGCAGGTATCATAAACCGCATGAATATCTTTATCGGTAATAAATCTTCTTAAGCCTGCATTATAAGTAGAATCTCTTATACCACCATCATTAATTACATCTATGACAAATTGGTCATAAAACTTTCCGTATTTTTTTTCAAGGATTGGAGTGTATTTATTAATACTGTCGGTAGGCATCAAGAACATGTCTTTTTCAAGCCTGTCGACCTTTACCGGTGGTATGCTAATGCCTGATACATCAATTTTAAGTGGGTTGTTATTACACGATACAAGAACAAGAATCATCGCGCATAACAATATGAAGCGTTTATAGAAAATTTGTTTTATCATATATACAAAGGTAATTATGTTTAGGAAGATAAAGGTGTATACAGTTTTCTCAACTTCTTATTCAAGGGCTCAGAATAGTAACGTGAAATAATTTCGGCAATTAATGCAGAAACTATCAGGAATGTAAATAGCCAGAGTATTTTAGTGTATTGCCCCAATTGCTCGCGACTCATTATAATTTTCATCAGGGCAAGTATTACAATATGAAAAAGATAAAGTTCGTAACTGCATTTCCCGAACCAACATACTATGCGTGTTATGACATTTTTCGAAAACAAAGGAGAGGCCTGTTTGTTATAAGTCTGAACCAACAGGATTGCAGTGCCAATTGCAACCAGAGATACTCCATAAACTACATTGTCCATTATATTGCTGTAGCAATATGTTATTGCAATTAAAGCAATTGCAAAAACGCTTAGGGCCTTCCCCCACATTCCTACTATTTTATATTTCCTGGCAAATAATGCGGCGCAGCAACCCATTGCAATCCCATCGAAGCATGACCAGTACCCATAGAGTGCAATGATTTCATCATCTTTATGGAAACTCCTATAGATAGGTGCCCAAATAATGAGTGCTATCCATATGGGAATAATAAATTTCTCTTTCCGGAAGATCAAGCAAAGAATTGGAAAGGTGAAATAGAAAACTTCTTCCACCGATAAGGACCAGAAGATATTGATGCAATAATTGAAGTACCCGAATTTTTGCATCAGGACATTATGCCAGAATGTTAGCACCGATAAAACTGTAGTGAACATCGATACATCTTTATTTGCACTATTGTGGAATATTTCCATGGGCGTAAGACTAAGTATAACCAGTATGGAAAGCACCAGCAGAAGAGATGGCACTATACGTGCAAAACGCATTAAATAAAAACCTAGTGTATCTATATTTCCAAGGTTATTATAGCGCTCAACAGATTTTGAAGTAATGAGAAAACCGGAGATTACAAAAAACATAGTTACCCCATAATTGCCATTTGAGACAATAGAAGAAACTGCCTTTTTTGAAAATAAGGTGCCAAGGATACTATCGCTTAGATGGTAAGCTAAGGCAAAATGCAAAAGTAGGACTAGAATGATAGAAATACCGCGTAAAAAGTCTACATATTCATTGCGGGAACTTATTTCGGGCATATATAACAATATAATTTGGAGGCAAAACTACATTATATAAACCCTTAATGAAATAGATTAGCTTTGATAACATATTTTAACAATCCAATATAGCAGGGTTATCGTATGTCTATGTAAATTCGAACAAATGAGATACCGATTAATTCTGGCAGTTCTTATTACAGCGTCGCTGCAAGCCTGCTCACAACAACAGCCTAATAACAATAAACCATCAACTAAAATGGATACAACAAAACATGCCGGTTCGGGCAAAGAAAGCAAGTACAGGAAACTAACCCCTGAAGAAGAACGTGTAATTGTAAATAAAGGAACAGAGGCTCCTTTTACGGGACAATATGAAACAACTACTGCAAAAGGCACTTATGTATGCAAACGTTGCGGTGCCCCTTTATACCGTTCGAGCGATAAGTTTGACGCACATTGCGGATGGCCTGCTTTTGATGATGAAATTCCGGGTGCTGTAAAACGTATACCTGACCCTGATGGTGAGCGTACCGAAATTGAATGTGCTAATTGCGGTGCTCACCTTGGCCACGTATTTACGGGCGAAGGATTTACATCAAAGAACACACGCCATTGCGTAAATTCAATATCGCTATTGTTTGTTCCGGCTGATAGCTCGGGAGCGAAGAAATAAAAACTGGAATTATTCTGCCAGGGTGCCTAACTCAGCCAGAAACCTCTTCCATTGCTTGAATTTTTCTTCAAGCTTTGTTTTGAGGGTTTGATATTCTGCAAGAAAAGTGCTTGAATCTGGCTTGGTATAAAAGTCGGGGTTGCCAATAACTTTGTCAGCCTCGGCTATTTTTTTCTCAAAGCCTGATATATCTTCTTCTATCTTATTTATCTTACCCTGAAGCTGTTTTATTTTCTTGCCATTATCTTCCTGTGCAGCAGCGGTTGCAGCTGCGACTGAAGCTGTCTTGGCAGCTTTTTCATCTTTCTTCTCTTTCTGTACCAGCTTCGATTCGTTCAGCCTTTCCAGTTTACGCTTGCGCATAAACTCATTTATATCGCACAGGTGTTCTTTCACATGCCCTTCACGGAATTCATAAAGCTTGTGAACTAGGCCATCCAAGAAGTCACGATCGTGAGATACAATTATAATCGTCCCCTCGTATTCAAGTAAGGCGCGTTTCAAAATATCTTTCGAACGTATATCCAGGTGGTTGGTAGGCTCGTCGAGGATCAACAGGTTATAAGGTTGGAGCAAAAGTTTGCACAATGCAAGCCTTCCGCGTTCACCACCACTTAATACTCTTACTTTTTTATCAATATCATCGCCGCCGAATAAAAATGCACCGAGTAAATTTCTTACCCTGCTGCGCACTTCACCAACTGCTAATTCATCAATAGTATCGAAAACGGTTTTGTTAGTATCCAGCTTTTCTGCCTGATCCTGTTCAAAATAACCCATTAACACACTATGGCCCAGTTTTATATTACCTGTATAATCAGTTTTCCCGGCAATCATTTTCATCATGGTGGTTTTGCCCTCGCCATTACGGCCTACAAAAGCAATACGTTCACCTTTTTCAATAATAAAATTCGCTCCTGAGAATATATGTTTTGGTCCGTAATCCTTAGCGGCATGTTCTACAGTAAGTACAATATTACCGCAATGCGCAGGAGGAGGAAATTTAAAGTAAATAGAAGAAGTGTCGGCTTCATCAACTTCTACAATTTCCATTTTATCTAACTTTTTGATGAGCGATTGAGCAAATGCAGCTTTACTAGCCTTGGCACGGTTCTTATCAATCAGTATCTGGGTCTTGTTAATTACCTTTTGCTGGTTCTTAGCCGCAGCCTCTTGTTGTTCACGTCTTTCCTGGCGTAGTATAAGGTAATGGCTGTAATTGGTCTTGTAGTCGTATATCTTTTTGTTCGATATTTCTATGGTACGGGTGGTTACGTTATCGAGGAATTTTTTATCGTGAGAAATAAGTACCAATGCACCTTCATAGGTTTCCATAAACTCTTCGAGCCACTGCATCGATTCTATATCCAAGTGGTTGGTTGGCTCATCAAGCAGCAGGATATCGGGTTTTTGCAAAAGCAGTTTTGCCAGCTCAATACGCATCCTCCATCCACCACTGAGTTCTGATGTAGGGCGGTTAAAGTCAGCACGGTCAAAACCAAGACCTTTTAATTTTTTTTCTATTTCCTCATCCATATTACCCGATCCAATTACCTCCAACCGGTGAGATATATCGGTTATTTCGGTAATAAGATTTGAATATGAGTCACTTTCGTAATCGGTACGGGTTTCGAGTTCGTGGTTTATCTCGTTCAAACGCTTTTCCAGCTGCTGTATTTCACTGAACGCAGTTGCAGTTTCTTCAAATACGGTTTTACCATGTTGGTGAACCATATCTTGTGGCAGGTAGGCTATCTTAAGGCCTTTGGGCTTGCCAATACTGCCCGAAGTAGGACTTTGCTGATCTGCAAGTAGTTTAAGTAAAGTACTTTTACCCGCACCATTCTTTCCGGCAAGACCTATCCTGTCCCTCGGGTTAATGAGGAAGCTGACGTTTTCGAAGAGTGAAGACCCTCCAAAACTTACGGTTATGCCATTTAATGATATCATAGGTTCGAAAAAAGATTTGCAAAAGTAGCCTTTTTCATTGGATTTTCAGCATATATAGGCATATTAAATAAAAAAGCCTCACAGAAATGTGAG